>Ga0099850_1000271_pt1 | contig 22652 bp, 32 predicted proteins | sample CB_VirMetaG_5_FD_79182 | JGI IMG/M metagenome (GOLD analysis project Ga0099850, IMG submission 79182) | Freshwater to marine saline gradient viral communities from Chesapeake Bay - CB_1508_1D Viral MetaG | ecosystem: Environmental > Aquatic > Marine > Coastal | place: USA: Chesapeake Bay... | reverse complement strand
AGGGCAGCAGGAACTTCACTATATCCAAGTGTCCATACTCTACAGCGGTTCTAAGTGTCTCTGATAGGGATACTAGGGGATCACTCACCGGAAGCAACATTTTCACTAGGTCCAGCCACCCCTTACTCGAGGCCACAGGAGAGGCAGTGAAGCCCCCACCTTCGGATCGGCTCCCTCGGCCAGGAGCTCCCGGATCACCGCGGTATCGAGCCTACGGCGTGGATGCAGGTACACCTTGTCGGCCTTCCACTTCTCCGGTTTCCCAGGGTTTTTATAGATCTGCGCCCCTGGTGGGATAGTCACCTCCCGGATCCACGGACCATAATTCAGAAAAAACAGAATGTCTGCCCTGGCGAAGTAGATGCCCCCTGAGGTGCAGGCTCCGGAGGGGTTGAACGGTTTGATATCCTCCACCAGACCGTCGTGGTACTGGAGGCCGTAATGACACTCCTCCTCGTTAGTTATCTTGTAGAACTTCATTGTTCTCCTTGATCTCATTGTTTTTGGGCTTATGTGGCTTGATTGGCCGGCCCGGGACTTTTGTGTTATCCCCGAGCCCCCGTGACCAGCTGCGGTATGTTGGGCCATCCTTTGTTGACTTCCCAGCCTTCCTTGCTGTAGAACCGCATACGGTCGGCCGTGCGTCCCTGGTAGACTCTCCCGAACTGGTCGTCGAAGTCTATGAGGACGCCGTAGTTCTTGGATCCGTCGGATCCTGTACGGCTCAGCCGGCCCCCTATCTGGATGGACGGGATGGCCCCTCTCTTGCCGTCGGCACGGACCAGGAAGACCAGATCCTTGAAATCCAGACCCTCCTTCCACACATGTGTGGATATGACGCCGCGGATCTCTCCCGCCGCGAACTTGTCCGCCAGCTCGTCTACATGAGGCTTCTTGAGCCCCTTGGCCCCCTTCTCCACCAATCCCCATTTGAGGAACTGCCCGTACCTCTTGTCCGACAGCCCTCCGTGGACCACCGTGAAGTCTGGAAGAAGCTGGCGAAGCCGAAAGACGTGCTCGGCTGTGTTGGTGATTATCAGGACCTGCTCCGTCTGGGGTATGGAGTTTACCACGTCCACCAGAACCTGGTTGCGGGCCCTGTTCCTCCAGATTCCGTTGCGGTCGCGGGCGATGTCCGTCTTCATGTCTGAGGCGTCCCTCCCTGCCAGTACCGGCACCATCCACACCTTGATGGGGCAGATGACACCGGCCGCCTGGGACTGCTCGTACTTGACGTTCATGATGCAGGGACCGAAAAGGGCCTCGATCACGATCTCGCTGTTGTCCGAGCGTCCTTCCGGAGTGGCCGTGAGACCGAACATCCTGACATTGGAGAACTTCGCCAGAGCCGACGATATGACCGGAGCCGCCGAGGAGTGGGCCTCGTCGTACAGGATGATGTCGGGCCAGTCCAGAGGAAGCTTGTGGATCGACTTGGTGGAACATACAACATAGTCCACGGAAGTGTTCATGGATGTCGTCCCGTCCAGGATATATCCCTTGGCGGTGGACAGCTCCTTCACCCGGTCGTTGATGGTCTTGAGGACGGAGCTGTTCTCGGAGAGAATCGCTATCTTCGCCTGTCCACGATACAGCTCCACCAGCAGGGCGATGATATGTGTCTTGCCGTTGGCGGTGGGCAGTTTCACAAGACCCTGTTGAGAGGACACGATGGCCGCTATGGTCTCCTTCTGGGCGAAGCGGAGATCCCCGGTAAGTCGGGAGAAGTCCGGAAGCTTCGGCACAGGACGGGAATCCTTGACCACGCACTTCATGCCCAGGGACTCGCAGTACTTCTTGATTCTGGGAACGAGCCCGGTGAACGTCATGTACTTGTCGTTGCCGGTCTCCATATACAGAGGCTCCTCCTCCACGGTGGTCTGTCTGGCCTGCCGGTCGTTGACCATGCGGAAGTTGGTGAGGAGCTTGCGAAGACCGGATGGCATGGAGTCCATCCGGGCGTAGTTTCCCACTATCTCGATATTCATTGTTCCTCTTCCCGCTCTTTGATGCGCTCCAGGATCACGTCGATCGAACAGGACCATTCATCCATCCACTCCTCATCGTCCTTGTGGTCCTCCACCCATCTCTCGAACCATCTCCGGTTGAGGGAGAACTCGGACAAGTTGAAATATTTCTCGCCGTGGGGCGAATCCGGATTGTCCCGACCGTCCCTCTCCTCCAGAGTGAGCATGTCGTCCAGGCTGTAGTCTCCGAAAAACTCCCGGGCAGCCTCCGCTGCCTGGATAATACAGTCCTCGAAGGTTCTGGCGGATATTTCGAGATCCTTGCTCTCCGGTCCCGGGAGGACATGCCATAGTGCTGTATTCTCGGAGAACGGATATCTTCTACAGGGCACACCAAGGTAGACGTACCCTATAAGCTCCCACCAGTATTCGAGATGATCGAAGGACCACGGCTCACCATATCTCTCCTCGTGAGTCACCATGGGCGCCGGATCGTCCGGCGACCCCTCGTCTATGACATACTCTGATTCAATATGTCCGTGCTTGCAGAATTCCCATATCCGGTACCATAGGCCCTCGCAGATAGGACTCTCGTCGAAGAACTTGTTGAGGGCCGGATGCTCCTCGAGGAACTTCACCGCGTCCATGAACCTTTTTGTTTTATCGTCCATCAGCCTCTCCTTGTTGTTATTTCACGAACACGATATCGCCTATATTCGGATCGGAAGTCCCAGAAGCATCCACCACGGAATCCAGTGCGGAGCAAAGAATATGCTCCACAGACCCCTCCTCGTACTCCTCCCCCGAGGCCTGCAGCTCCTCCTCCACATAGTCCCGCAGATCCATAAAGTCGAACATGACCAGATCTACCCCCTCCATGATAATATTCAAACCGGAACTGCTGCTAAGTTTGTCCAAGCCGTCGCTCCCGCACCCGGCTACATAGGCTGTGCGTCCAAATAAAACATCCATCTAGTACCTCCTGAAGTGTTCTGGGTCGGTCTCCTCCTGGAGACGCATTACGGTCTCCCTGAAGACATTTATTTTATAGGGGACTACAAACTCGCAAGGGATCTCCTCGCATTTCTTGCCGCATACCAGAATATTATTTCCGACATACTCCCCCCTAACCGTGTTGACGGAAAGCCCATATTTATGTTGAATCGACCTTGAGACAACCCCCAGGCAATCCTCCTGCCGAGGAATAGCCGGCATCTTGTCCAGAAGAAGCCATCTCAACTCCGTGCAGACGGACAACGCCTTTACTTTGCACATCCCCTCGTGGAACTCGTTCAGAACCGAGTCGATCTCCTCGATCTCCTCCTCGGACAGCTCCCACGGACGAGTCTTGGGGACATGTTCAAGCACCTCCGCCCCCGGCTTCATGGGATGGTAGACATACATATATCCGACATCCTCCAGTTCGACCAGATCAGGAATATTCCCCATGAATCTTTCATAGAGCTTGTCCATGTCCAGACTTAGGATCCGGATGGCTCCACAGACGGCCCCCTCCAGTACCTCTCCAGTGCCTTTATCGTACACCACGTCTCCGCTGGTTCCTCGTAGGATACCTCTACACATAACTACCTCCACTATTCTCAAGCATATCGATGCGCCGGCCGTTGCAGTGAATGGTGACTCTGAGATGCTCCGGGCACCACTGTTCGGTTATACACGCCATTGCTCAAACCTCCTTTGGCTCTACTCTTAAAATACGGTCGAAACAGCCCGTCAGTTCGGTGTCGTGGGTCGGCACCAGGACATAGGTGTCCGGATTCTCCCTTGAAAACCGGGAGAACAGCTCCGCCACCGTGATCAGATTGTTTTTTCCCACATACGGCGTGGGCTCGTCCAGAACCAGAAACGGCACCTGTGGAAGCACTTTGAGTTTCGACAGATGGAACACCGCGGACAGCATCACCCTCTGGCCGGCCGACAGCTCCTTCACGGGACGGTCGGTCTTGCCATTCTCGAAGTTGACTCTGAAGTCGAACTCCTTGTTGATATACGAGGTGAATCCTGATTCCAGAATCTCCAGGTTCTTCTCCAGTAGAGAGTTGAGGAAATGCCTACGATCCTCGAGGACCAGACTGGGGAGACGGTCCTTGTGCAGGATGTCTCGGGCGCGGTCCAGGAACTGCACGGCCTCGTCGGCCCGGCCCCTGTCCTGCTGCTCCTTGATCAGACGGTCCCTCTCCCCCCGCACCTCCTTCCTGGTGACCTGCAGTCCGTGAATCTCCTTCTCTAACTCCGAGATAGACCGAGCAGTCTCCTCAAGAGATCCTTTCTCGCCCACCAGATCCGCTTTAGGGACAGGGCAGGGCTCCGTCTCGTCGACGACCTGCATCTTTGCCTCCAGGGCCGCTTTCTTCTCACGTATAGCCGTATGCTGTTCGGACATCTTGTCGTATGCCCTCTTCCTCTCCAGCCACGCTTCCCGCCGACCGGAGATCTCTTCAATATTCTCAACTGTATCCTCCAGTTCGATGCGGGAGGCCTCGAGGACAGCCTTGCGCTGCTCCAGGACCCTTTTCCGCTCCCGGACCGCGTCCCTTGCGGAGACGGCCTCGTTGTATTTGTCCCGGGCGTCGTGGTACTCGGGCTTGAGTTTGTTGAATTCGGCTAGGAGCTCCTCTTTTTTAGATGTCAGCTCCTCCACCTTCTCCTTCGCGTCCTCGAAAGGCCGCAGACATTCAGGACAGACTCCCTTGCTGTACTTCTCTAGAGGCTCTTTCAGCGCATCATGTTCACGCTTGATGTCCTCCAGTCTCGTTCTAAGGGCATCAGGAGGCTCGGGAAGCTCCGGAACGACTAGAGACCCAAGTTCCTCCACGAGAGCTCCGTATTCCCCCTCCACGGCCTTCCAGCGCAGAAACTGCTTCTGTTCCTCCGTCACTTCCGGAGGCTCCGGACCAGGCTCGGGGGCCTTGAGGGACTTCCGTCGATCCTCTAGATCGGCGAGGTCCTTCCGGATCTCCTTCCGTTTGTTCTCGAGATCCTCCTCCGAAGGCATGGCCAGGAGACGGACTATCTCGTCGAGACGCTCACGGGAATACCCGTTCTGCAGATTCTGCAGTGTTTCGAGATGCTTCGTCAAATCCTCTCCGATATGCTTCAACCTGTCCTTACGGACCTCTATCTCCTCAGTCCTGTCCGGATGAACGGGGATGGCGGAGGAGGCCTTCTGGAGAAGATCTCGCCTTTTTTTGATCCCGGCGCGGTTGACCAGCTGAAGGAAATACTCCAGCCGTGCCGATCGAGTCATCTGCAGGATGTCGGTAAGAGCGAACTGGGGGACGAAACAATACTCGGAGACCAGTGCCAGATCGATCCCCATGATCTCCTCGAGACGGTCCCGGACGGATTCATGGTCGGTCAGCTCCTCCGAACCCCACATCATGGACACTCCGGATCCATGGACGTCGCGCTTGATGGTGTACTCCTCCCCGCCGTGCTCGAAAATCCACTCGGTGGACCCCTCGGACTTCTCCCATTGGAGCAGATCCTTTTTGTTGAGACCGGACGGAGTGGTGCCCAGCCAGGCGAAGCGTGTACCCAGTTCGCTGAAATTTGACTTTCCTGCGAAGTTTGGTCCCATCACCCCGGTGACGCCCGGATGGAAGTGATAGGTGAAGTCGTCGATGGTCCTGAAATTCTTCAGGCGTATGGATATTGGTTTCATTCCTCTCTAGGCTCCTTGTTCACTTCCTTGGTTTCCACCAGCCCTTTCCCTCTTTCGTAGATCTCCATGGAATCGTCGGACAGTATAGCCCAATGTATTCCAGTGTCAAGACAGAAGCTTCTGTTGTTGCGCCGCACATGACGGTCCATGGTGTGTCCCACGATCTGCGGCCAGGGGAGGCCGTCGAAGAAGTCCACGTTCCAGTCGCACCACAGAAGTCCCCCGGTGGAGGCCGGCCCTCCTCTGGACGTCCCGACCCGGAAGAAGGGATGCTGCGAGGATGCCGGATTACGAAAATCACGCCACAGGTTGAAGGCCTCTTCGGTCAAATTGTAGAGAACGTCCCCGTCGGACAACCCGGGCGCTGGGGACAGATCCTGTGGAAGGACTCCTCCATGGCTTAGAAGGAAACCATTCCGGTAGGCCAGCAGACGGCAGGAGTAGATGAAATCGTCGTCCAGAACCTTGGATATCTCCTCCGCCTTGTTGTTGGAGTACCCGGAGCATCCATATATCAACCTGGCCAGATGGGGGGACTGGTGCCGCCGGCATATAGGGGCCGCGAAATAATACGGAAGATCGTGGTTGCCCACCAGGAACAGAACATCCTCCCCGTATTTCTGCTTCACGTCCATGACCTGTCCGGCCATGTCTCCGGAGCTTATAGTCGGCTGGAAGTCGTCGAACAAGTCCCCGAGTACGACAGCCCGCGACCAGTCCGGCGTCTCCAAGGCCTCCCTCAGGATATGCACCCTCTGATGGAGATCCGGAATAATCAATGTTCTTTCAGGCATGGATCGCCTCCTAGGAATCCTGGTGCATCCATTCGGGACCGTCCCCATACCACTGCATGGGGTGACCTTTGGAGGACCAGAGTTTGTTCTTTCTTCGATAATACTCGCGGTAGGCTGCCACCGTGGACGGAATATCCACGCATCCGTCCAGAAGCTCCCGGTTCTCCGGAAAGGCCGAGACGTTAAAGGCCGCGGCCGGACGAGTGATCGGCGGGGTGAAGGGGATACATCCGTAGGGCGTGTGTTTCTTGATCAGCTCCCAGGAGACATGATCTCCCGGGTATATCCTACCAAGCTCCTCCGCCATACGGTACAGCCATATCCGGTTGCCGTAGGTCTCCAGGAGCCACTTCACGAAACGGCCGTTGGGGTTGTAGGACCTGTACCACGGAGGAGACGCCCCCTGGCCCTGTCCCGCAGCCCACATGATTCCGTGCGCCGTGCTAAGCAGCTGCCCAGCCTCCACCAGCTGCTTATGCACATGTCGGACGCAATGGCAGCGTGCGGCCTCCACCGGATCTTCGTGGAGAAACATTATGTTCATCGGGCCGTCAACTGGGCAAGCTCCAGGTATATCTGGGTGCGCACCCGAGCTGCCGTGTATCCGCATGACGCCAAATAGTAGCTCCGGTCGACAATGAGCACGGCCACGACATAGGCACCATCCTCCGCATATGGGAAAGATTCCATAATAGCATTGCACACGACCTCTCGGGCGTCGTTCAACGACAGGTCCGCCTGATAAGACAGGACTGACGTGTAGACGACTGCATCAATGAACTTTCCAATATCCTCGTTCTGCGCGGACGAGACCGGAACGACCAGCATGCTCAAAGACATAATGATCAGTAGAAAGGAATTCTTCATCTGGCAAATCCTCCGCACTTCTCGCACAGTTTAATGAACTTCCCCTTCCGCAAAGTGGACCGGTATACGGTCGTGAAGGGGCCTTTGGTGTCTCCGCAGTCATAACATCGGCCTTTGTAGTCGATATGCTTGACACCGGACTTGTTTCCAACCTTGGCCATTATTCTTCTCCCAGTTCTATTTGTTCGATTCTTTCCAGGACGTCCGAGGCTTCTGCTATAAGCGACTTCAGACAGCCGCGGACATATCTCAGGGAGCCTGCAGGATCACGCAGGAACCAGGCGGTGAACTCCTCCCTGTCTCGACTGTAGAAGGCCCCCTCCCCGTCCAGGATGTTGCTCACCGAGCTCCAGGCTTCCGGATAGGTCTCGTCGTAGACCCCTTTCAGCTGATCCAGGTCTATCATAACTAGGTAAGCCTCACGAATCGTCCCTGGGAATCCCATACGGCCCAGTCTGTCGCATATCCTTTCCTATCCAGGATTTCATAGGCACAGGCTGCATAACCGCAGCAGTCCGTGATAAAGGCTAGGTGGCACCCGCTCTCATCCACCGCCACCACCTCCATACTTGCATTGATTTTGAGGTATGGCATAGGTCGCTGGGTCTCTTCTTCACACTTCTCGACGTACATTTTAGGCATCGGCATGTTCTTTAGTCTCCTATGTTAGCCTTACAAATCTTCCTGCATAGTCCCACTCAGCCCAATCGGACGCGAATCTCCTCGTATCCAAAGAATCCTCCACGCACTCGCAATAACCGTCACCATCCACAATATACGCCACATGCACCCCATCTTCATCCACCGCCTCCACTCCCATCTCTTCATTAATTTTGAGATAGGGCATCGGTAGGGCAAGTTCCTCTGCGGGCTCCTCTACATACATTTTCGGCATCGGCATGTTCTACTCTCCTATAAGTTCCTTCTTTTTCTCGTCTACCACCATTCCAGGATCCTCCGTGAACAATCGGTAGAGGAAAGAGAACATCTCCCCGTCCTCCTCCCTGTCAACGGCGTCCGGCAGGCGGTCCAGTATCGTGGAATTCAACTTTCCGGAGGCCTCCGAGGCCTCCTCCTCTTCCTCCGGCACGACGGTATTGATATGGAAGACTCCGGCAATGTCCATTATCCTCCTCTCGTACTTGGGAAGACAGGTGCTCTCGACCACGGGCATGGCCGCGCCCTCGACCGCCGTGGCCTCCTCCACCGCCTTCACTAGCTCCTCCATCTCCTCGTCCGTCGTGATAGAGGCTCTCAATATCGTCCTCGTCGGCAGAGCGTGGAACTTCCATGACCCGTCGTACGTCATGTATCCGTGGTCTCCGCCCTCGTCCACCTTGGTTGGGTGCAGAGAGCCGGGACTGACGAAATACCGGTCGTCGGACATCTCGAAGACATCCGTGGTATGGATATCCCCGCAGAACACGTTCCCGACCCTGTCCGGGATGTCGGACCACTTCAGAGGAGTGGCTCCCTCGAACCCCAGGAGGTGTTGGAACGCCTGATGAAGCACCAGTATGTCACATTCCGGGACCTTCTCCAGATCCTTCAACAGAACATCCGGCGCCCTGTAGTCCAGACCATAGACCTGGAATCCGCAAAGGGTCTTCAGCTTCCCGTCGATGTTGATGGCACCCTGCGTCTCGGGCACGGTTGGCCGGCCCGAGTCGTGGTTACCGGCTATCTCGTAGACGGGGATGTCCTCCTCGGCCAGCATATCCAGCCCCCGGGACAGGACATGAAGCCCCATCCCGGTGATGGACGCTCTGTCGCATACGTCCCCCGCCAGAATCACGGCCTTCTCGTCGTCATCGGCCTCGATGACCGACCGGCAGAAGCCGAGCCAGGCGGAGAAACTGTCATTGGCGAACAGCTCCCTGTTTCGGAGTCTTCGCTCCAGGTGTATGTCCGCTGCCATGTACAGCATGCGCAACTCCAGTGTTGTCAGATTAACATTAGAATGACGAAAATAATCCAGAGATACTCCAGAAGCATTTCGCCAGGCGTCGGCTCGTAGTCCCCTGATTTATCGCCTTCGCCACGGCTCCGCACTCTCGTACGGACTTCGAATTCAAGGTCGGCCATTGGTATATCCTCATGTTGGGGCCTTCCTCTTTTCTATTGTCTTTCCTTTCTTTTTCAGGGGTTTTACATTTACACTTACAATAACTTATTGCAACTCGCTAGTTCCACAGACTGACAAGGGTCCGTAGGTCGTCCTTGTGTTTTTCGTAGTAGTCCACCACTTCGTCCACGGTGCCTGCTACACTGCTTGGGACATTATTGGTATAGTCCCCGGCAGCCTCCCCAAGATAGTACACATCCCCTTTCATCCTCAGCTGGGCCAGATGCAGACTATGGTTGGCCGCCTGGCGTATAGTCTCGTGGATTGTAGGGGCTCCCTGGCGTACCCTGACAGCACTAGAGCCCTGTTTGACCGAGAGGCTGGACAACCTGTAGAAGTGATAAATAAAACTCTCGATATGGTCCCATGATATGCATCCCACCCCTCTATATGAACCTCCACCATAGAGCTGGTAGAGTCCGTCGCGATAATAAACCGGCAAACTTATCTGCGATCCGGTGCGAAAGGTCTCCCGATGGCCACAGTCGGAGATATTTTCGGATCTGGACGCCAGCTCCATGAGGGCCGAATCCCAGGTGCCTATCTTGATGTGGATGTCCCCGTACGTGGACACCTTGGTGAAATACCCCAAGCGGTCCTCACCACTGCTCTCCTTGTAGACGGCATATTTGCCCAGATCGGACACGGCCGCGTCCCGATTCTTGGCCCCGCCATAGGTGTACCTGCACAGTGGCTGCATATAGCTGCCTAGATCAATGGTGTCCATGGATGCTCTCCGCCATATGATGACCGGCGAACACCAGCAGCACGTACAACTGATCACGGGTGTACTCCGTTTTTCCACAGTACAATGCAGCGGCCAGTTCTGCCGCCTCGTCAGCGTTGTCGGCCGCCACCCACTCGACAGCAGGCAGTTCCTCTCTTCTATGATCCAGAACCACTGTGTAGGGTCTGTGTTTACAAGTCATGTCGTCTCTCCTTCTGGTAGAATCCTTAGTTTTCCGGCCAGCAGCCATATCCCTCCCTGGGACTCGGGCCGGACCATCTCTGTATAATCGGCCACCTCCACCTGGCGCCACACCCGCCCCTTGGTGGACAGGTGGGGAGCGTGGCGGTGGCGTAGAACATGCCATCCAGGACGCCGGGTGTATCCTCTGGTGGGATGATCCGCCGCCTCCATCCAGGTGTCTTCTGGCAGCACGGCCCTCCTGTTGATGAAAAGAGAGCCGAGCGTTCCGTTCTTCCGCAACCGGAAGAGTTTATATCCCTTGACCGTCTTCAAGGAGTCCCCCTAGTCGAAAGACAGCTCGTCGGAGACAGGACCCGCATCCTCCTCGATAACAATTCCCTTGCTGGGTACGGTCATCTTGGGCACATCCTCTATCTTCACGAAATCAAGGTCCATTCCGCCGGCGGCCTTCTCGAAAGCCTTGGTGTCGAGCTTGAGAAACATCTTCTTCTCCTTGGCCCACTCGAGCGCCTCGTCGGGAGAGTAGGTAGGAGTCTTGTAGACGCGGATGCCCAGCCCTCCAGGATACTTGGTCTCCTTGGACCGGGCGTACTGGGCCAGCACCTCCTTCTCCACCACGGCCTTCTGCTGGTTCACCTGTTTTTTGGCTTCGTCCAGCCGCTCCTTCAACTCCTTGGTGCTGTCCTCGAACTTCTTCTGCAGGGCCTTGTACTGCCGATCCAGACTGTCCTGGGTGTCGGTCTTCTCCTTTAGTTTCCGAATCTCTTCAATCATCGTGTCCACTCCCTTGTTGTAGTTTCTTGTTCTCTTCGAAATATGTTCTAATCTTCTTCCAGTCGATAACGGAGCTCCCGGAAGGCGTCTCCACGGCACCCGGCGCATCCTCCCCGACGAGGGGATACATGTGCTCCACACAAGTGCCGTCGAAATCAACTGCCACGATCATCCTCGTCCTCCGCATTTATGAGAGTCAAAAGATGATCCACCGCCTCCTGTCCCATACCGTGCGGGTGATCATCCTCCTCGCCCGCTGTGACATTGTAGACATACTTGTCGATAACTCCGTCCTCGTCCCCCACGGCATCCGCCACCACGTCCAGATAGTGATCGTATACCTTCCATAGCATTTCCAGAACCAGCGCCTCGTAGTCCGTCCCGAACAGACGACCCAGAAGATTGGTGAGCTCATCCAAGCGCCCATAGTCCTGTAGAAGTTGCTTGAGATGATACTCCTTCATCGCTTCATTCATCGGTTGTTATTGCTCCTCCGGTCGACATTGATACTTCGTCTGTGGCAATATGTCTGGTCCAACATTATATCATCTGTGCCAGGACACGGCATCAGCTCTCCACAACTGCCACACCGCATGACATACATCGCCCCATGGCACCGGGGACATTCTCTTTTATGGTTTCCAGGATCTTTACCACTACCCTCGCAGGCAGGGCAGGTGCTCTTGATTAAATCCAATCGTCCTAGCATGACTCTCCTTGATTTATGATTAAAATCTAGTATATTATCCGATTAGCGACCAGCTAACAAAATAGTGTTGCGGTACCCCACCGACGTTGGGTGAGGTACCGCAGAAAGCTATTACACTTCCATACTATTATACCAAAAAAAACCCCGGAAATTAAGGGTTTTCAGCCAAAAATACGCGAAAATGAACAAACTTCTGCTCAAACTGCTCAACAAGTACAAGGGGCAGGATGTCGAATACCTGGGAGACCTTCTGTTCCTGTTCAAGCTGGGCGGGGATCCGGTATCCCTGGACGACCATTATATCTTTCGTCCACAGTTTATGACCAAGCAGCACAAGAGGACTCTCTGGAAGGTTGCACGCCAGTTGGGGAAGACTACGAATGCTATCGCCCTCCCCACCCTTATAAGATCAGTCCTTATCGACAACTGGACCACATTGACGATCGCTCCTCGATTCGAGCAGGCCAAGCGTATCTCGACAGACTTCACCGACCCGTTCATAAATTCTTCGGACTTCAAAGGAGCTTTCAAGGACAGTACGTCCCGCCAGTCCGTACTGGACAAGACTTTCAGCAACGGATCCCACGCCTACTACTCCTACGCATATCTGGACTGCGGCCGTATTCGTGGTATCCCTGGCGTGGACTGCTGGAATATCGACGAGGTCCAGGACATGAACTGGGATTTTATCCCGATTATTCGTGAAACAGCCTCCGCCAGCCAGTTCGGATACGAGTGTTTCTGCGGTACGCCACTGACTCTGGACAGTACGATCGAGAGATTATGGCAGGAAGGCACTCAAAGCGAGTGCATTTTCCGGTGTGAGCACTGCAACACCCACAATATACCCTCCGTCGAGTACGATTTGCTAAAAATGATAGGCCTCAAGGGCCCTATATGCCGCTCGTGCGGGCGTCTTCTGGACATCTACAGCGGAAAATGGGAGGCGAGATACCCGGAAAGGCAGTACGACATGGTGAGCCGGCACCTGGCGCAGCCCATGTCTCCGATTCACTCCATAACTCCCCAGAAATGGCAGGATCTTCTCTATAAAGTCAACCATTACGACACCGGGAAGCTCTACAACGAGGTGTTCGGGGAGTCTTATGACACCGCGGACAAGCTTTTCAGCCTCACGACCATCAAAAATGCCTCCGTCGGCGTGAGTATGGACATAAAAGAGGCCCGCAGAAGGGCTTCCAATCTAAAAAACGTAGCCATCGGGGTGGACTGGACCGGGGGCGGCGTGGATTCCGACTCCTACACCGCTATAGTTATCGGAGGACTGCGTCCCGGGACGGATTTGATAGAAGTTGTGTGGGTGGAACGCATTCCGAAGCACTTCACCCCGGATCAGGAGTGCGCCAGAGCCATCCAGCTGAAAAACGAGTTCCGGGCCCACTATATCGCCCATGACTACGGCGGTGTAGGACGAGGGATAGAGCACCTTCTCCTGCAGATGGGTCTCACACAGAAGGAACTGATCCCTTTCAGCTATGTCATCTCCCCTAAAAAGGACATCGTATATGCCGACATGCTGGAATCCGGACAGAGACGCTGCTACAACCTGGACAAGATAAGGAGCCTGGTGGTCCTGTCGTCCATGATCAGGGCCCACAAGATCATCCTCCCGGAATGGACGGCTCAGGAGAAGAGACAGGGAGGAAATCCTTTCCGCGACATGCTGAGTCTGGTCACGGAACAGAAGGAGAGTCTTAGCGGCTCGGATCTTTTCTACATCCGAAGGTCCGCGGGAGTACCCGACGATACGGCGCACGCCCTCAACCTCCTATGCACCTCCATATGGTACACCCAGGGGAAATACCCCAACGTGGCCGAGGCCATGCAGCTGAGAATGACCCACGAGCAGATCGCCCAGATCGCCCCTCAGTCTCCTGACTGGTACTCTTAAAGTTTCGCGATTTCCCGCCGCATTGCATTATATTATAACAAAAAAGAGGCTTTTATTTAAGCTTGAGCCTCTTCCTCTTCGTCCGGTGCCGAAGAAACATGTTATAGCGGCTGAAGTCGTAGTAGGTTGGCTTGTACGATTTATTGGTAAACTCGGGAGCCTTCACGGCCAACGTCTCGGGAGCGTCTATGAGAAGATGCCGGTACAGATCGGCTCTATAGTCGTCGAAGTTCTCGTAGATCGTGGTCCAACTCTTGCGGTTGAGCTTCTCCCCTGCCTTGAAATAGACGAACGAGGGATGGTGGGCCTTTCTCCGGGAGAGACATACCCATGCCGTCTTCCCGTTCTCCGCCATCATGTAGTGGCCTTCTATGTAGGTGGGGATGGTCGCCATGGGGTAGATAAGACAGGGGATGTTGACATTGCCACGCACTACCTTCTCCTTGAACACCGAGCGCTCCCTGACCACGTTGTTCTCGTACTCCCGGAGATCGTCCAGCATGGCGTATCCGGCAAAGCCGCATAGACGCTGGTACAGAGGGTCCCAGGTATAGGGGGAGATCCCCTGGTCGTTGAGGAGGTCGGAACTCGGGGGATCGTTGATGAAATTGGACCTGAACCCGGCCCAGGCCCGGTTGCAGGCGAAATACCTTTCCTTAAGGTACGGTTGACAGTGGTGGCTATGGTTGCAGTGGAAGCAGATGTACCCCGGGGTGTGGAACCCCAGACAGTTCAGGAACACCGGTTTTCCACACTTGTCGCAGGGCATGCGTTTTAGGTATGGGAGGTCTTGCATATGATTGTTTCCGCGCTATATTAGTGACAATGTTGAATCAAACTGAACCCGATGCGATCTAAAGCCATAGGAGACATCATCGTGGACCATCTATCCGATACTTCGTACAAGACTCTGCACAAGCTCATGAAGGAGGCATCGATGCCCGACTTCGTCATGGACCACGTCATCCCCTCGAGGGACGAGCTGGACAGCAATGACTTTGCTGATACTGTACACCGGAAATTCCCCATTTCAACCAAGGCCGACACCTTCCTGTCCGCGGCATACGCCCACAAGACGGCGGAAGAGCTGCAGCCTCATGTGAGGCAGCGCCTCAACCAGGCCGTACGGATGTGGGGTCTTAGGGATGATCTGGTCGCGGCTTTCGCGGGCCAGCAGAAAGTAGCCGAAGAACCCGAGACCGTTATCGAATACAGGCTTGGAGATGTGGTCAAGCACCGTACCGGTCTGGCCAGCTCCTCGGATTTCGACAAGATTGCAGAGGATATCTCCCAATATGGAAAGTATCCGCTGGAGACTCGGAAGGATGTCGCCCGCCAGCTGCTTGACACCCGATGGGCGGAAGGCAGGGACGTACGGGCTCTGGAGAAGATCGCCGGCTATGGCACAGGGACCTCGGACGAGGTGGCCAAGGCTCTCCAGGACCGCGCCTACTTCGTCAAAAGGGAGGCTCCCGAGCTGTTTGACGGTCTGATGAAGCTATCCGAGGTCGTGGAGAATGGAAACTGGGTTGTCCCCCAGCCTGTCCTGGAGAAGACCGCCCGATTCGTGGATCTGGTCGACCGGGCCGTAGGTCTTCATGGAGACATCGGCAAAGCCGAGGATCTCTACCACTACACCCGCTCCGACGGCAGCGTCCTTCGCAAGTACGCCGTGAACATGTCCAATGACGAGGTCCTCGGGAGCCATGTCATCGAGAAGAACTTCCCGAAACTACGGACCTTCCTGGCCGACGCGTTCGGGAAGACCGCGGAGAGCGTGAAGGATGTCGTAGGCATCCTGCAGGACCTCCGCCCCTCCCATGCCGACCTGGTAGTCAAAGTCCTAGGGGCTTAAAATGGCCGAAAAAACCTCCCAGCAATACAAGCCGGGGAGAGACTCCTCGCAGGATCTGTTAGCGCTGCTGCCTCCACCAGTAGTGGCCTTGCTGAACGCCATCATGGGATCCAAAGAATTCCAGGCCGCCGGATTCTCAGGACAATTCCCCACAGGATTTACCGGATTGTTCAGTGTCGCCCAGACTCTGTTGAACTTTGTCTCCAGAGAAGAACTGGAAGAGATGATGGGTCCTCTATCGGACGCTCAGAAGCAGTTCGGGGAGGCATTGGCCCGGCAGTTCAACATAAAGATCATGGGTATGGGTCCCACAGAGGCTGCCGCCTTCGCATCCAAGAGATTCTCCGCAGGGAGATTCGCCGCCTGGATGCTCATGAGAGCCAACGGCACCGACGCCATGCTGACGGAGATGGAGAGATCCGTGGACATCCTGAGACGGAAAGGGTTGTCCGGGGCCCAGGCCAAGGCGCACAACCAAAGAGTCACCGCAATGACTCTAGGTATCTACAATCAGCTTCTATCCCCCGAAAACTTCGGGAAATATGGAAACTTGACTCCACTGGAGTTGGCCAAAGTCCTCCCAGCGGCCGTGCGAAGGGGAGATTTCAACGAAATTCTCCACAACAAGGCTAATTGGGGGGCGAACAATCAACTGCAGCCCAAGGCTCTGCAGAATCTGCAGAGTAAGATCAGCACACTGGGACAGACGGTCTCCTATGCATTGTCCTCGGGGATAGCCTCCAATCCGGAGACAGCTCTTAGGGAGATGGATGAGGTATTCGGGGTGAACGCCATAGCGACCTACGGCGAGGAGGCCACACAGGAGATCCTGCGCAATATCGCCAGTCTTCGAGAATCCGGAGGATGGGCCCCGGAAGACCTCAATCAACTGATTAAAAGTGCCGGACCAGGTGGCCTTCCACGGGTTCTGGACTTCCTGGTTCTGCAGACATCCGACCAGTTCACTTCGAACCAGGGAATCAACAACGAGGCCTACAACAAGTCGATGATGAACGCCATCGCCTACGAGGAGCCGGCGGTTGAACTGTTCTCGGGCCTCGGAGCCATGCTTACCACCCTAATGCCTGAAAGGGCGGACGAGATCATGGATAGGATCATGTCCGACGAGAGATCCTGGTACGACTCCTCATATCTGGGAGATCTCGTACAGGAACTCACCTACATGGATATCAAAAAAGCTGACGTGAGAGCAGCCGCGCAGACGGACGCCGCCAAGAAATGGAGACTGAAAGGCCAGCATGTACCATACATGTTCCAGGATTATAGGCGTAGATTCATGCATAATCAGCAGCAGGCTCTGATGGAGCTTGGGTTGTCCCTGAACCGCTCCCTCGGAGGGGGTTTTGTGGCCCATGGGGATATGGAGGATACCGGGTTCTGGAGCCGCAACAATATGGTGGCCAACAAAGTAGGGACCCCCAGGACTCTGGAGGACTACAGGACCATCGCCAAGATCGATAAAGCTTATGATCAAGCAGCCAAGAAAATGGGACTGCCCAATTGGCAGACGGCTGAAAAACTTCTGGGCATAGGAGCGTCTGCCGTACCTAGCTACAGGTACAACCAACCAAAGTACTCTCCTCCCAACACTCTGAAGGAGAATCTTGATGATATCGAACGCAGGAGCCGGCTCTCCGGCCTGGAGGATGATATCCACCAGAGGCAGGGAAGGGACGTCAGTGGCTGGCACGGCGTGGAGCAGGCGTTCTTCGATCCGAATAAACCAAGGGCTCGGGACGTGATGTGGGGATTCCGCTCCAATGATACCGAGACTGCGAAACAATTAGCCGAGGAGCTTTAACTATGAGAGAATTGATCCGATACGCCCGGGACTTTATGGAGAAATCCAGCCAGTGGATCTATGGAGATCCGAATAAACAGGAAGAAAAGAACACCGACACTGCTGTGGATGGGGATGATCCTAACAATCTCGTGAACACCGGGAACGAGGCCAACCCCAACACGCCCAAGAATCAGGCTCCGGCGACACCTCCCATCAACCAAGAGGATCCCCAAGCCCGTATAGTGAACCCCCTGGACCCATCAAAGGCGATGCCAGGAGCCGATGTCCTGAGGAGGGCGCAGAAACAAAAAATGCAAAACAACATGGCTTTTGGTAAAATAGTGCCTCAAAATACATATGGCCGACAGAATCTGAGGGGAGATGGCGGGGCAGTAACGAACATTGGAGCAGATCCCCTTACAGTAGAGGAGATGAACGCCAACATAATGGCTGGAAAAGGGGTTGGGATTGCTCAGAACATCGACCTGGTCAAAAAACACCGTAAAGGTCTCCAAAGCTGGGAGAACCGCACGGTGGACCAGTTCTTGAACAAGAACACTCTCGGCAATGCCGGCAAGGCCGACATGGAACGGGACGACAAACGCCTCATATAAGGAGAAGTTCATGAAAGCAAAAGAAGCCCTGGAGAAGGACGATCTCTTTATTACCACCGCCATGGCCGTGATGTACGGCACCTACGGCGCGGAGTTTCTGGAATGGGACCCCCTGACCATCAATCTCAACATCGTAGACGATTTCAAGATAACGCCCACCCAGGAGCTCAAGGACAAGATACAGGCCGGAGTGACCATCATCACCACGGACATGTTCTACCGGAGTCTTGAGACGTTCTTCGTGATCTCCAACCTGTCCAGCAACGAGGGATACTCCACGGAAATGCTCATTCCGCCGGAACTGGACGAAGTGGCCTGGGCCTGTGTGGAGGCCAAGCTTCTGGACTCGGAATATGAATCCATGGAGTTCTCCGGCGACATCTCCCGCTATGTGGGATTCCTCCTGGACCGTGAGGGCATCTTCACACCTCCCTCCATCCTCCGCTACGCCGACTACCCGGAGAGCACCTTCCTGGATGGTGTCCCGGAGGACAACATCCTATACAAGGAGATCACCGAAGCCCAGGAGGAGAAGCGGTCTGAATTCGTGGAGGCCCTCCGTCTCCGCACCCTTGCTTTGTTTTCCCAGCTACGCTCCCTGGAGATGGACGGGAAGAACGACGAGTTCATAGAAAAGGCCCTGCCGCGACTGCAACAGGGCCTCTAGGGAAATTCCTACCGCTACTCCTGGGCTCTCATATGATTCATGCGGGCGATCAGGAACTCCGCGTCCGCATAGGACTGCGTCTGCCTTAGAGCCGCGGCTACCTCCAGATCGTCCACCAATGGATACTTTACCGTAAGGTGCTGGATATTATCATCCTCGGACACCTCCACGATAGGCACACCATCCTCGGTCTTGCCCTCGATGAAGTTCTTCAGAGTCATGGCCCCCTCCTCCTTCTCCTCCAGCTGGTGCTTGGCCTCCTTGAGGGCCGCCATGAGCTTCTCAAGGAGCTCCTCGTGATGCTTCACCAGATGGGGCTGGAACTGGCGGGCCTGCTTGAGCATCTGATTGATGACATAGGCCTCCTGGGCCGCCTTGCTGACTGTCTTGCGACGGGTCTGACCGTTCTTGAGGAGAATGTACACCATCCCGTTCTTGGCCCAGATCCTCTCCACTTTCTCCAGTTTGCTCTTCTCGAAATCCATTCTACTTTCTCCGTGTCTGCGGGATCATGGCGATCCCTTTTGCATATAGAATCCCGGGCCTGTCCAGAAAGATACTGACAACAGGAGCCGAGACATGGTAGAGACTGGTCTGGAGCACCGGTTCGAAATCGACCCCGGTATTGACCTCCAGACACATATGGTCGGTGACACAGCTTGCGGGCATCTCACCCTGGTCCGTGACGACCATCTGGTCGGCGGCCACCTTTATGTCCACCAGTCCCAAACGAAGATGTACTATATAGTAGACAATGTGCCAATGCAAGTCTACTATAGTGGAATTGTCAGGGAGAAGCATTCCCTGCTTGAGATTTTCAGACATAACTTCTCCGGTGGAGACATCCACCGGAATGCCCTTGAGGATTCCGTCCGTCATTACTGTATGGTTGGTACCAGTCCTTTTTCAAGTTTCTTGATTATGGTATTTGTTCTCTGAGTGACGGCCGAAGGGGAGAGCCCCAGACGCTCGGCCTGCTCCTTCTTGGTGAGAACCTCCGAGCCACCGTAGCCGGTGGACCACTCGAATATCTTTCTGCCCACGTCGTCCAGGTCCATGTATACATAGTCCTTCCAGACTTCGGCATAACTTTTCTTCTCCCCTACCGTGATGTCCCCCTTGTCGTCCGTAACATCCTCGAAACTCTTCTGTGTGCCCACTTCACGGGCCTTGACGATACGGTTTCTGGACAGTCCTGTGGCATCCGAGATCTCCACGAGGGAGGGATCGCGGCCCATGTCGTCGCGGAACTTGTCCATGAAGCGGTATATGGCCATGGAGTCGGTCCTGACGTTCTCCGGTATATGGATAGCCTCGTTGCGCTCATTGCGGACCCTGCTGAGCCTCTTGAGGGAGGTGTGGACGTAGGATTCCAGCTTGACGTCCCTCTTGGGATCATACTTGTCCAGTGCTTCGGAGGCCATAATCCAGGCTTTGGTCTTGAGAGCGTTGTTGCTGCCCCCGTAGGTCTTGATGGCGGAGGAGATCACCGGTTTAAGATGATGGACTGCCTCGTCCCTGTAGGAGTGGTCGTTGGTGCTCTTCCATTTGATGAACGCCCGGGTTGCTGGAGAGGGTTGTCGCATTAATTGCTACCTCCCCCGCTACTACCGCCATAGGAGACGTCCGGCATATCCATCAGGTCCCAATAGTGGACCCATACGGTCACGGTGCCTGAGACGAAACTGCCCCCACCCGGGGCGAACCGTATATTTGCCACGTCGGTGGTCAGCGCGGACACTGTGTTCTGGTCGATGAAGATGTTCACTTTGGTGTTGCGCAGCCCTGCGGCGCCGGAAACGATGCCTGCAGCGCTTCCGCCTATGAAGTCCATGTCGAAGGTCCCGCTGGCCGTATCGTCCACTACAGGGGCGTCTACGTTGGCCTGAACAGCCGCCAGCTTGGAGTTCTCCGGGATCTGAATAAGAAGATCGGTGGTCACGGACAGATCTATAGTGGCCGTCTTTCGACGCAGTCCTAGACCTGAGTTGAAGAGAGTGTCGGAGTTGTGCCGGATGTCCGATCCGGACTTGGCCTCTATATTCACGGCCCCGGTGGTGGAGTAGACCTTGTAGCTGCGGACATCCAGATCGTTCTGGAGCTGGGTCATGGTGACGGGGTATTGGTCGAAGAGAGCGTCCACCTCGCTCTTGGTGTAATAGGAGGCCAGGAGAGCATCCACCTGGGACTTCTTGTAATAAAGAGTGGATGGGGTTCCAGGAGGCGTCTCGTAGCCCAGAGCGGTGAGGACACCACTCTCCGTGGTCAGAATGGCGTCGGCCAGAGTAAGCTTCCCTGCAGTTATGGACGCCACGGTACTGTAGGCATAGGAGATGGGGGAGCCGGACGGGGACAGCTGAACCCGGATGGCGCTCCCGTCCTCTATATTGGAGGACTGGTCCGTCGCCATGGAGATCTCCGTGGTGGACAGGGGAGTGGTCAGGAAATCGGTTGTAGGAGTCAGGTACGTCCAGCTATCATAAGACAGGGACGGCTTGGCCAGGACCGGCAGTATAATCAAGTTGGCCTTATGGGAGTCCCCGGACGGAATGGAGAACAACTCCAGATAAGATGAGGTTCCTGTATCCCCGGTACCGGAGACCGCATCCAGGAACGTGGTGGTATACATGTCCATTTGGAAACACACACGACCGCTGGCCGGAGCCGCAAGGGCCCAGTCGGAAGTACTGTTGAATCCGTCGTTGAACGATGTGGCCATGGGAGTGAACTCCTCGTCCACGTCGATGAACTCGTTGTTCAGGTAGGCCGTGAAAGTGTCGCTGGCCGAGAACCCTGTGTAGGCGTCATACCCTGAATCGCCGGGGACCCAGAAAGACATGCGGAACAGGACGTTCTCCCCGTAGAACACCGTAGGATTGACAGAGGCGACGTCGTAGCGGATGCCGTCCCCGATGGTGGTCATGCTGGAGAGGTTGATGATGACGCGGTTGCGCACATCGTAGTCTATGTCTATGATCTTCTGGGACATGTTCTGTTCCTGCTTGTGTGATACGTCTTAATATATAGGGAATCAGGTGGTTTGCAAGGCTTCCCACGCACGAAATCTCTCGATGAATCTTTTCTTACGAGCCTTGATCTGACACGGGGTCAGATTTCGGTCGAACAAACGCACCAGAGCGGCGAGCTCCTCCTTCCAAGTGTTGTTGTCGCAGGAAAGAACATCGGTCGTCAGGGAGGCCCATTGGGCCGTTAGAGGACTATTCTCGCTACAGGGTCTTCCAGTTAGTTTATTTGAGGGTTTTTCGTTTTCGTTCCAAAGCGTGTTCAAATATTCGTGGTCTTCTTCTATCAGCTCGCACGTATCGCCGTCCCATGTTATCGCCATTTCTCTGTAGCGTTCCACCATTTCCGGCTGGTTCAACCGGTCGGCGCGGGCTTGAATGCAATGTATTTTGATTTTTTTCATGTTGCCTCTGTTACGAGTAATCTGCCTCGCGCTATACAAGGACCTGAGCAAAGTGACCCTTCATCCCCCCCAGGGTATTCCCCTACTGGTGTTTGTCCTGTTTTTTTACTGCCTCCGTAAACGGTATCCCACGCACAATTAGAAAGAAGGATTCTAGCCGCGCCGACCGGATACCAATCCACATACACGCTTGGATTGCCATCAATGTCGTACGTAATCCCACGGAGTTCCACACTGTCTGCTGGTCCTTCCCATTCGCAACTGTTTGCCGTTGCCGTACATGTGACATCGCCGACAAGCCGAACTTCATAATTTCCTGAAAGTGGGAATATGCCGGGTTGAGCTGTCGCAAAGCACGGGGTTCCATCGTAATAGCTTGTCGTGCCGTTGCTCATTACGTATTTTTCAACCAACCCGCCACACGGCCAGCTTGCTGGGGGCCATGTTCCTTCGCACGGGCAGGTGCAGGGTGCCAAGTCGCCACAACACTCGGCACAGTCGTCATACACTTCGTCAACCGT
>Ga0099850_1000267_pt1 | contig 22800 bp, 30 predicted proteins | sample CB_VirMetaG_5_FD_79182 | JGI IMG/M metagenome (GOLD analysis project Ga0099850, IMG submission 79182) | Freshwater to marine saline gradient viral communities from Chesapeake Bay - CB_1508_1D Viral MetaG | ecosystem: Environmental > Aquatic > Marine > Coastal | place: USA: Chesapeake Bay... | reverse complement strand
TGGGTGCCAGTTTCGCAAAATCTTTTCTTTTTGCTGAATTGTGTCTTGCAGAACTGCCGATAGAGATTAGCATTCCCCCATCACGCGGGCGACACAACAAACAACACAAAGGGAAAGACGATGAAGACAACGACAGTTATCGGACGCAACGGATACGAGTACGACGCCAAGCACATCGGCGGTGACCTGTTCATCGTTGGTAAGTTCATCGTGAAGGTTGAGGACGGCAAATGTGAAGACACCATCTGCCGAGCAACAAAGGCCAACGTAGCAAGGCTGGCGAAATGATCGGCGGGAAACGGGAAGGGCGGGCCGCAAGGCCCGCCGAACTCGCGGGCGACAGACTGACAAACAAACAAAACGAGACAGGAATGAGACAAATGACCGCCGCCGAAACAATCGCCCGACAGATCACAGACATGCAGGCCGCAATCGAACTGCTGCAGAGCAAAATCAACGATATCACCAGCAGCGTTGATGCTGACGCTGCGAACTGGCGTGACGTTGGCAAGGCCGCGATGGCCGCCGAACTCGCTCGCGGTCTGGTCGCAGCACACGAAGAGAACTAAACCCCCAATCACGCGGGCGACAGTCGCCCGCACAACCTCAGCCCGGCGAAGCCGGGCACAACTTCGCAAGGAGATTGAGATGAGCACGACATACCTCGGAGAGTACGGCGTCGACGGCAGCACAGTGATCGAGGTGCAGACGGTGCCAGGCCACGACAAGGAAATCGTCCAGCTGTGGCGTGAGCTGGACGAAGCAGACGGACCGGAGTCGGCCCGGATTATCGACCGACTCCGATTTCTCGGAGCGATCCGGGCTGAGGGTCAGCCGGAGTAGCATGATTTCGCACACGTTTCGCCGCCCCGCACGTTGCGGGGTCGCCCCTTCACCCGCCCGGATGCCGGGCACAACTTCACAGCAGAGGAAAACAAACCATGTACACGCTCGAAATCATCGACCGATCGACAGCGGGCTTTGTCTCCACCGGACGCGTCATCAGCCGCCACCGGTCGCTTGAGGCCGCATCAAAACGGTGGGAATCAGAGTACTGGGGATCGGATCCCGGCACCTATCGATCCGTGGAGATTTTCCGCGATGGAGAGCGAGTGCAGCCGGAGTCGCCCAATGCCAGCCGGTAGACCATCACAGTTCGGTCAGCGGAAGCAGCCGCTGACGATTCGCATCACGCCGACGCTTCGCGAGTTCCTTGACACTCGCGAGCAGTCGGCGGCGATCGTGATTGAGCAGGCCGTCAGGGACTCGCCAGAGTTTCAACAGTGGCTCAGCGATCACGTATCAGCCGCTGATGCCAGTACGCACAATCCGCCAACACGCTGACATTTGTGCGGCCCCAGTTGCCCAAGTGGCCGAACAGCAGATGGCAGTTGACGCCGTACCGCTTGGCTTCGCACAGCGGCACGAGATTCGACGGCTCAAGCTCCAGATCAGGAGCGAGGTGGAACGGCACGATGTGGTGTGCGACGAGTCCTGTCGACCCGCCGCACACTGCACATCGCTTGCCGTCGAGAAAGCCATCGCGAACTGCTCCCCAGCGTGCCGATCGCTCGGCACCAGCAGGAGCCTTGCCGCTCAGCCGATCAGCCATATCTCGCCAGCCGCTCACTTTAGCGACTCCAGTACAGTCAGCCGAACTTCGTGAGCATCGATGCGGTCATGGTCCTGCCGCACGGTCGTTGACAGGTCGCTCAGATGGCCATCCATTCGCTCAAGCGAACCCTCAATCCTGCCGAGCTTGCGGCCCGTCATCACCGCCGCATACAGGATTGATCCGCACAGCCCGGCACCAGCAATAATTACATCAGTCAGCACTCGTGGCCCGCCTTCCTACTTACACAGGCCACGGACTGACGATCGTCGACTTAGTCGACGTCGCCGCTGTCACTTCGCCGAGTGATCCTGCATCTGGATTCGACGTGCCGGGAAACGGCTCCAGCTTCGGCAAGTGCGTTGCCGGGATACCGCGAGCAAGGATGTCCAGATCGTCCTCAGTGAATACCCACTCCGAGTGCACGACCGTCTCAATCCGTTCGGTGTCCACATACCATTCCGTCCAGTCCCAGGCTGCGAAGTCGGCTTCCGTGAGAATGAACTCCGGCTTCTTTGCGTCGGCCTTCGACTTCTGAAACAAGTCGGTCGCAATGTCATAGTACATGCGGTCCATCGAGTCTTTTACGACCTTTGCGACCTTCGGCGAGATATCGAACTCGCGTCGATTCTCGCTGTGCTGCATCAGGTTCGAGCACAGAGTCAGCATCAGCTGTGTGTAACGCTTCAACCAGCGGTTGCGGATATCGCGGTATGGACAAGGGAAGATGAGGAACGGTTGCGACTCTGGCGACACATGGTCAGCTTCAAAGCTCAGCTCTGACACCTCGACCGTGCGAGCACTGACAATCTGTCGAGCACGCAGATACAACCGGTGCAGGTCGCGAACAGTATTGATACTCGGCGGCGTTGTCAGGTCGCGGTCGGCCCGCGTGTTGATCGACAGCATCTGCTTGCCAATCATTGAGACCAGATCACCAATCGTCTCATTCAGCGTGACTGTATCGTTGCCGGGATTCGGCACAGCGAATCCAGCACGCCCGAAGTCGCCAACGTTATAGTGGAGAATCGAATCAGACGTTCGTGGCATTGCGTTTTAACCTTTCCTTGCGGCGACATACTGCCGCATCAGTGATTCCAGTCGCTCGAAGTGAGCGAGGATTGAATTCGGCCTGTCAGCGGACATCTGCTCTTTCGCCCATGCGTAAGCAGCGTTCCACGTATCGACAGGCACCTCGACATACTTAGGCGGTCGCGACAACTGAGCCCGCAGAGCCACCAGCTCCGCCTGTAACTCGCTCGTCTTGTCGGGCACATCCACCTGCGGCAGTTCCGCGATTGCCGGCTGTTTATTATGTATCGCTTCAGGCTTTCGCTTTTTCCTGCGGCGATAGAATGCCGCCGCTGATTTCAAACCCCACATGACCGCAACGACAGTGCCGCCAGTGGCTCCACCGATCAACAGGTCGCTGATGCCACCGCTCGCGACCGGCGAACCCTCAGCAGTTGCCGCGACGACGTCCGCGATGACTCCACGCACGCCATCGCCGACAGGCTCATCTGGAGCCGCCGCATCTGGCGACGGCTCCGGTACTGTTTCTACACTTGGCAGATCAGTTATCTCTTCAGTCGCCGGATGATCTGTCGGCTGCCAGCTCCGCGTCTGCTCCCTCGCCCACTGATCCCAATTCTGCCAGCCGCGACTGTAACCGATTGCCTTTCTACCATTCGGGGCGACAAACGCCGGCAACGCCTGCGGACCGCCAATCAGGGGCGGCGGCTCTTTGACGACAACGTACGGCAGTCCGTCAGCGTTCGCCGTGTAATCTCGCCAGAACTGCTGGCACGGACCGCACCACGGCACGGAGTACATAATAACAACCGGCTTGCGAATCTGGCTGCGAAAGTGAGTTGTCCACTTGCGTTGAGTCTCAACGAGCGGCTCGCCCAGAACGCTCTCCCAGCGTGCTGATGGGTTGCCGGCCATCAGCTTGAGCGTCTTATGCTTGCCATGATTGCGAACGAGATAATCAACCAGCGACACGCCGAACCCGTAAAACTCACCGATCGACGCGTCGGGGTACTCTATATCATCGATCGAGTTCCACACGCTGACCGTATCAGCTCTCCGGCGAAACATCTCCACATAGCCGAGCGAGTCACTGCCACGCTCGAACATGCAGGCCGCACCCTCGTCCAATAGTCGCGGCAGCCGTCGCTCTAATATCGTTGCCCGCACAAGATGATCCACCTCATGCGGAATCACGTCACGCAGCACGACTTCGCGGCGACCCTCGCACAGCATCACCGCACCGCTGACGGGAATGCTGAACGATGCCGAGCCACCACCGTTGCCGTCAGTCTGTCGCCAGCGGATCACGCACGGCTCAGGCCAGTCAGGCAATCGCTCGCCAGTCCAGTACTCTGCCGAATGAATGCGAGCACGCTCAGCGGCTTCGACGAACTCGTCCGGCGTATTAATCGCAGCACCGATGAAGTTCGCAGCGAACGCCTGACTGCACAACAGCAGGAACGCAAACAGCACTCTCATACGTTCCTCGCGTTATACAGTGATCTGAGATACGAATCCATGAAGTGATCGCGGACAAGATCGAATCGATAGCCCAGCAGTCTGTCAGCGGCAATCGTCAACAGCGACGGACTGAACCGCAGATTGTCGCGTCGGTCGAGATAGCAAAGCCGCCCGCAGTGGCGATATCGCCACGGACGCGGAACACGCGGCACGATGTCGTTGCCGTGCACTATGCGAAAGTGCCGACCGCCCAACACGTAATCCGCGTGTTGAGCGAAGCAGTAACAACCGACACGCGGCGAGCCGAACGTGTACAGCCCCGCGATATTAAAGCCGGCATCTGCGAGCCTCACTGCGTACAGAGTGGCCAGTGCTCCGCCCAGAGAATGACCGGCTATCCAATAACGACTGCACTCCGGCAGTTTGTTTGTGATCCTGAGATGCAATAAACGCTCACCAGCGTCGAAGCCGCGATGAACCCTGCATCCAAAACGCTTAACGCGAACAGCATCAGCATTCGCCAGCCAGTCGCGAACATCATTAGTGCCACGAAATGCAACGACACACTCGTCCTTGCATTTCCACAGATCAACCGAATGGCTACCGGCCTCAACTCTGATGCAGCCCGGCATCGGCGACTCGTACGCCAGTTGCGACGCTTTCGCGAGCCTCAGTGCGGCAGAGATGTTGAATCTGTCAGCCATCTCCGTTTAAATAGCCGGGACACGTCTGGCACCATTGAATAGCAGTGTCACGCGGCCCTCGATTCAAGTTTGGAACGCACTCGGTCTGCAACGACTCGCACCAGTACACGGCGACCGGAGCAGCTGAGCAGCAGGCCGATGGAGTTTCGCCGATCTGGTCAGGGCCGAGATGCACGCACCTGCGTCGCGAAGTCCGTACAGCCGGCGACTCAACCGCTGCGATGTCCTGACTAGGGACCGTGTCAAGTTTGTCAGTGCGATCCGCTGCCAGCATCGCCAGCATCCGCTCGAGTGTTCGGTCGCTTGTTGCCGCTGGGATCATGGCTCTGAGATGTCGAAGTAAAGATGCACGGCATTAGCGACGCCGACGATCTGCTCAATGAGCTGCGAGCCGCCACCGCTGACCGTAAACCCAAACGCATCGAGATGGTGCATGTTGCACCGCTTAGTGAGATCAGTCATTACGGTGCAGTCTGGCTCACCGCCGGCAGGAATCGCGAAGTCGACGAGATTGCAGCTCACGCCGCCGAGCCCGTAATTGTCCGTCATGCGGCGTCGGTACCCGATGGCGACCGGGTCCAGCGAGTAGCACTGCGTCATCCACGGCAGCTGATTCGGCAAATTGCCCTGAACACACTGCGACGTTCCACTTCCAGCACAACGCCCGGTGACTCCGTCGATTCGCAACCAGCCGGGCGTTGGTGGCGGGATCTGATCGTGACAGTCTGAGCCGTACCACGTAACCCCGAGCGTTTGGTTCGCACCGCCAGGCGGCCACAGGATATCTCTCGACGCAACGCCGGAGAACGCCGGAGCAGTCGAGTTGCCACGCCCGCCATCACCACTGCCGTTATTTGAGTCGCTGCTGTAGTCGTCAGCGTGATCGATCGAAAACCAGAGCGGGCAGTTCGTGCCGTCGCTAACCTTGAATGTGAGCAGCGAGCAGGGTAGATACCATACGTCTACAGTCACGCCTGCGAGTCCCGTCGGAGTGAACTGCCCGATGTACGCATACCCTGCAACGATGTGCCGCGAAAGCTGATTGTCCGCGATGTCATCACCCATGCTGCCCGGCAATGTGTCGAGCGTTAGCGTTGTTGATACATTGCGGAACTGGTTCGGCTCGATGTTTGACGTGCCGATCGGATTCGGAGTGCTCAGCAGCAGCGAGTCCAGATTGGCAAATGCTGCAACGCAGTTGAGTCCGTAGTGCCCTGTTATGGTCAGCTGCTTGAAGTTCCATGTGATATCGTACCGTTCAAGCAGGTCGCCGTTATACGTGTCAACAGTCGGGGCAAACAGCAGGAAGAACCCGACTTCATGATCGAGTTGCGTTGCGACCGGATCGACAACTAGTCCATTGGCCTGCAGTTCGTCGAGCGTTGCCGCACGCAACAGGCCGCCTTCCAGCACGCGGAAATAGAACTGCCGCTGACCAGCAATGTCGTCATAGCAGCGATCCATCAGGCCGCCAAACAGAGGCAAATCGTTCAAGGCAGTCTCTGACGACGGAGCGAACGGCAGCAGGAACAGCAGTCCGCCAGAGCGGATGGCGACGCCGCATTGCACGCGAGGCCCGCCCGTGTGCACGTCGATGCCATCGCGTAGCGGCGAGCCCATTCCTTCACCGCCATACAATACCGGTATGCCGGCAGCGATATGATCGACGTGTGCAAACGCGTCGAACGTCTCGCCAGTCCACACAATCTGGCACGCTGCAAACGCCTTGCCTGCGGTCGGCACGATATTGTGCAACCGCCCCTGAATGCCCGAGCCGCGTTGCACGAACTGACCAGTGCCGACGGTGCAATTCTGTGTGACCGTCTCTTGCGTCAGCCCGGTCAAGTCACCATCGAGACACTGCCACAGTATCTCGATGCCGTCCAGCATATTATCAGTCGGATGAGGCTCGCCGGTTGTCAGGTTGCGATGTGTCGCAACTGGTATCGTGATGGACTCGTCTTCACAGCAGCAGCCGCAGTTCCCCGGCCTGCCCACTATTCGACCTCTGCCTTCTTGACCTGAAACTCGAACTGATGCTTGCTGACTCGCGGCCTGCGGTAGACAGTGACAGTTCCGCTGCCACTCGCTGCCGCAGTCGCTGCTTTCACATGCGTCACGGTATAGGTATTCGCATCAGCAACAGTGCCCACCACAAAAACGCCATCCATCTCAAGGCCGCCGACAGCAGGTGCGTCTTTGAATACAACATAGTCCTCAGCCGCTAGTCCGTGCATCGCATGTGTGACCGTGACTGTTTTACTGTCGAGCGTTGTGGCGAACGTGAGTGAGTAGTCGGCAGAGTCTTCCGAGTCCCACGCAAACTCGAACGTTGCAACGTGCGGCTCGTTTTGCCCGAGCGGAATGACGCTTGACACAATCGACGTCTCGAACGGCGTGATCTGCCACGAGATCGTTCCGTTTGTGGCAATGTCGTCAAATGCGTCTCGCGTCTCGCGAATCACTGTGCGAGTCCGCTTGTCATAAACAACGAGCTGGCACGCGTCGAGCACCGACTTGGTGATGCTATCGCCGTCTTCATCGACCAGTTGCCCGGTATATGGAGAGGTCGTCCGCTCATTGAGTACGAACTGGCTGGCTGTGCCGATGTTTGCTGTCAGTGCCTGATTGGCGATGTAGACTCGATACACGTCAGAGAGTGCCTGCATGAAGGGACGGAAAACATGAGCCACGGCATCGATCGACGCCAGTGATGTCAGCAGTGGACCGGGCAACGCAACATTCAAATCGGCGTCAAGGCCGATCGCATCCACGCTCGTCATAAACGGAGCGTTCGGCATCGCAGGCAGCTCGATCTCAGCATCAATCTCATCGACCAACGTGAGCAGCGGACCCGGCTCGACCTGCTCTATGGATAGCTCGACATCTATTGTCGCGACAGTCGTATACAGGAACTGCATTACGACGTCCTGAATATCAACCTCGCAATCAACCTCATCGAGCTGCGTATAATGCGGATGAATCGGCAGGACGATATCGATCTCAGCATCCACTGTCTCAAGCGTCGTGATCACATTCACGACAGACTGATTGATAGCGACCGTAATGACGGCCTGATCAGTGGTAGAGCCGGCGTCAGTCCAGTTGAGACCGCTGTATAGTCCAGCGTCAGTTGTCGGCAGCCACGCGACGCCAGTACCAACAAACGAGTTAGATGGCAGGTCAATCGATGAACTGCCAGTCGGCTGGCCAAACGATCCGGAAGCGGTCGCGGAACCGATCGCAAACAGCAGCGAGCACTCATCAAGCGACGTCGTTACCGCTGGAGCGGTCAACGTCGTCTGTGCTGTAGCAGAAGAGTTAATTGGCGATGCAGACGATACGCCAGTCCAGCGACTGACAACAACATACCCATACGCTGACGACGTCATCGAAAACGTAGTCGGCGACTCACTGCCACCGGCTTCTTTCCGCATCACATGCAGATAAATGTTGCCGCTTGTCTGGCTGGCGACCGACGTCCAGCCGCTCGGCACATTCCACGTCGCGGCACCGCAGCAGACGGCAAACATCTGATCGCCAGCGACAACGCCAGACGGCACGGCAGGAGTGAAATCCGTCGCGATCGTCTCGGCTGATACCGACTTTGATTGATACTGCGGAGCCGCCAATTCTCAACCCATCAAAAGTAAAGCCCGGCCCGAACTAGCCGGACCGGGCAAACGCAACGGAACACACACAGGAAGTATCAGGCAGACTGGCTTAGTCGAAACAAACCGTTTGAACTCCACTGAATTACAAAGTTGTTGCCGTTCGGCGTCTGTGCCGACGTGTACGGCATCCACAGAAACGGCCAGCGATTATCGTTGTCAGCACCGTCGACGTAGATCAGCCATCCTTCAATCGGATGCGTCCCGGCAGACAGATTCGTGATCGTCTCATCCGCAGCGTCGAACACGACCGGCAGCGTGCCGCCCGTCAACGCCACCGTCACACTATCGACCGTCGGACGACTCGCCGAGTTGTAGCCGCTGCCATCGAACTCGTTACCACCAAGAGCCGACAGAAACGCCGTCAGAGTTGTATATTCTGCAGCACCCGGGTCGAACCCGCCGTTGCTCGCGACAGCAAGGCAACGAAACGTGTCGTTATCCAGATCAATGCCGCCCGTCACCAGTTTTAACGCGGCAGCCGCGTAGAGCTTCTTCGCCATTCAGCGTTGTCAGGGCCTTTCCGTTGGACCGCAATCGTGCCAGATCAGCAGCCACTCTCCATATGTGCGTCTCGCAATGACGAATGTGTTTTCAACAAACTCGGCATCAACAGAGCGATTCACGATCCACTCTTTCCTTGTACTTAGCGACAACTCCTGCGGCGTGTAGCTTGTCGTCGACCAGACAGCAGACACGGCAGACGGCACGATGACCGTGCCTTCGACGTAAGTGGCTCCATCAAACGGATTGGTTGCCGCACTGCAATCGCCATCGGCGAGCAGCATGATGATCTCGCCTTCCAGCGGATGGCTCCGCTGTGAGGTGCCGCTATTGCCTTCCGTTGACCGCTCGACTTTGCGAACAGCACGAGCGATTCGCTTAGCACCATCAGGAGTGAAACCGACTCCGCTCATTCACCCCTCGCCGTCTTCTGGTTGTGGCATTTGCGACACAACGTCTGCCAGTTGCTTCGCCGCCAGAACAGCTCCATGTCGCCGCGATGCGGTATGATGTGATCAACAACCATCTTTGCCCGCACGTCGATATGTCCACACTCTCTGCAGGCCGGATATGCTTCGATCCAGCGAGCTGATTCTTTCGCCCACTTGCTGCCATATCCACGCTTCGACGGCGACGGGCGACACTCCGGCATCCGCTGAGAGTGATGTTTTCGCGGCTTAGGTTTGATCGCCATCAGAAGTAGATATTCAGGTTGGCAAACGGCAGTTCGTCAAAGATATTCCACTGAGTGTAGACGGCATTCGCAGGCAGATCGTCAGGGTCAATCTGTTTTCCGTCAGCGTCGATCGGCACTGCGTAGCTGACAGGCTCGGAGTCGTGCGGTGCCTTGCCTTTAACCGTACAGGGCACCTTGCGATCTTCTGTTCCGCCAACGCGGTCATCGACTTCCGCAATCTGGTACAATCCCTGCTCCAGCACCTCAGGTTGCCAGCCGTCAGGGTTGTATCGAAACAGGTATGTAACGCTCCAATACGGAACGCCGTCACGCCATCGCTGAGCACCAGTAATCTTTACTCGCATCTTGCCCGGAGCGGCACCGTAGAACGTATCCGAGTTCACTGCCCGGTTGTACTGGTATGCCAGAGCCTGATCGAAAACCGGCTCGTTGCGAACCACACGCAGCACTGGCCGCGAGTCCGTGAAGGAGACAGGCTCCTCGTAGCGATCGCCTGCAGCGTTCAGGATTGCCGCGTCATCGCGATCCTTCTCCGCGACACGCTCGAACTCTTCATCTTCCCATGAAACTTCGGGCCGCTCTTCAGCAGGGTCTTGCTTCTTGAGCGTGCTGTATGTAATTGTGACGTGATAATACCGACGCTCGTTGCCCTGTGACCTGACGCTGGCTTTGTAAGCGTAGGCGTCAGGGTCTTCGGGATGCTGCTCGTAGCGTGCGGGGATGCCAGTCGCCCGCATGGCCGCGTAAGCGTACTCGCCCACATCGCACTTGACCGAAAAGACTCGCGTCAGTTCGCGTTCTCCGCTTTCGTCTTCCGTGACCGTATCGCTGCCCGGAACTTCTGCTGTGACTGTTGCCATTTAGATGTCCGCAATCCCTAGAACGACAGGCTCTTTGTTGGCGATCTTGTTGAGTACGCCGATCGTCTCTTTGTGCTGCTGATCCTGTTTGCTGCCTCGAATCGCACGATTGATGACGTCGAACGCTTCCTGCGTACCTCGCAACGCAACACTCGGACCCTGCCTCTGATTGATAGCTTCTACGCCGTTGGGGATTTCGCCGGCCACGGCATCAACAGCTGTCGGCACTCCGTCTTTAATAGCAGCCGTCATATCGTTCCACATCGACTGGAAGTCATCAGCAACCTGCCGAGTTCCGGAGATAATATCGTTCTGCGTTTTCTGTGACGCCGCAAACGCTGAGTAGTCAGTGCTCAGCCCGGAGCTGATTTGATTGATTCGGTCCTGTGCCGCACGCTCTCTCGCTGTCGGCTTCGATCCATCAGTGCCAGAGAACACATTAAACACACGAGCGCCAACGCGGGCTGCCCAGCGGTCAACATAAGCAAGGCCGAGATCGAAATATCGCTCAAAGTTCTCGAAGAAGAACTGCACTCCGATGAGTGCATCTTCGACCCAGTCACCAACACCCTGCATCGCCTCATTGAATCCATCCATGATGCTGCTGCCGCTCGTCTGGAATTCAATGCCGAGCATATTTAGTGCACGCACACCGAGCCTAACAACAAGATCAAACGCAGCCGTGAAGGTCTTCTGCAGTTGGATTGCAATCTGCTCAAAGTTCGCGGACAGGCTTTCCCAGCCAGTTTTCAAGCCGGCAACGCCGCGTTCACTCGCCAGCATAACACCAGCGATCGCACCGGCGATGAGAGCCAGCGGAGCCGCCACAATCGCCGTCAGTCCGACGAATCCAGAAACGACCTGAGCCACTGCCATGCCGATACCCTTCATAGCCGTTGACACGCCGCTGGCGGCAACGCTGATTCCGGAAAAGAGCGTCGAGAACGCAGCACCAATCGGAGCAGTGGTTGCCGCAGCGGCAACCTTGATGGCAACAAATGAGCGACTGACGGTTTTGTTCATTGCGGTCGCGGCAGCCGAGACACCGCCAAACGCTTTGCCGAACGCGGATGTTACAATTGGCGACACCGACGCAACCGCAGTGCCAATCTCACGACGAATCACCTGAGTCGCTTTCGCAACTGACTGAAACGCTGACGTCGCTGCGACTCGTGCATATCCAGACGCCACACTCGTTGATGCGACCTGCCAGGCGGCAACGGTTGCACTTGCAGCGTACGCAAACGGCTTTACGATTGCTCCGGCGGTGATTTGTGCGTTGGCCTTCATCACTGAAAAAGCGAACGCAACTCGTGCCGTTGCCGTGGACCATGCCGCAGACACGGCAACAGCCGCACTGCTCGCTGCGACTGCAACCGAGGCATAAGCACTCGTGGCGACGACTGCGACCGCGTTTGACGCGGCACCGACTGCACCGGAAACAGCGTACCACGTCGATGCAACCGCACTAGACTGCAACCTGATTCGCTGAAACGCCAGGCCGAACGCAGCTGATATTGTCGACGGAAGTTGCAGCACGCCAGACGAGCTGATGGCAGACACGGAACTGCGGGCAAACTGGATGGAAGCCGCCGCGACGGACGCAATGCCAGACTGTACCGCAGCGAACGCTGGCAGCGTCGCTTGAGCAGCAGAGACTGCCCCACTGAATACAACCTGCAGCCCACTGCCGATAGTACGCACACCACCGAACGCAATCGCGATCGAGCGACTGGCGGCAATGTATGTTGCTGATATCTGGCGACCAATCACGATAAGCGGAATGGCCGCGATCTGCATCGCCTTGAACGCAAGCGATACGCTGGCCAATCCAGCACCAGCAGTCACCACGCCAGCCACAGCCCCGACCACTGGCGTCAGGTCGATGTTGTTAGACAGGAAATCAAACGCACGTTTAAACGGACCAGTAATAAACGACGCGATTGCGTTCAGCCCGTTTTTCAGCGGCTCGGCAAACGTCTGAAAAAAGTCCGTTGCGGCACCCTTGACCGCCGACATCAGCGAAGTGAATGCACCGCTCACGTTATCAGTCATCTGAGCCGCAAGGCGGGCAGCTTCGCCGCCAGCGTTCTCGAGCTCGCCTGTCAGTCGGCGAATCTCGTCACCGCCAGCTGACATCAGGCCAGCGAAGGCGTTAGCCGTCCGCGTCTCGAAGATCGTGGATAGAGTACGCAGCTTCTCGCCGCTCGCCATGCCGCCAAGTTTCGCGTTGAAATCGTCGACGATATCAGCCAGTGGGCGGAAGTTGCCGCCGGCATCCACCACCGAGATCCCGAGCTTGTCGAGCATCTGCTGTGCTTCAGCCGCTGGCTTTGCGAGATCACTGACAACCTGTCGCAGACCCGTACCGGCCATCGACTTGTCAACTTTGTCCGACAGCACAGCGAGAGCGGCAACCGTCGACTCGATCGAATAACCGGCCTCGCGAGCCGGCCCAGCAGCGTAGGCAAGCTGTTCGCCAAGCGAACTGACGTCAGTCAGTGCAGACCCAGCACCCTTCGCCAGCACGTCAACGACGCGGCCAGCCTCGCTCGCATTCAGCTCGAACTTCTTAATTGCTCCCGCAGTGATCGCCGCAGCTTCCGCGAGGTCGAGATTATCAGCAGCAGCAAGGCCAAGCACTTCAGTCACTGACGACATAATTTCAGTAACCGAGAACCCGGCCTTCGACAGTTCGACCATCGCCCGGCCGGCAGCGTCGTTATCGAATATCGTCGATCGGCCAAGCTGCTCCGCAAGTTCATTGAGCCGCTGAAAGTCGTCGCCCGTCGCCCGAGTACGGGCAGCGACTTCGCTCATGACTTTCTCGAACGATGCACCAGTCTGCAGCACGCCGCGAATCGCGAGCCCGGCAGACAGGCCAGCACCAACAGTCGCCAGCGTCCGCGTCACCTTCTGAGCGACGGACTGCAGCCCCATCAGATCGCGAGAACCCTGAGCGACGCCCTTGCGGATTCCTGCACTGTTTGCCGTCAGTAAAACGGCAAGACGCCCGATCGTTCGACTAGCGATTCAGCCTGTTACCCCTTAATCCGTGCGTTGTGCATCTTCGCGAACATCTCCAACGCTGCCCACTGCTCCTCAGCAGTCTGAGGCCGCCGCTTATACTTCGGGCAGAAGTCCTGCCACTTTGCCGCACGCCCTTTCCTCATCGCTGAGTTGCTCACCGTCGCCGCAATAACGCCAGCCTGTTTCCAGTCATCACCAAACGGCTCGATCTGCTTATACAGCCGGAAGCGAAGAAACTCGCGATAGCTCACACGTTCTTTCGCTTCTGGCACAGTACAACCGAGCACCCTGTAGGCGAGGAAGCACCAGTCGAGTGCATCCGGCCTGTCTAGGAGTTTTTTTCCGTGTCCTCGATGTCATCTTCAGTGATGCCACACAACTCCTTACATCGAATAAACAGGTCTGCAATAACCGCCAGAGACTTGTTGCCGAGCTTCTCAAGTTCCTTACTGGAAAACATATTGTTTCCGTCGGCATCAACAAGACACATTGCCACCAGCTCAGTGCGAGTCGTACCAGTCACAGCGAAGCGACCTTCCGCGTTCGTGTGCCGCGAACTCCAGCCGTCAAACTGCCCGGCTGACGGAACACGCAACACGACGCTACCACCCCACTCCTCGACGTCGACAGTCACAGACTCGCGATCGTCGACGGAAAGAATTGCATCTTTGCTCAACAGAGCCATAAGTCACCCTTGCGTTTTGAAACAAAAAGAGCCGCCGCCACAACGACGACGGCTCCACGCCCACGCCACCATCAAAGTAGTAGTTAGCTGCCCGCAGTGAACGTGATCGGGCCGCTGATCTTCCACGTCGTAGACGCAGTATACTTACCGGCCAGATCAGTCCCGTTAAAACTGAAGTCAGTGAGAAACGCGTCAGCCGCCCACGTACCCGCAGACGACTGCCCCGACGCGAGCGGAAACGTGATCGTCAGAGTACCCTTAGCCGACTCAATCGGCGGCTCAGTGTCAGGATCGAAGTTCACTTCAATTTCGATCGTCCCGCCGTCAACCAGCGAGGACGGATCGAAAACCATATAGTTATCTGCGGTTCCAGTGTGTGTCTGATCGACCGATTGCCGAGTCAGCCCAGACCAGTTAACGCTGAGAATTTCTGCGAGGTAGGCATGACTTGCGTCAGTGCCGAAAACAAGACGACCACCTGCCATTCAGCGGCACAATCTCCTATTCAGATTCGTTATCAGCAACAACGACACAAAGCCGACTGAGCTGCATTTCAATTCGATCAAGCTGCTGTTGTATCTCGCCGCCAACAAACGGCAGGCCATCAACTTCGAGCAGCTCAGAAACCTGCAGCGTATGCACGTCGCCTGACTGACTCTTGAATTTCAACTCAACGCAATCAGCCATAGACAACTTTCATTTGCCGCGAGACGGTGTATATGTAGCCGTCGCTGCCCTCACCAATCTGGTAGACGTCATCAGATACGTTTTCGGTGAAGCATCCCTGAATGTGCGAGCTGCCCACCTGACCGCTGATCGCATCGAGATTATCCGCGACCAGCACATCGAGCAGTTTTGCCGAGTCGTATGATTTCGCCTGACAGTCGAACTCAATAACACACTCAGTCGGCCCCGTATTGCCGCCCGCTGAGTAGTCGTTTTCTTCGCTCACCAGCCGATAGATAATCTTCGGCCACGGCGACGAATGCTTATCATGCAGTGGTAGAATGCGAGTGCCGACCAGATTCGTCACATCAGCATCAGCCAGCAGTCTTGTTCGCAAGTCGTGATGGATCATTCAGTCAGTTTCGCAATCCGTTTCTCAGCGACACTCGCGACTTTGGAGAACACTGCCGTCTGTGCTTTATCCATAGCCCTGAGCATGTACGGATTCGGTTTCGATCCCGGATGCTGAGGACCATCGGCCTGGCCTATCCGCAGCTTCTTCATGCCACCCTTGCGACCGCGTCCCGGCTGGAACACCAGCTTCGTCTTCAGCTTGCCGAGCGAATGCGGCTTTGTCCCGTCGTGGACGAGAATGTCGTGCGGAGCCTCTTTGTAGATCGGCCCGACAGCAACCGACTGGCCGCTCCGCGATACGCGGCGGATGATGACCTGATTGAGATGTAACCGCGGCGAGCCGTCCGGCTTGCGTCCTGTACCCACCGGAGCCTCTCGGCGTGCAAACTTCGCGAGCACCGTCCCGCCGCTCTGCATCATTGAGCGAACGACCTTGCGGCGAATGTCGAGTGGCAGCCGCTTCAGCCGTCGCTGCACCGCCTTCTCACCGATCAGCGACAGCCCGACAAGGCCGGTTGTCATCACACAAGCTCCCGCAGCTCGACGACCTGCTCACGCGTCATATCGTCCACAGGCATGACCGACTCAATTTCAAACGTACGGTTGCCGATAACTGCTCGCATTGTGGAGTCCAGCCCCGCAACATAGCGGACGGATATCGTCGCCGACGTCGCTGTTTGATTCGTGCCGTTTGTCGAGCTTTCGCTGCCCGGCTGCAGGTCGAGCGTGCATCGTCGCGTCGCGTACGTGCTCCACGTCTTTGCGTATTCGCCGCTCGAAGTCTGCGTCGTCGTCACGCTTTGAAACACGACAGACGAGCGGCCACGCCGTTGCATTATCGACATTTGCATCGCAGCTCACGATTTAATTCGTCGCAATGTGCTTCTGCTTCACATGACCCTACAACACTATTGTCGAACCTGCAGACTTCCGTTCCGTCCGGAGCGACAACGACAGGACACACGCATTCGTAAGAGTCACTGTAATAACAGCGAACTTCATAGCGGTCACTTGGCTCATGCTTCATGTCTTATCCCCATCGGTGACTCACGTACGGCTGCAGCCAGAGTTCCAGCTTTGCGATCTCTGGAGCGTGATGGTCGTAAAGTGCACGCGTGTAGTCATAGACTGCATTCAGCACTGTTTGCGGAATGCTCGACCATCCACAGGTAAACGTGACAACAACGGAGCCGGTCGTCTGACGAATACCCGGCCACGTATTGCCGTACGATTCGACAATACGAGCGGCCTTGTCTACATCGACAGCATCGACGCGGTAAGCACTCGCCGACAGCGTTTGAGTCGCTCCATCAGTATCGAGATACGTGATCGAATCCACGCTCACGAGCGGCGGGAAAGGCAGCTCAATACCTTTTTTGGGGAACTCGTCTAGCCGCAACGCCAGCTGGTGCTGCCCGAGCTTGCGACGCGTATAGGCCTCAACCCACTCGCGAGCCTGCGTTGCGAGTCGCCCGATGAGTGCATCATCCGATGTATAATCGATCTGTGCGTACGACTTGACATCTGCGACCGTAATCGGATTCGCAGGAGCCGAGACGATTGAGATTCGATTCTCTTCGTTCCAGTCAGTCATTGTACAGAGGCTCCGGCAGGACTCGAACCTGCGACCCAATCGGTTCCCTCACCTTTCAGCTACGGAGCCAAGTGCCGGCGACAGGAATCGAACCTGCGAACGAGGGGGAATGAGCCCCTCTGGATTACCAGCAATCCACGCCGGGACAAGGAGCCAGTTGGGCAGGCCAGACCTAAGTCATGACCTGCCGCGTACTGGCTCGGAATCACTACGGATTGACGACGTCAAGCGTATTAGTGCCAGTCGGCTGAGTCACAGGCCGCTTGCCATTAACCCGCGTCTGGATCGCGTAGATGCCGTTCAGCACAACGCCTGCACCACCACGAGCAACCTCGGCCCGCACATACTGATATCCCGGATTCACGACCTCAGCGAGAGCGTCGTGATTGTCTGTATCAACAACCAACGTGTCGCCAAGATCAACCCATGTTGAATCATCGGCGGAACCCTGCAACTGCACGGTGTAATCATCGCCGCCGAGAGCACCACCGCACACCAGAAACGCAACCGCGTCAGTGCGGTTCGTCGAGAGATCGACGGAACTGGAATTGACAGTAGTGGCTCCTGCCGCAGCAGCGTTACTGACTCGCGTGACGATATGAGCCTCACGCAGCAAACCTACAAGCTCAGACAAAGCAAACACTCCTCAGAGTGGAATTGAAAGCAGAGGGAAGGGGCAGCGGCAAACAGCCGCCACCCCACAAACAAACAACAGCGATCAGGCACCCTGAGTCATGTACTTGATCGGAGCACCAGCAGCAGACTTCGACGGATTCAGGATGCCGCCGTCGGCCTCGGAAAACGCCATGAACCCGACCTTCTCTTCAGCGAGGTACAGCTCGTCTGCACGGTAGCTGCGAATCTCGCCCACCTGCCTCACCTTGTAAGCGTCCAGCTTTCCAAACAGGACCGACTTCGACCCGTTCGCCGGGTTGGCCATGTCGTGGTTGTAACGCACAGGGTAAGTGAAGATCGTGTCGGGGATGCCGGCGGTAATAGACGGCTGCCACAGGTATAGTCCGTCGCTATCCTTCAGCTTCCGCAGAGTCTTCGCCACCGTATCGTTGAACATGAACGAGCAACCCATCGTGCGAATAAACGGGTCAATCGAGTGGATCAGGTCGATGAGATTGTCAAACGTGATCGTTGCCGCAGCGGCGGTTGTAACACCGCTGGAAACAGCACCCGTGACAATACCCTGCGGACCATTCGCACCAGTTCCGGTCGTCATGTCCGCCGACATCTTGCGACCAAACCGCTCACCAAACGCAGTGCCGATCAGTGCCGGCAGATCGAGCGGCACATCTCGCAGCGTTTCGTAGGTGACCTTCAGAACGCCAGACTCGTACTTGTAGGCACTCCACGACGTCTTCTGGAACGCAAGGTCAGTCGCATTACCGACAGCCTTACCTTCCTTCGTGCGAGTAGCCTGCGTCGACTCATCGTCAAACGACGGCCAAGAAAACGGGTTGCCGTTCGGCGTCCGGATAATATCAGCAACCTGCAGCACACCGCCGTAGGCGTGCATCGCGACCTCAAGAGCCCCGATAAAAGTCTCGCTGATGAACAGCCCGCCGCCACCGTCAGTCTGCCGGCTCAGGCCATGAATCTCGTTGCGATGCTGAGCGATCGCAGCACGAGCCTGAGCACGCGACAGCAGCGGGAATCGAGCCTCAGACTCATCAAGAGCGATGCCGCACTCCTTAGCGGCCTTGCGGTCAGCGTCCGTGATCTTGCCACGCAGCCCACTCGCTGACGGCGAGTTCGACTTCATCCACGCGGCGAACGCTCGTGCCTGAACATCCTCGTCAGCAACCTTGATCCCAACCGATCGAGCCTCATCGACGATATCGCCGACGCTCGAACTGATGTCTTCACGTTCTTTCAGTCGGTCGGCATGAGCCTTCAGGCTCTTTGACTCCTCAAGCAGATTCTCGAAAAGCTGCTCGTCTTCTGCGGTGAGCTTGCCCGTGCTGTCGACGCGAGTGAGAACCTCGTCAATCTTGTTCTCGACTTCGCCGCGTCGCTCCAGTGCCTCTTTAATCGTCAGTGCCAATGCACATATCTCCCGTGATTGGAAATGGAAAACGCCTTCCGGCTCATGGGTTATCTAGCAACAAAAAAGACCGCCGCCCGTTATGGGCGACGGTCTTTCATATAGGCACGCTCAGTGAGCGTGAGAACTATCCGGCGTTTCGCCGTCGCTCCGCTTTCATTCGCTCAATCTTCGCCCACGTCCTCGCGTCCTTAGCATTGCTTTCGATCATGCCTGCAACGTCCTTAGGTGCGTTGCGGCAGTATTTCAGCGGATCGGCAAAGTTCATCGCCGCTTTTTTGTTCTCGATTCGCTCAGTGGCGAATCCGTACTCCAGAGCACTTAGCACACTGCCCGTTGCAGTCGTCGAAAAGTATGTTTCGTCGTGCATCCACTGCCGGAGCTGCGACTCATCAACGCCAGTACGATCGTGATAAATCTTCGCAATCAGCACTTCGTGAGCCTGCAGGTTCTCTGCCGTGTTGAGCATCTCTTCAGCGTTGCCGGCGGCAAGCGTCCACGGATCATGGATCATGATCATTCCGGAATCAGCCAGTGCAATCTCGTCACCGGCCATCGCAATGATCGACATCGCCGACATAGCAGCACCGACGATCTCAACACGCTTCGTCGCATCAAACGAGTTGAGCAGGTTGTAGATGCCGTAGCCCTCGAACACGTCGCCGCCGTTGCTATTAACGACGATCGTCAGGCTGCTCACACCATCAACCTGATCGAGTGCGTTTGCAACATCTTTCGACGTCAAGCCGTCATCCCAGCCAACAACGCCAAACATCGTCAGCGTACCAGTACCGTCCTCGTGTTTCTTGGCGTTGATCGTCTTCAAGCTTCTTCGGCTCCATTAGTGGTATTGAGATCGACAGGATTGTCAGCGTCCTGCCAGTTAAGTGGGATGTTGCGAACGTCCCCGCCATCGACGCCGGGCATGTTTTTCTTCCGTCGGATTTCGTTGACGGTATAGACTCCAGCCTCGCGGTACTTGTGATCCGCTTCGGCCTGTTCGCTGAGGCCGACCTCGATGAGCGTGTCGCGATCAAACCGGCACCGGTGCGAGTCCTCACGCTTCTGCTTTTCAGTCCGCAGTTTGTCGTCGCACTCGTCTTCCCAACGAGTTAGCCACGGGTAAATTGCACGCCGGTTATGCGAACGCGACTCCCATTCCAGAGAGTTGTATGAAGCTCCGGACTGATCGCCGAGGTCCTTCGGTCGAACACCAGTGATATTAGCCACGTCCGTGATACTAAACCGCCTCGCGTCAACCAGCTGCGACTGTTCGGCATCCGTGCTGAGTTGCGTATAAGCAGCACCGCCGGTCAAGACTGCAACGCCGTGCTGATTATCCTGACCGGTCGTCATGCGTCGCCAGTCGCGGCGAATATCGTCCTTCTGGCCAGGCTGCAGGTTGCCGGGTATCTGCAGATAGCCCTTGACGTTGCCACCGTTCTCGAAATACAGCGTTGCGTATTCCTGAGTCGCGATGCTCCCCGCGAGTGCGGCATTCATCACCTCAAGCACGCTGAGGCCGCAGAGTCCGTCATAACTCAAGCCATGAATGTGCAACACATCTTCGGCTGGTATAGCCCGCATCTCACCGTTGTATCCGTAATGCGTCGTGACGTAGTAAAGTCGTCGAGCGGCCCCGAACCCTTCCAGTACGGGATAGGTGTGCGGCCACGGCTTAAGCAGCTCAAGGTCACGCGGTGCCTTGTATACGTCACGCCAGATGCGAGCGTAACCGTTGCCGTGCAATAACGCATGAAACGTCATCGTCTCAATCAGCGATTTCGCGGTCTGCGTTATGCCGGCCCGCTGATGGATCAGCGGATGTGCAGGATGCTCCGGAGCACGCACTCGACTATCTTCACCTTCTGTTTTGTAGACGCGGAAGGGAGTGCTGCTCACGTCCTCGCAGATGATGTTAAATGCACGCCATAGCGGCGGCACACCGAGTGCCGACTCGACCGACACGTCACGCCGATCGGGCAGCCCGAACTCATCACGCAGCTTGATTAGATCGGTTTCGTGTGTCGGCTGAAATCCCAGCACACGCCGGACGCGGTCAATCAATTTCAAAGAAACGATTCCAGTTGAGTTGACGCACCAGCGTCCGCTGGCACTTTGTAATCAATGAAACGAGACTCACGCGTGATTCGATACTGAGCACCCTTGATGGCAGCACTCTGCACAACACCGCTGCCATCAGACGTGAGCGTGATGATATCGTTGTCGTATATGTAACCCGCTCCGGGCGGCGGCGAGATAAGCTCGTAGGTAACAGTGACGCCTGACTCTGCATTCCCACTCTGGTCGAGCGTGATCCCCCACAGAGTTGTTTTCGCTGGATCGCCCGACGGACTGATCGCGATCGCGGTCATAGTCACTGACTTGGTTGCTTCAGTGGCCGAGTTGACCGTCACGGCGGATGCCTGCGTGTAGCCGTCGAGCGATGCAATGACGTCGTAAGTGCCGGTCGCCGGCAGGTTGGCCGTGAACTCGCCGTCAGTGTTAGTCGTGCCGGTTGCCTTCAGGACGCCATTGAGTCGAACGGAGACCTCGGCGTTGTTGAGCGGATCAGTTCCGTCTGTGACTGTGATGACGACGGCCTGCGGTCCTGAGCCTGCTGAGTTTTCCGCCTGATCCCCTTCGACGCCGCCGAACTGAAATTCGCGTTCCTGCGACTCCGGCACGGCTCCGCTGTTCGTCACTTGCGCGATGTAGACCTGCCCAGAATCGAACGCGGCCAGCAGCGTCGCGTCCGACAGCACGTAGGTCCAGATGCCAGTGTCGTCGGTCCCGTTGCTCTGACGATGCGTCATCGTGACTTCGTCGTCCGTTGCACCGGACGAAACAAAGTCTTTGACGCCGCTGTCCCAATCGAGAACGTCGAGCGTGCCGTCGTCTTCCAGACGATAGACCCGCAGCTCGGTGGTGCCGCTTGTGACTTTGGCACCTGCCGAATCTTTGAGGCTCGCCCGGAAAACGATCCGGTCTGACGTCTGACGGATATCAATTCCTCGCGTTGGCATCAGACGTTGACCTGCAGAGTGAAGATACCGCTGGCCCCCCAACTGATCGTGATCGGCCCGGCCTGCTCGGAGACCGGCCCGCCGAGATCGAGGAAGCCGATCGCGTCTTTATTGGTTGCGGTATCGGAGTACAGAATGCCCCAATAAGCGTTGGTGAACCCGGAGCCGTTCTGGCTGATCGTCGCCGGATCGTCGGCGTCAAAAGTGCCAGTGTCACCGCTGCGTGTGAATGACGGGTTTCCACACGCCAGCCCGCCGGTCGTGTAGCCACCGCCGGTGCCGACTTCGTTGCCGTCGTAATCAACGCCAGAACCAGCCCCCCATTGCGGCGTTGTATCTGTCGCCGCTGGAGTGACTCCGTTTGTGATCAGGGCCAGCTTGATCGTGTCGTTTTCGAGATCAATCTTCTTTTCAGCCAGCGAGACTGACAGCTCGTTGAACAGTGTGAAATCGCCGCGTGCCATCGCATCGCTCCTTAAAGTGCCCCGCCAGTGCGGAGTCCCCAGTCGTTAGAAAGTCTGCCACCATGCAGTAAGTGCGGTCGCTTAATGCGTCCGCCAAATGTGATCGTGGCCGCCAGTGGTGCGACACGCACGCTGGCTGTCGTGGCCTGCACTGCGACCGCCGAGATGATTGCCGCCGTCACCCCGACAGCCTGAGCTGCTGCGGTCGTCGCCGTGATCGACGTGCCGACCGACACGGTTGCCGCAACCGCTGACGCCTGGCTGCTCGCTGTCGTCGCGACGATCACCGTGCCAGCGGACACTGTTGCCGCGAGTCCGGTTGCG
>Ga0099850_1000258_pt1 | contig 23010 bp, 24 predicted proteins | sample CB_VirMetaG_5_FD_79182 | JGI IMG/M metagenome (GOLD analysis project Ga0099850, IMG submission 79182) | Freshwater to marine saline gradient viral communities from Chesapeake Bay - CB_1508_1D Viral MetaG | ecosystem: Environmental > Aquatic > Marine > Coastal | place: USA: Chesapeake Bay... | reverse complement strand
GACGACGCGAGTCCGCGCGCCGAGCTCGCAACCCAGGTGGCGAAGTCTCTCCTCAAGGAGATCGAGCGGTTCACCGAGGGCCGCATGAACCTCGCGCGCGCCTTCTTCTCCGGCGCGCGCTTCGCGCGCATCCACGGCGAGCCGCGCAAGCTCAACATCGGTGACGGGAAGGAGCGCGTATGGTGGGTTCCGACCCGCCTCGAGGACTCGGATAAGCGCATGTACCGAATCGTCGGCCATAATGACGACGGCCGGCTCTCCGCCCACTGGGAGCGATGGGACGTTGGCGAGGGCCGCTACGCCATCGAGTCAGAATGGGACGCGCTGCATACAATCAAGCACGTCTACCAGGATGACGAAGCGAGCCTCGGCCACGGCTCGGCCTTGCGCGAGGCGCTCGGCTGGTGGTGGTATGCGAAGGAGCACGTCTTCCAGGAGAGCCTCGCCGCGATCGAGCGATACGCTCAGGGCGTCATCATGGCGAAAGTCGACGGCGCGCGCGACGCGACGACCGACCTCCCTAACGCCGAGATTATCTCCGAGTGGCAAGCGACGCTCGAGGATCTCCGCGCGCGGCACGTCCTCGTCTTCGATAAGGCCGACGAGGTCGACATGCTCCCCGGCAACGCCGAGGGCTGGCAGCTCATGTCCGACATGCGCGAGGAGCTCAAGTCGACAATCTACACCCTGGTCATGGGCGCGAACCTGACCACCGCGGCCAGCGACGGCGGGAGCTACGCGCTCGCCGAGGTGCAGGAGAACAGCACCGAGGCCCTCATCCAGTACGACCGGCAGAGCCTTGAGGAGACCCTCTCGAAGGATCTCATCGGATGCCTCTGGTGGCGCAACTGGCCGAACCTGGTCGAGCTCGGCATCGCGGACGAGCAGCCGCTCTTCAATATCACGCAGGAGAAGCGCCAGGACCCGAAGGAGCGCGCGGAGGTTGCGACCATGCTCCTCAACAACGGGGTCGATCTCCCGCTCAACGAGGTGCTCGAGCAGACGGGCTTCTCGGCACCGGAGCCGGGCGAGCCGATTATCACGGGCCGCGCGCCGGCCGAGCCGTTGCCGATGCCCGGCGGGTTCCCCTTCAAGTCCTGATCGTGGCAGAGTTCGACGTCGACGCGATCCTCGCCGATACCAACACGCGGCTCGCGGCCGAATACGTCCAGGCCTTCGGCGACTATCTCGTCGCCGTGGTCCTCAGGAACGCCCCGCAGACGCGGGACGCCCGGCTCCGCCTCGAGGAGGTGGTCCGCGAATCGATGGGCCGGGCCGAGGTCCTCGGCGCCTTATCGTCGCTCAGGGCGGCGTCGGGCGTCATCGCCGACGACCCGGCCACGGCCGCGGCCTTCTCGATCGCTCCGGGCTCGAGCGGTCTCACGGGGGCCGCGTGCCGCGGCCAGCTCCTCGCCTTCGCCGACACCTCGGCCGAGAAGGTGCTTTCCCGCGTCACCTTCGCCGAGGCCCTTGAGGACCTAGTCGACCGCGTCCCGGTGACGCTCCGCAACACGGCCGAGAGGATCTCGGGCCGGATTGCCGAGCTCTACGCGGCCGACGGCGGCGTCATCGCCTTCGCCAACTCGGCCGAAGCCGCGGTTACGCAGAGGGCGCGCGAGCTCATCACGAAGGGCGTCCGCGAGGGCATCCCCGAGCGAGAGATTGGGAGGACCATCGCCTTCGACGTGAACCGTATCCGGCGAGAGACGGAGGCATGGACCGAGAGCTATGCTCGGATGGCCTTCCGCACCAACCTCAACGATGCGGTCTCGCAAGGCCGCATCCGCACGGCGCAAGACCCGGACGTCAAGATCGCGATCCCGGCTTTCCGATTCACCGCGATCGGCGACGGCGACACGCGCCCGAACCACAAGGCGGCCGACGGGGTCATCCTCAGCGTCGACAACCCGGCTTGGCGATGGCTTCGCTCCCCTCTCGGCTACAACTGCCGGTGCGGCATCGACAACATGAGCCGTCCGCTCCTCCGCCGCATGGGCCGCCTCGACGCCGCCGGCAACGTGGTCGAGTCGAAGATTCCCTTCAACGCCAGGCCCGACGAGGGCTTCCGGCCCGGAGGAGGCCCTTGAGTCGACGGCGCAAGTGGGCCGATGTCCGCGAGGACTTCCGCCGCGTCGTCTCGAGCGACGGTGCCGAGGCCGTCGCGCGCCGGATGCCCATCCACCGCTCAACCGTGTACCGGCTTCTCAACGGGCAGATCAAGCGGCCGAGCGGTCTCATGCGCGCGGCCATCGAGCGAGAAGTCGCAGATGCGACAAAACCCCACGCTACAGTCGAGCCGCGGGAGTCCCCGCAGCTACGGCCATTCCGTCCGATCCTTCCGAGAGTGAGGAAGCCCTAGATGGCAACCAACGAGAACACCTTCGCCCACTATGCCGGCGCCAACGCCGGTGGAGTCCGATCCGTCGCCAGCTTCCAACGCCCGGCCAACACGACCGCCTACGCGGCGAACGACGTGGTCTACTCGTCGACCAGCACGGCCGGCGTACTCCTCTTCCCCGGTGTCGGATCGTCGGGCCTCATCAATGGCGCATATCTCCTGATTGCTGCGACGCTCGCGACTCCGGACCTCGAGCTCTGGGTATTCGACGGCGGCACCGCTGGCACGGAGCCGAAGAACGCCCTCGACAATGCGGCCTTCTCGCTGAATAGCGGCGACCTCGGCCGCCTCGTCGGCGTCTTCGAGTTCCTTGACACCAACAAGAAGCTCGCCGGCACCTTCCAGTATACCGAGGCCGTCGCGAAGAACCCGGTCGCGTATACCGCCACCGGCGGATCGAGCGCCGGCAACCTCTACGGCATCCTGGTCACGCGGGGCGCCTTCACCCCGGCGTCGTCGACGGCCTTCGTCGCGGCCCTCCATGTCGAGATTGATAAGGCATGACCCCGGACGCTCCTCATGCCCCCGGCTTCAAGGTGACGAAGGACGACGGTAAGACCGTCTTCCATGACGTCCCGATCTTCGCCGAGTGCGAGCGCGGCGAGCTCATCTTCGGCGCGGAGTGGGTTTCCGCCGCGGTCGCCGAGGCCAAGTCTCGCGAGCTCGACGGCTACCTTCCTCCGCTCCACGTCCGTCATCATGAGCCGGATACGGCGATGACTGACGCGGTGCGACCGGCTGGCGTCTTCCGGATCACGGGATGCCAACCCCTGACCTTCAAGGGTCAACGGGTGCTGGCGGTCTTCGCCGACCTCATCGTCACCGATGCCGACCTGGCCGAGGAGATCGAGCGCATGCGCTACCCGTACCGCTCGGTCGAAATCTTCGACCCGGAGGGGCCGCCCAAGATCAATAGCCTCGCGCTCCTCGACCACGAGGCGCCCTATCTCGAGCTCCCGATGCTCCTCGCTCGAGAGATCGATGACCGCCGGACCCCGGCTCGTCTCGCTCAACTCCGCGAAGACGGCCGGGACGTAAATGTCGCACATGCGACAGATTTCACCCTCCACTACCGCCGCGACCCTAAGTCTCGTGTGGTAGCCTCCGCTCGCGACGGCCAAAAGGCGTCGCTCCTCTTCCGGTTCTCCGACACGGATACCATGACCGACACCACCCACCCCGACCCGGCCGATCAGGCCGACAAGCCGGCCGCGACCTTTGCATACGAGAAGGGCGAAGAGGCCGAGGACATGCAGGACGAAGCCGGCGGCATGGACGTCGCCTCGGTCTGCGAGGCCATCAAGAGCGGCGAGATCAGCGTCGCCGACATGGCCCTCATCGAGGACGCCATCATCGCCCAACGCGGCGCGGTGGCTGAGGACGAAGGCGAGGAGGCCGCTCCGGCCCCTGTGCCGGGCGCCGAGATTATGCGCGGCGGCTCCAAGGCCTCCGTGATCTTCGCTCGCCAGCAAGCTCGCATCGATGCGCTCGAGGCCAACATGGCCGCGCGCGATGCCGCGGATCAGCGCGCGAAGGATGTCTCGAAGGCCATGACGCGCCTCGACGGCCGCCCCCTCGGCGCCGATCTCGAGCAGCGCCTGACCAACTTCCACGCCAAGCACGGCGCCGAAGCCTTCGGCGAATACGTCGGCGAGCTTGTTCGCACCGCCGCGCCCATGCCGGCGGGGAGCGACGCGCACGTCAACTTCAACGGGCAGCCGCAGGTCCCGGCCTCGGCGATGCTCTTCTCGAACCTCGGTTCTGAGGCTCTCGAACACGCGGCGCGCTTCGCTCGCGAGTACGGCCAACTTCGCGGCATCCGCGCCTCGGAGGAGTCCTACGTCAAGACCAACATGGCTCACCTCGGCTTCAAGCTCGAGAACACGCCGACCGCGTAACGCGGTTCACCCCACCACCAACCCGGAGATACGACGATGGCCGACCGCAGCGCCAACAAGATCTACGAGACCATGGGGGCCGACCGCGTCCCCTTCCCGATCGCCAACGGTGTGACCCTCCCCGTCGGCACGCTCGTCCAGGAGGAGAGCGGCTTCGCGAACCACTACGACGGCACCAACACCCTCCTCGGAATTGTCGTCGGCGGCGAAAACGTCAACAGCGACGGCGAGCCGGTGGGCGACACTTCGCTCTCGCCTGACCCGGCCGTCTACGTCGACACGAGTGGCCCGGTGATCGTGGGCATCCCGGTCGCTAGCGCTACCGTTGCTGGCGTCTACGTCTACTGCGATGATAGCGACCTCGACAACGCGACCATCACGCAGCCGACCACGGACGCCCCGATCGGCTACATCCTCAACTTCCGCTCGGCGTCCGACTGCGACGTCAAGCTCTTCACCGCAGCCGAGCACATGATCGGCACGGACGCGACCGGCGCCGCTTGGGCGTAAACAGGAGACAGCACAATGCGCGTCGAATCTTCTCAGACCCTCGTCAACGGACTCCGCACGGAGTTCTGGGACACCTACGCCGCGGTCATGAACCGCAACGCGGACAGCCGCCTTGCCAAGGTCATGGACCTCGGCGTTGGCGCGACCAACCGCGAGCACGACTTCGCCTACTACGAGTCGGCTCCTCACTTCGCTCAATGGAAGCGCGGTGGCGAGATCCCCTCAAAGGGCATGGCGTCCATCAACTTCAACGTGCCGGTCTACGAATGGGGCCGTCGCGTGCCGTGGCTCAAGTGGGACCGCGATGACGACCAGACGAGCTCCCTCATGCAGGTCGCTCGCCAGGCCGGCAACAGCGCGGGTCTCCTGCCCGAGCGGTTCTTCTTCGACCTGATCCAGAACGCGACGAACCTCCTCCCGGCGGTTCCGACCGCTCCGGACGGGGCGGCCATGTTCGCGACCACCGCCGGCGGCTCCGCGCGCTTCGGCGCGACCAGCGGCAACCTCCTCACCGGCACTGGTGCGACCGCCGCGGCGATCCTCACGGACTTCTACACCTCGATTGAGCAGTTCATGCTCTTCCAGGACACCGAAGGCCAGCCGCTCTTCGACGACGACCTGCTCTCGCAGCCGTTCATCCTGATCCACCCGGTGCAGCTCACCGAGGCGATGGATACGGCCTTCTTGCAGAAGCAGCAACTCGGCGACGGCACCGCTGGCGGTGCGAAGTCCAACGTCATCGCGGATACCGCGAAGCGCGTCGAGCTCTGGCCGAGCGCGCGCCTCACGGATGCGAACGACTGGTATCTCTTCCTCGGCAACCCGCCGAAGCAGGCTACCTTCTTCCTCGACCGCGAAGGCGTGCAGGAAGAGTCGGCGCTCCTCGACGACAACAACTCGGACCTCGTCCGCAGCACCGCCGAAGAATACATCCAGTGGCACAGCCGCTCGGGTGCCGGCATCGCTTTGCCTTACGGCGCGATCAAGGTCGCGAACAGCTAGGCAGGAACGGCCGCGGGAGCAGCCCCCACGGTCGAACCGCGGCCGCCGTCCTCAAGGCGGCGGCCGCTTTTCTCTCACCCATCACCCCATGAGGCCCGTGAAAACGGCCATAACCTCCGATGCAAACCGAGACCCCTTCGACGACCCTCGTCAACCCCACCACCCTTGCTCCCGATTGGGATAACCTTCCCGGCGAGATTGTCGCCGAGGAGTACCCTTTCTGGCTCGGCGTGACCGCGGACTGCCCTCGGGGGCAGATCGACGTCGCCGGCCTCCACTTCCCGAAGGTGGAGGAGGAAATCACGACCAACCATACCGGGCAACAAGTCCGCGTACCGAAGGTCGGGACCGTCAACAAGACCGTCACCAAGCGCCACTTCCTCGCGCTCGTCAAGGTCCTCCCCCGACTCGTCATCCGCCAGAGCCGCGCCGTCGAAGAGCCGACGGATGGGAGCGGCAAGAACATCGGTGATCCCGCAGAACGCGCGAAGGGTCGCCTAATCAAGATTCCGACCGAGGACCAGATTCTCGGTATCGACGGCCAGCGCAAGCTCGCGCCGTACGTCAAGCAGCCGGGCGACCGCCCGGCGTCCGAGTTCATGTTCTTCACCTACGCGCCCGACGGACTGCACGGCTCGCAGATCCGCACGATCGCGGAGGCCGGCCTTGAGTGGCCGGAGGAGATCGAGGAGCTCGAAGCCCTCAACGACATCCTGACCTAGGATCATCACCATGCCGACCGAAGCCGAAGTCCAGACTCAGTGGAAGAACCTCGTCAACGTGCTCGAGAAGTCGCGCGCGTACTTCGACGACGACCTCGTCGACGCCGGTGGTTACATCGACGTCTTCGTGCAGAGCCTCGAGGGCGAGTACCTTTCCGTCTCTGGCCCTTCGGTCGTGTCGCGCATCCGGGCCTTGTGCTCGAGCGCGGTGGATGCGAACCAGGCCTTCGCCGCGCTTGAGCCGGTGCTCTTGGAGTACGGGTTGGTCCTCGCCGCAAGCGCCACGCTCGGCTACGGCTCCGGCTTCTCGTCGGCGGCCGACGTCTTCCCCGCGCTTTATCAGTGGCTCCACGACAACTCGGCCACGGTCGCGACGCGGAACATCACCTACGCCTCGGTGTCGGCCAACGGCTCCAACACCGGCAACGCGATTGTCTCGCGCCTGACCGAGGACCGCCACGGCTACGACCTCGAGGCGTGCCACGTCGAGAAGAAGATGTTCAAGTGCGTCCAGGACCAGAACAGCGGCACGCAGAAGTGGGCGGAGAGCTTCGAGGCGATCGGAGAGGCCGCCAGCTTCGACGGCCTCAACATCGGCATCACGGGTAGCGGCCAGGCCGCGCGGACCCTGATTCGGGCGAAGCATGCCGGCTCCGGTGCCGGCGGGTCGCTCCTCAACAACTCGAGCTTCTCGGACTTCGACTCTACGGCGAGCTCGCAGAAGTTCGCCAACTGGACAGAGTCGCTCGGAGGCGGAGCCGTCATCGGCGACGTCACGCAGGACACGACCAACTACTACCGGTCGCACCCCAACGCGAGCACTAACGCTTCGCTCAAGATATCGATGGACAACGCCTCGGACTCGATCGTGTTGAAGCAGACCCTCTCGCAGATGCGGGTCTCGCGCCTCGATCCGAACACGCCCTACTTCCTCCGGGCTATGTGGAACCGCTCCATCGGCTCCGGCACTGGCGGCACGGTGGCGCTGAAGCTCGGCGGCAACACGGCGGTATCGACTGCCGTTGCTTCTCAGTCCGGGTGGCAGGAGCTCGTCATCCCCCTCAACTCGACATGCTGGCTTGATAACTTCGGCGAGGATGATCTCGACATCGAGATCGGATGGAACAGCGGCACTTCCGGATACATCCTCTTCGATGATATGATTCTCTGCCCGTGGGATCTCATCGACGGGACCTACTGGCTCCTCCGCCACAACGCCGGAACCCCGACCGCGAACCTAGTCGATGACGAATATTACGCCGTCGACTCCGGTGGCGCCCCTGGCACCGGCATCCTGCAATACTGGTGCTGGCGCTCCGGTCTCGGCTACCTCCCGAGCAGCGGCACCCCGACCATCAGCGACCCGTCCTAAGCCATGACTGCCGCCGCGCTCTGGACCGACGTCAAGGCCAACTACGAGACCGAAGGGCTCGTCACGCTCACCAACCCGCGAGACAATAACGCGACGTCTATCGATGACACCTACGGCCAGAGCGCGGCGCAGGAGGTCATCGACTTCTTCCCGCTCTACGCGCAGACGGACTACGACGCGAGCGACTCGCAGCACGTCGCCGTCGGCCGGCGCGGGGTCATCGCCGTCCTCTACGAGCGCGGCGGCGCGGCGTCGACAATCGCGAAGGTCGAGTGGGACGAGGTCTTCGGCGACGGCGGCCTCATGGAGCGGCTCAAGCGGACGGAGCCTCGAGCGCGGCAAGCGCCGAGTACCAACTCCGGCGTCCGCCAGAAGAGCGAGCTCGCCGGTGGCCGAAGCGTCCGAGGATGGTCTGATCCTGCGTCTCTCCCTGGCGGCCGGTCGTACATGCCTCGCCGCGTCATCGTCGACGGGAGCGACTAGGTCTATGACCCGGTCCACCTTCGATCCGGGCGCGAAGATGGAGCGGTGGTCGAAGGCCCTCGACCATCCCCGCGGCGCCCTCAAGCAGATCGGCGCCATCATCGTCGCCGAGTCGCAGAACGCTTTCCGCGAGCAGAAGCACGGCCGCGACAAGTGGGATGCCCGAGCTTCGGTCAACGTCTACGGCATCGTCGCCGACTTCGCGAAGGGCAGCACCCCGCCGGCGCGGCGCTTCGAGCGACGCCCGGTGCTCCGCGATACGGGGCGGCTAGGCAACTCGCTCGCCTTCCAGGTCCGCGGCACGCGGGTCGTGGAGGCCGGCACCAACCTCGACTACGCGACGGTCCATCAATACGGCGGCCCGATCGAGTCCGAGACCATCACCCGGAGCATACAGCGCGCCCTCTGGCGGTGGCTCAAGCCGAAGGATAAGGGCATCAAGGCGAGCCTCGGCTTCCTACTCAACAGGAAGTTCACCGGGGAGCGCCTCAAGGGCGAGGTCCCGGCCAGGCCATTCGTCGGCATCACCAAGGACACGCGCGAGGACGTCCGCGAGGTCGTCGGCGTCGAGATCATGGAGGCTCGTTAGATGACCACGTTCAAGGACTCGACCCGTGTGATCCGCAACCCCGGCACGGTTATCGTCGCCCCGACGAGTCTCACCGCGGGAGCCGACGGAACCTACGGCGGCAGCATCATCGGCTCGGTGCGCGCGATGGCGCTCACCCCGCTCGGCGAGCCCTACCGCATCATGAGCGAGGGCCTCGGCGAATATACGGACGTCCTCGAGGCCCCGAACCACTACGCCGTCGTCTTCTTCCTCCGCGGGTGGGAGAAGGCCGGCGTGCAAAACCTCCTCGACGGCGGATACGCTGAGGGCTCAACGTCGCGTCAAGCCGTCTGGACCGTCCCCGGCACGAAGACGCCCGGCCAGAGCGCGAGCGATCGCGCGAAGGTCTGGCTCTTCGTCCCCGACGATACGGAGGCCCACCCGGCGCTTATCATCCGCTCAGGGATCGCGGACTTCTCCACCGGTGCCGAGATCGCCTTCCAGCACCAGGAGGAGCTCGGCCTCGCGGTTTCCATCGAGTGCCTCCGCGACTCGTCTAACAAGACCCTCGACCTCGGCCTCATCGACGACCTCACGCTATGAAGCTCTGGCCTTTCCGACGTCCTAAGCCCGTCGAGCCGACCAGGTTCGACGACGCGGCGCTCGACCGCGCGATCCGCGCCGGCGTTCTAATCCCCTTCGAGTGGTTCATCCATCAGCCGGAGGAGGTCCAGGAGACCATCGCCCTCCGCCGCGACGCCTACCTCGAGGACCTGATCCTCACCGTCGGCTATGCGGTGCTCGATCCCGAGCGCATGCGCCTCGGCCTCATGGCGGAGGATGGCGACGAGAAGGCCGGGGAGGAGCTCGAGGAGCTCAACCTCAAGACGCTCGCCGACGTGGTGGCCCGTAGGGCGGCCCAGGGCGGCTCCTCCAGGCCGCTCCCGCCGAGCGACCCATCGATGGGCGGCTTCGGCAAAAGGCGCTCAGAGGCCGCCGCAGAGCGCGAGGCGGCGTCCAGGATACCGACGCCCTTCGGCGGGAAGGGGGTGGCCTCTTGAACGCTCGCCAGATGGCCGAGCAGATCCGGCACGTCCTCGCCGCGGCGACGTGGCCGGAGGGGGCCGCCGAGCTCGTCTTCGGCGACCGGATGGTCATGATCGCGGCCGGCATCCCGGCGGAGGACGAGCTCCCCGGCGCCTTCCCCTTCGCCCTCGTCAACGTCGGGGGCGGCACCGCCGACCCGGATGATCCGAACCTCCTCGAGCAGTCCTACGACGTGCTCACGGTGGCCGAGGTCGCAGGGAGCCGCATGGGCGAGCACGCCCTCGTCGGCGGTGCCAAGAGCGCCCTCGGATCGAGCGCCAACCGCGGCGTCCTCGAGCTCGACGAACGGGTCCGGGACGCCCTCAAGGATCTCAAGGGGGCCGACGGGGCCTCGATCGAGCTCGTCTCGACCGCCTCTGGCGCCGTCACGGGCCTCGGCCGGGGGCATCATATGGCGATCGGGCAGACCACCTTCACCGGGTGGGTTACGGCCGCGCCGAGCTACACGCCTCCGAGTAGGCTGGCGGAGTCTGGCGGGACCTGGACCTGGACCGGAGGACAGTGCTCCTCCCGGTTCGACTTCATCCAGTACCGGCTCGGCTACGTCGACGGCTCGGCCCCGGCGCAGAAGCCCGGCGATCTCGACACGGTCGTCTATACAGGCACCGCGGTCACCACGTCGCACACGCCGGTCGCCGGCAAAGCCTACTCCATCTTCGCCGACTACGGTAGCCGGGGAGGCTCGGCTATCGAAGGCTCAAGCGACGGCCGCGAGGTGGGGGCCTTCACAACGACATGACCGTCGACCGCGACAGCATGGTCTTCACGCCCCGGCTCTCGTCGGAAGGCGCGGGGCCGCGCCGTCGCGCGCAAGAGGCTCGAGCTATTGAAGGCGCCAAGCGCCGGCGCTCCCGCCTCATGCAGAAGCTCAAAAGGGCTCGGCAAGTGCAGACCGTCAAGGCAACCAAGGCCGCCGAGACCTCTGCGAAAGCGCGCACGGCGGCCAAGGCGGGGTCAACGGCCGCGCGGAAGATGGGCGTCAAGGCCGGATCGCGGCTTCTCGGACCTATCGGCATGGCCCTCTTGGCCATGGATGCCGTCAACCTATCCGGAGAGACTACCCGCCGAGGCGAGGAGGGGTTCTCTGGACGCCTCCTCGCGGCGATGGATCAGGACAAGATATACGGCGACCTCGACGAGCGCGCCACCGGGGCCGCTGGCGCTCGATCCGCTATTGAGTCCCGCGAGGACCTCCTCTTCATCATCGGTACTCAGGGCCGCGTCAACGCGCAGATTGCGGAGCTCGGAGCCTACTACAAGGAGAAGGCGACGGCGCGCGCGATCGGGGCCGACCTCATCGAGCGCGAGCCAGGCCTCGATCACCTCGGCACCGTCGCCGACAAGGCGATTGTCAATACCACTTCCGCCGTCAAGGCGAAGACCGATAGCGGCATCAACGCGATCCGCTCGTTCCTCGGCAAAGGGCCGATCACGCGATGACGCAGAAGGCGAAGGTCAAGGTCGAGCTCGACACCGGCCCCGCTAAGGCCGAGCTTCGGAAGTTCGCCAAGGAGGGCGAGCAGAGTGCCGGGCGCGTGAACCAAGCCGTCCAGGGCGGTGTCGGGCGTGCGGCGGCTCTAGGTGCAGCCGCTGGCATCGGCTTCGGTCTCGCGCAGAGAGCCGCCTCGAGGATTGGCAGCTTGACTCCCGACGTCATCGGGGAAGGGACCGCGGGTTTCCGGGCGGGTCTTGACGACTTCTTCGGCGGCCCGGAGGCGCGCGCCGCGCGCGCCGCGCGCGAGCAGACGAAGGACGCCTACGCCGAGATCATCGGCCGTCAGAAGAACCCGATCGTCACCCCTGATATCCGCAACTACTACAACACCGTTCGCGAGTTCCGCGAGATCAGCGAGCGCGGTGGCGCGGCTATCGATAAGCAACTCGGCGCCGAATACATTGACGATGCCGTCCAGAGTTTCGTCGGCGCCATTGATAACGGGTTCGACCGCATCATCGACGCTCTTCAAGTTACGGGCAAGTAATGGAGCAGTCCGTCAACATTCCGGTCGAGGTCGATACCCGCAAGGCGAAAGCAAGCCTTCGGCAGTTGAACCGCGATAAGGCCAAGGCTCAGAAGCGGGTCTCCTCGGCCGCCAAGCGCACATCTCGCATGGCGCTCCGAGCCTTCGCCTTCGCCGGCGGTACTGCGGCGGTGGGGAAGTTCCGGGGCGAGGCTACCTCCGGCAACGTGAGCCCGATCGAGGAGGCCCTCACGCCCTACATCGCAGCGGCCCAACAGGTCATCGACGATAATCTCGGCTTCTCCGCGAAGGCTCGCAAGGATGCTCGTGAACAGACAAAGGCCGCCTTCGCATATCACGTCGGGCGCACGGGAGAGACCGCAGGGATGCAGGACTTCTACAACACCGTCGCCGAGATGCGAGAGACAATCGAGAGCGGCCGGAACATCCTCCGCCGCGATCCGCGCTTCCTCGGCCCAAGCCTTGACGCCGTGGTCGAGAAAGGCGCCGCCGGTGCCGCCCAGGTGTTCCTAGAGAACATCAACGCCAGCAACCCCATCATCCAGCTCAACCGCGGCATCGCCTACGTCGTGGAGGGTCTTCTAGCCGAGTAGAACAATGGCCGTCGACAACACCTTTGAGATCTCATACGGCGGCACCGCGGTCGGGGGCGCCTCGGATACCTACCAACTCGATGGCCCCTACATCATCGAGAAAGGCTGGCGGACCTTCCGGCTTACCTTCGAGGTGGTGGTCGTCGCATCGGACGCGGCGACGCTTCGGTCCTTGAGCGAAACGCTCGAGCGAGACTTCCGCAAGCGGGACAAGACCCTCGTCATCGATACCGGGTCGACCGTATGGACCTACACCAACAACGACGACTACTTCAACCCGCTCGCGACCATTGTCAAGAGCGGCGATCCGGAGAAGGACAGAGGCCTCTCGCGCTCCTATCTGGTCACGATTGAGGCCGAGCTTCCGAGCGACGGTGCCAGTGACCGAGGCCTCCTCGAGATCAAGTCCAACGTCAGCTTCGCCGCGAGCCGGCAGAAGACCGTCACCATCACGGGCATCTACACCGCGACCTCGTCGAGCTCCGACTCCGAGGCTAACTACCTCGCCAACGCGGACGGAGAGTGTGCGAGCATCCTCTCGGGCATCGACGGCTCGGCGACCTTCGAGCTCGTCGAGGAGGACTATGACTTCGACCGCAACACGGCCAACACGGTTTTCATGCGGCAATACGTCGAGCTCCTCTTCAACCAGAGCGCCAGCTCCCTCGACGACTCGAGCATCAAGGATCACCAAGTCCGCTTCACTGATCTCAGCCAGCACCCAGCCGACTCGCGAGATGGAATCCAGCGGCTCCGCCGTGTGGTCGGAGCCTACGACTGCTCCCTTGATATCGACAACGAGACCGACTTGAAGAGCGTCTTCGAGAATAAGGTACGTCCCCACATCATCGCGACCTTCCGTAATAACTTCTCGCCGGTTACATTCTGCATCGAGACGAGGAGCATCAACTACGACGAGACGGCGAAGCGCATGTCGGTCTCTTTGCAGTTCCTCTACCAGAAGGACGGAGGGGAGGCGGTCGTCGAGATCACGCAGAGCATGGCCTATCGCGAGCAGCGGGTCATCGACTACACGCCGACCCATGACCGCGACACCGAATCGTCATTCTACGCGGACCTCGGGTGGTCGAGCATCGAGCGCATCTGGACGCGGACGGTCGTCCTCCTCGGGAGCGAGAACCCGCAGCGCCGCATCAGCGGCGTCCCGCGCTACAACGAGGCCGGTGACTTCGACCCCATCGGGGGCAAGAGCATCGAGGGCCGCCAGCAGGTCAACTCCTCAGGGTGGAATATCATCAGCAACACCTCGCAAGCCCAACCCCGGTGGATTGGAGACCCGACCAGCGAGGATCAGCTCGAGATGACCGTCCTCACCGAGACCGTCGTCGAGCGGTATAACGACGCGCCGGGCCGTAGCTCGGGCGGCGGCCCAATCTCAGGAAACGGATAACGATGGCGACTCTCCGCAAGCCCGACATCCGCTACGGAGGCGTCAAGCTCTCCGCGGCGGGGGCGGTGGCCTGGCGCTTCACCACCGGGACGCGGCCCTACGTCGCGACCTTCTCGGTCTACTTCCGCGACTGGGAGTCGGATCTACGCCAGCGCATCGGCCAAGACGCAAACCTGATTATCCGCGACTCGCGCGGCGAGTCTATCACCATCAAGGACCTCACGCTCCTGCATGAAGTCCCGAGCAACCGCCCGAACCTGAGGAGCTTCGCCGTCGCGGATAAGCGGTGGCGGTGGGCGTATTCCCTGGTCTCGCGGGACTACAACGTGCCGAAGAAGACCGGCGACCGCACCGCGCAGATCAACGTCCCTTACCAGGGCTTCGTCACCACCGACGAGTACGACTACAAGAGCTTCTCGCTCAAGGGCGGCAACCAGGTCTGGACCGCGCGCGATGCCCTCGTCGACGTCATAAGTCAACTCCGACGGGACGGGATGCCCTTCGCATATAACATCGATAGTTTTCCGATTTCGCAGGAGAGCGGGGAGACGCGGAGCTCGACGATGCAGAATGTCGTCCTCCGCGACCAAGGCGACGTCGCGCTCGATCGCCTCCTGAGCTACATCCCCGGCGCGACAATCTACGTCGACGCGAGCGGGACGGTGCGCGTTATCAACGGCGCAGATCTTTCCGCGGCCGAGCAATACTTCGATGCCCTCCCCGGTGCCACCTGGGATGGGGAACGCGCGATTATCGTCGACCGCAAGGCCATCCGGCCGAAAAAAGTCCGCGTCCATTACCAGCGCGAGGTCGAGGTTCTCCTCGAGTATTCCGACAACTACGGCACAGGGACAATCTCGAGCCCGGCCAACACGCGGCCCTATATCGAAAACGTCATCCAGACGGTCGACGACAAGACCACCGTCACCGAGTACGACCCACTTCTCGACGAGAGGGTCACGAAGACCGACCTCCCGCCGGGAACGTGGGTGGAGTTCAAGGCGTGGCTCGAGGCGATGAATCAAGACCGCCCCGAGGCTTCGGCCCCATGGACCTTCGAGACGTTGAAGAAGCATTGGGTCGACGCCGACCTTGACGGGGTGCTCGGCGCCGGTGGCAAGGATCTCGACGAGGACGCGAATATTTCAATGCGGATTCAGGCCATCAAGCAACACTTTCGCCAGAGCTTCCGCATCAATCGCCGGCTCATGGACCGGACGCGAGACTTGAAGAACGTCTCGGCGATGCTCCTCGATCCCTACACCGGGGCGCGAGCGCCGTCGCGTGTGTGGGGGCAAGCGACCGTCATCCCTTCGACGAAGGGGAAGCTCATGTCTGCACGTAAGGACACCGAGCGTGCATACTTCTACCGGAACGTCGACTATTACGCGCCGACGCAGAATGCGTATTCCGGGCGCACGATTGAGGCGCCCCACGGCCCGACGAAGGTGAACATCCTGGACCGCGAGCTTGGGATTTTCCGCCTCGATTGGGTCCTCTCGCCCTACGGCACCGACCAGAGCTTTCTCCCGTGCCTCCTCAAGGACGAGGAAGGAGAGAAGACCGTCCCTCAGAGGAACCTCGAGCAGCAAGACGACAAGCCGATGGGTGCCGGCATCAAGGTCGAAAGCGGCACCAACGCCATCTTCCTATCGGATACGCTTAGTTACCGCGTCCTCCTGACCTTCATCCCCGGCGCACCGAACAACAAGCGCGCCTTCCACCAGATCGAGGTCGATGCCGCCGAGGTCGAGAGCTTCACCGAAGGGGACTGGCGCATCGGCTCCGGCTTCGGCCCGGACCTCGAGGTTTTCGTCGCGCCGACCGAGGCGACCGCGCGCTTCGCGTGGCAGGACGACTCCGCCGCCGCGACTACCGTAGGGAGTCTTTTCGGTATCGACGAGGACGATCCTATTGAGAGCGGCATCGAGGGCAGCGAGCTCCCCGGCTACGTCATCACCAACGAGGACCGCGAGCTCACCTCGCACGCGAAGGCCGTCGCCGCCGAAGCCTTCGTGAAGTTCGCCGATAGTCTCCAGGGCCGCGTCACGACAGCCCTCCCCGACGACGGAGTCCGTATCGCCGGCAACATGAGCGGGGCGGTGGTGCAAGCCGCGGCGGCCCCGTCTGGTAAAGTGACCGCGATGCATGAGTTCCCCGGCGTCCAGAAGCCTATCTCGCGGCTCTCCCTCATGAGCGAGGGCGCGCGCCAAGTGGTACTCGGCATCGTCCGCTTCTCAGGTGATGATACATGAGCTCCGGCTTCACAGACTGGACTGACCTCGGCATCTTCCCCTTGCAGGATGTCGAGGACGGCGTCCCGATCGGGATGCGGATGGCGATGGTCGGCGGCCGCGTCAAAAAGCGCCCCGACGCCGGTGCCGGCGGGGAGTCTCTGACGACCTACGCGAGAGAGGGTGGACTCGGCACCCTCGGTGATATCCACCCGTGGCTCTTCTGGCAGACGAAGGAGCGGGAGAAGCGACCGATGGGATCGTGGGCGATGGCATGGGCGGCCCTCGTGATCGATGCGTCGGATCCGTACTACGGGAGCAATCCGGGGGTCCAGCCCCTCACCAAGCAAGGCACGAACACCGTCCTCACCGACCCGCGCTACCGGACACTTCAACCGGCGTGGCATTTTGCCCTTCCACGGCAGCCGAAAGGCATGATCGGGATGGTAATGCCGTCGACGAGCGAGACCGAGCCGGGGTCCGTTATGCTCTCGGCGGATCGTAGACTTGTCGCTTCGGCGGCGTCCGGCCCCGGTGAGGCAGGAACGACTATCGTCGATATGCAGCCGCGCAACGAGCTATGCATGGGCGACAGTACGACGCCGGGGCAGGGCGGCCGACACGCTCGCCTTCAAGCTCTGGTCCGTGTGATCGCGATGAGCCCGTCTTCGGCGCGGTCTCTCGGCAGCAACAACCTAAACTCGATCGCCCTCAACTTCGGCAGGTCGCAACAGGACGGGATTGTAGGCTACGGCATGATTTACGGCCCGGCCGGTTCCGGAGGGGGTGGAGGCCCTACCACCGGGGGGAGCGCCCCTCCCGGTCAATCTACCGGGCCGATCACGCAGACGGGCGGCGGTCCGGGAGCCGGCAGTCCAGACGCACCGGAAGCCAACCCTCCCGGGTTCGGCAGCAACTCTAGCGATCCCTCTGATGCGGAGCGTTCAGTAGGGTCGTTTGGGGTATTCAGCCCTGCACCTTGGGGCGGCAACGCCGTCGGCTTCATGTCAGGGGCCGCCTCCGGTCCTATCACTCACGGATGCGGAAAGCACCAGATCGGGACCGACAAGGACGGGCATATCATGTCGTCCGCGCATATCTCGACCAATGCGTATTTCTGGGAGCCGGGCGGAGGGCGGGACGGCCCGATCGAGTTTGGCGGCACCTACCCGGACGCCTCCGCGAGCTCGATCCCTACGGAGGTCTACCTCTCATATGACGAGAAAACGCCCCATGGCTTCGTGAACGGTCAGCGATCCGGCATGTGGCGTATGTGGACAACGGTGCCTTTCGTTCAGGCCGAGGAAGAAGAGGATAAGCTCTTGCCCGGCCGCCGCCCGGATACTTGGTTTCATCCGCCCAACTCAGGCCTCCCCGCCCCTCCGAGTACGCCGAGCAGCCCCGGCGCCGGCCAACCGTCAGGTCCGGGCGCGCCGCAGGGACCGAGCACACCGGGTGCCGGCGCTCCGGGCAAGCCGGGCGCTCCCGGGGTGCCGACGGGGCCTATCCGCCCCGGCGAACCGACCGCGCCCCCGTGGAACGACCCTCGAGGCCCAATCCGGCCCGGCGCCCCGTTGCGCCAGCCTCGCGGCCCGATCCGCCCCGGCCCCGCCGCCGGCGCGTCTCCACGAGGCCCGATCCGTCCTGGCGGTCTTGGCGACCTGGTCAACCCCCCGGTTTCCGAACCCGGCGGCCCGACCGACCCGAGAGGGCCTATCCGGCCGGGAGCGCCCACGGTCCCCAACGCACCGAAGACCCCGGAGTACCTGAGCTCACCGGATAGTAACTTCCCGGTGAGTCCGGGTAGCACGGTCTTCGCCGGTCGCGGGACCGAATACAACACGTCCCTTCTTGAGACCTTTGCCGACACGATCCAGGAGCGCGGCCGCGGCCCCGCGGGAGTGGTCAACGAGGTAGGGGGATCGGCAGCCGGGCGCGACGTGGGTCTTTACGGCGTGTTCCACCCTTATAGCAACGGTTTTGCGGCGATCTCATTCCGGCCGCAGTTGTGGATCAAGGGGGCGCCCAACTTCGAGCACAATCCCCGTCTCAACCCGACGGTCTACCGGAACGAGGAGAAGACCCGCCCGTCGACCCTTACAATCCGGGCGTGGGGCGCGCAGAGCCAGAGCGGCGATTGGGACTATCTGACCCACCCGAGCGTTGCGCGCCCCCGAGGCGGCAACGTCAACGGCGGCCTCCTGATTTCGCCGGCCGAGTTCGAGATGGAGGACTATCTCGGCATCGCGAGCTCGGTCGATACCGACAACCCAGTCGCGGCGACCTACGCGATGCTCGCGCCGAAGGTGAACCTCGCCTTCGGCAAGCCGACCACCACGGGCCGCCCGTCGGCGAGCTCCAAGTCGATCCACCTGGACACCGCCGGCGGGGAGCTCAAGGTCTCCGAGCTCGACGCCGCGGGTGCCGCGACGGGGATTGCCGGCTTCGATGTCGACGCCGATGGCGAAGGCCACGTCGACCTCAAGGGAACCGGCTCGGTCGGCCTCCCGGCCGGCACGACCGCGCAGCAGCCGAGCTCCCCGAGCGCCGGCGACTTCCGGTACAACTCGACCGACAAGACCATCGAGTTCTACGACGGGGCTGCTTGGCAACAGCCCGGCGGCGCTGGCGCAACGCCGAACCAGGACCGGGCCGTCATGTTCCCGCTCGTGCAAGGACCGGGCAGCTACACGACCGAGCGGGTCCTCTTCAAGTGCATCCCGGTGGCCGGCGATATCACTAACGCCGACTTCCACTGCACCGACGTCCTCACGGCAAACTCGAATAACTACTGGATCTTCCGCATCTATCGGGACGCGTCGGTCGTGGCCTCCTTGAGCAACGAGCTCTCGACCATCAGCGCCGGCACATTGACCTCGATGGGCAGCCTAAGTAACGAATCCTTTGACGGGACGCAGGAGCTCCGCATCAGCGTCCAGACGGTCCACGACACCGGCAACGCGCGATCGCTCAACGGCGACTACTTGACCTTCGATATCAAGATGAGCATTGACTAGTAAACCCTGGCCTACAGGGTGTTAGACTGCGAGCACCTTCCACCCGGACACCTTACCCATGAGCAAGAAAGAACCGACTGCCCCCGCCGAAGACGAAGTCACCGAGCTCGTCGACGGCACGCCCGAGACCCGTGACGACGCCCTCGCCAGGGCCAACGCATGCCACGAAGAGGTCGCCGAGGTGCTCGCGAAGCACCGATGCCGCATCCTGCCGCATATCGACCCGTCCTCCATCGAGCCCGTCGGCGTAGCCGGCGACAAGGTCCAGATCACGGCGACCTTCTGGATCGCCCCGCTCGCGTAAGACCATGCATCCCGAACGCCACTCCAAGCCTAGTCACGTGATTATCGATAAAGATATATCCGCGAGGATCAACGTCGGGATTCTAGTTTCCATCATCACCGTTGCGGTGCTTGGCGCACTATTCTTGCAGGATATCGCGCACCAAGTTACGACCGCCAACTTGACCTTGGCCGACGTCAAGGCCGAGCTCACCCGGCAGAACGACTCGGTCCTTCAACATTCTGAAGTTCTGAGTAAGCAGTCCGTTATCCTGGAGTCTCTCGACCGCCGCGTGACGGAGCTCGAGAAGCGCGTCCGATAGACATGAGAATCCATAGGCCATGAAGACCAACATCACCAACCTCGCCCTCAGCATCATCTTCCTCGCCTCCGCGCTCGCGCTCATGGCGACATCGTGCTCAACCGTCCTGCCAGAGGACCAGTACGAGCTCTACCAAGAGCAGATCGCCAAGCTCGACGAAGCGCGCGAGGACTACGCCAGTGCCGTCGAGACCATCGGCGGTCTCCAAGAACAGATCCGCAACCTCCGCGACGAGCTCCTCAAGCCCGACGCCGACGAGACCGCCATCAACGCGCAGATCCTCGAGTTGACCACCGACCTCGCCGCGGCCATGACCACTTCCGTCACCGCGACCGCCACGATTGAAGACGCGGTAGCGCGCATTGAGGCGATAGAGGAGGAGAATGACGTTGCCGACTGGATGCTCATCGGCGAGGCGGTCCTCGCGAGTATTTTCGGCGTCCGTCTTACCCGCGGCCCAGCCTCCAAGGGCGCGCTCGTCAAGGTCCCCTTCCTGGGGAACGGCGGCGACAAGTAAAGGCCCCGGAGCCGCCACCCTTACCGTATGGCAGACCCCGAGACCTCAACGCCCGAAGGCGCCGGCCTACAGGATACCCTCCCCGAGCGTTACCGCGCTCCGCGCTTCGCCGTCGTCGACGACGCGATGCCGTTGGAGTGGACCGGTGCGCTCGGGTCCTGGCTCCAATCCCAAGCCGGCATCTTCCGCCGCGGCGGTGACGCCGAAGGGAGGGATCGCTTCAACTACGAGCTCCTCGAGGTCGACGAGCTTTACGACCCGATCAGCGACCTCAAGCAGGACATCGCGGGGCGCCTCGACCAGGTCGTCCCTGAGGTCGGTGTCGACGACTTCGACCTTGAGTACCTTGAGGTCCACGCGACGCTCTACCACCACGGCGGCCATTTCGTGTGGCACACGGATCACACCGGCTACACGGGGGAGGAGGTCACGACGCGCCGCTTGTCGTGGTGTCTCTACCTTCACCAGACGCCCAAGATGTTCGAGGGCGGTGAGCTAGAGTTCCTCGACGGGACCACGGTCGAGCCGAAGCACAACCGGCTCGTCTTCTTCGACCCCCGCCAGCAGCACCGCATCCGACGGGTCCGGTGCTGGTCGGCGGAGTTCCTCCACGGCCGGTGGGCGCTCTTCGGCTGGATCCACGGCCAGCCTATAGGGTCGGCCGACCACCTCTCAGGAAAGCCTCTTAGCGGATAGAAACAGCATGGCAAACGTCTTCAGCACCGCCTCATACAGCGCCACCGTCGATAGCACCAACCTCGCATCGGTGACGTGGACCGCTACGCTCAACGGCATCGCCCAAGCCGGCTTCGCGGTCATCCCGGCCAACGCCGGCGTCTACCCGACGCTGGAGTTCTTCCGCGGCGGCCTGGCGACGACCGACTCCGCCCTCTCTGACGAGCTCGCCCAAGCTCTCGAGAACCTCTCGAACCTCATGGTCACGCGAGGCACGAAGGTCGACCGGCGGCTCTTCATTATGGCCCCCGACTATCCGCAAGGGAACGGCTCGATCACCGGCGGCACCGCCGGAGGTGGAACCGACGAGTTCGGTGGCGCGGATCTCGAGTCGTGCGCCGTGTGCTTCGGCACGCTGTCGGAGTTCGGCAAGGTCAACAACCGCCAGCGCGCGGTTATGGGTACGAGCCGGGGCGGCATGCAAGCCCTCAGATATCTCAAGGAGTACCGGAACAACCCGAAGTGCGTGGTGCTTTGGAATCCCTATATCAACGTCAAGGATTGGGACAACGTCGCCGCGCAGACGCAGACGGATATTGGCGCGATGATCCCCGACTTCCGCCCCGCGCCAGTACCGACCTCGGCGAAGGACTTGAGCCGAGCCGAGGTCGACGCCCTCGTCGACCGCTCCCCGGTCGAGTGGGTCGAAGACCTCCCGCGCGTCCCTTACCTAATCCTGCATGGCGACAACGATACGACCTCGCCGCGCGCGTGGATTGACGCGCTCGTCGAGCGGATGGATGATGCCGGCCACGACGTCGAGCTCGGCATCATCGCCGATGGCGGCCACGTCTTCGCCAACGAAGCCCTCACCGCCGCGCTCAACCGGACCGCCGACTTCCTCGGGGAGCACCTCGCCGCCTAGAGGTACTGCCGGCGGTACATCCCGACGGTCAGGCTCCGCGCCCGGCCGGCGGGAGGCTTGTAGCCGTAGCGATACTTGGCGTCGACGAGCGCGAGCGCGGCACCGTTGGGCCGGAAGGTGTCGCCGTCGCGGGTGAAGTAGTCGACGCCCCGGAAGAGCGTGACCGGGATGTTGTACATCGCGGCGATGTTGACCAGGGTGCGGCAGTAGACGCCGGCGGCGGTGGTCTCGTGGGGCGCCGGAGCGGTGGTCGTGGCCGTCCCCTCCGACGGGTCGTAGGGTTGGAAGCTCCACGCGGCCTCGGTCATCCAGAAGGTCTGTTCCGGATACCAGTGGCGCAGGAGTCGGAGGTGACGCATCGGGTCGAAACCCGCGTTGCCGTACTCGTGGAAGGCGATCGGGAGGCGCGGCTTGGCTCTGGCGACCTGGACCGCCGAGCGAATGCCGGCGTCGTCCTCGAGCACGTCACCGCGGGTGAGGAGGGCGTCCCCGGCGGACTTGCCATTCCCGAGCGCCACGGTGGCGAGCGGGTAGGCGTCCTTGACTTGGTGCATGGTCACGCCGGCGCCCTTGTGGATCCGGACGTGGAAGTGGAAGCCTAGCTCGGTGGCTTCCCGGTAGTAAATCTCGACACGGTCGAAGTCTTCCGGCCGCTGCAACGAGAAGAGGATGATACTGTCGAGACGTTGCGCGTGAGGGACGCGGTCGACGCCGAAGAGCTCGAGCCAACGGGCAGGGAGCTCGGCGTTGTCCCGCTGGTCGGGGTTGATCGCGAAGCCCGGAATGGTAAGGAGGTCGGTCATGGTATGGAACGATTCAAAGGTGAGTGGAATGAGCGGCGACCACCCCCGTGTCAGCCTTGCAGAGCCGCTCGATCTCGTCGTCAATCCGCTCGAGGCGGTCGAGGACTTGCGCGCGCTGGTCTGCGGTCAAGATGACACCGCGGACATAGAGGAGGTGGCCCTTCGCTCGGCGCTCCCACTTGAGCGCGCGGAGCTTCCAGTAGTCT
>Ga0099850_1000257_pt1 | contig 23026 bp, 11 predicted proteins | sample CB_VirMetaG_5_FD_79182 | JGI IMG/M metagenome (GOLD analysis project Ga0099850, IMG submission 79182) | Freshwater to marine saline gradient viral communities from Chesapeake Bay - CB_1508_1D Viral MetaG | ecosystem: Environmental > Aquatic > Marine > Coastal | place: USA: Chesapeake Bay... | reverse complement strand
TTAATATTATTTTCGATATAATATCTTCTAGTGATGGGTTCCACACCTTCAGAATCTTCTGATTTCTTGTAATTGCTAAATCCTGGCATTTGAAGTGGACAAGAAAGCTTTGGGTAATCTAATTTAGAGTATTCGTCCCCATCTGATACTAACCAGGTTCCCTTTCTATCTCCACATCCACATCCACCGCAATAAAACTTACCAGCAGTGACACTTGGTTTTAGATGCTCACATGGAGGAAGTTCTCCACCTTGTTTCATATTACCAAAACACGACATCACTCTTAATTGTTTTACTGGAAGGCTTACCTTATTGTTCTTAATTCCTCTTGAAGCAATGGCTGATGCAAAATTCTGCACCATGCTTACTTTATTCTGAATGGTATTTTCTTGCTTGATTTCTTCTGTACGAAATTTTTCATTATTTTTATTTTTGTTGCAATTGCAGCTCATGTTAAAATCACCTTTCTAAAGAATCTCAAATACGAATATCCAGTTGCAGGAGTTAGAACTAATTTACCAAAATTTGAACTACTTGCTAATTCTTGAGAATATAAAAATATATTGCCATTAAAATTATACTTATTTGTCTTTGCTGTCGTAATATCTTCAAAAAAGAATGATGATGATATTAATTTTGAATTAATTTCTAAAATATCAGACAAAGATGGATTTATTCTCATCGCATTAGCCAAAAATTGCAATTCAACTATACTTGGAATATAATAGTCAGCAAATCCTTTTCTTATCTTTCCTACAATACTATTTAGTAGAGATGTCTTCAAACCGTAAAAATCAGTTCTGTTTCCATAGCAATTATAAAAACCATCAGAAAGTGATGTTTGTGGTATGCTTGAATATACCTCACTTGTTTTCATATATCTTGTATAGTAACTATTAGGTTCAACAATTAAAGCCCATTTTCTGTATGAATCTCTTGGGCTTGTTTCGTTATAGTGTCTTACTTCTGGTGTTGTGAAGTTCAAGGAACCATATACTTTAGTTGAGGATGAATTTGGCATGAATTTGCCGATGTAGATTCCTCCATGAAATTCATCTCCAGGTGTTAAACCTAAAGCATTAAAAGAACTTTCGCTCATTATTTCTGGTTCTATCGCTCTTCCAGAAATAGTTGATGGAACCGTAGGTGCATAAATTGAATTACAGTAGACAAAGTCGGACTCTTCAATTTCTGGAGAAATCCAATACCCAGAACAGGTACTTCTTGTAGTTAGATCACAATCATAGCTGTAACCGCTTGTAGTTTCAGATAAAACAAAACATGCTCCAACATCATCAGTTGTAGTTGATGCAGCTCCTATAGCCATCTGTGTGTACAGAAAATTAGTCAAATTTGTTGTAGAGCAATTTGATGTTAAACAGGTATTTTCGCCATCATATACTGGTGTATTTTTAAGTTGACCGTCATTTAATGTTATACCCTTTAAGGAGCATTCTTTTTCAGAACAAACATTTTCACATGTTATTCCTAAAGGAAATCCAGAAGCATTATATGCAAAATAACAACATGATTGTGGAATTCTTGCATCTCTTCCATTGGGTTTAGTTGGAACAGTTGGATGAAAAACTCCACCAACTCTAGTACATTCACATTCTGTTACTGTAGATGTTCCCCAAATAATATTACCTTGTAATATGTCTGGATTATTAATTACTTGTATTTTTTGCTCAGGCGTTAGATAGGTGCAAGCAAAACAATTTCCAATTTCACCCCTATCTGGGCACACAATGTTTTCACCGACCAAAAAAGTTCCATTACTGGAAAAGCATTCATAAAATGTTGAGGATACACTAGTACCATTAGGATAGCAGCAAACACCGATTTGTTTTAAATCAGAGCCAAAGTCTTTTACGGATTTTACTCTTGATCTAAACTGTATACTCATGATTCTCCTTGCTCTGTGCAATTTTCGAGATTTGCTACGGAGGGATCACTTGGTTCTAATGATACACAAATATATTCAGTCTCTGAAATATATAGTTTTTTCAATATACTTCCAGTGAAATTTGTTCCACATTGATCTTCCCAGGATGCTCGTTGTCTCAGCCAAGGAGTATATGTTAGGTCATAAGGCTCATAATAACGAAATAAAGCAGTATAAACATTGAACTCTGCATTTGGGCTACTTATTTCCCAATATGGATTTAAATATTCTTTAACTGAAATTGGATCCCCTGTATTTGGATCCTTTAAACAAAAATTATTACAAATTGTAGAAGGAAAACAACCATTTGATAATGGACATTTTGTGATATCATCACAAGTAGTTTGGTTTGCAGCAAATCCGCTACCATCTCTTAATGCTTTAATTAAAGGAAAGAAAATAGTCGACTGAGTTCGGTTAAGAGCAGATCTAACATATCCAAATTCCGAAGGATTTAAATAAACTGTAAGTGTATTGTAAAGTGCATCACCAGTAGTACTATTATAATAATGGGCACAAATACCATATAACTGTGTTAATGATACTAGATATTGATTAAACCATGAACTGTCGTCCCAAAAATAGGTTCCTGTACAATTGTCCGCATCGGGTCTTTGCACATAAGCTTGATTAAATCCTTTACCAGTACAGCTATCTGGTAAATCACAAATTATAAAAGCAGCAAAAGTACCATTTGCTGAACATGTTATACAATTTGCACAGCCTGATGATTGTCCATTCCATCCACAAAGACTTAAATCTTGAACACAAGGTGCACTATAGGCAGGTCTGAAATTAGATATCATACTAGCAATGCATTGTTTTCCATTACATGGAGCTGTATTTGTACTTGAACCACATAATTGACATTCTTCTTCGTAATTATCTACTGTAAATCCACACCCAAGACCATTACAACCAATTTTTAACTTTAGTTTTGATTGTGTTGATTGAACCATACCATCATTTTCTGATGGTTTAATATCAGTGAATAAGACAAGACGAAGACAATCTTTCATCATCAGTCTTCTAGGTGTAGTTTTATCACCATCATTAGTATCCCCTAATCCATCATTCATGTAATCCTTTATATTCGGTATAGTTATACAGAAATTATATACACCATTTCCTTTATATTTCATACTTCCATAAGGAAATGTCATATTTTCTCCATCTTTTGGATTATTTAACGCAACAGATAAATTTTTAGTAAATGTTTCTGTTGAATAGTTTAAATTTATCAATTTTGTTGTTTCATCGTAGTCAGAGCTGGAGCAACTATCATCATAAATTTTATGTTCATCTGGATCCAATGGGTTATACTCAATATGTCCGCTGTCATATATTATACTAAATGGTCGTGTTTTATATAAATGAGCTTTAAGGTTTGCTGGTTGTGGTCCTGATGGACTACTACTGCTTTGAGTAACTTCATATCCTGGATTTTCAATATCAACTGTTAATGGATGTCCAGAATAGTTTAAATTAGGATCCATATATGGTATTCTAAATGTATCCTCATCATCAACAACAAAAAATTGATTTGAAAATGAATTTGATGTTCTTGCTAATTTTTTATAAAAAGAAGCAATGCTTCTAGTATTATTATTTGGATAAATATTATCAGTTGGAGTATTTCTAACATAATAACTGTAACCCATATTATAATAACCAGCTGCAATTCCTATTGCTCCATCATATAAGTTATTAATTTGTCCAAATGAAGAAAAAGAAAAAGAATTGCTATTATTTTGTGGGTTAAATGTATCTGGATATCTATTTGTTGTTGCATCTTGATCATAGATAGCACCATCATAAATCGTATCAATTACACCTTTCATTCTAGTTTTAAATGCGTCTATTGTATCAGTACCATTACCAGATCTAAATTGGAAATTTTCTAATATGTTATATAAATTTAAATTATTAATATTTGTCGATGGTTGACCTTCATGCATACTAAAAGTATGATTAACAATTGTATTAATTGAACCACCAGTTGGGGTTAAAGGATTAACATCTCCAGCAGTAAATTGTGTTCCCAAAGATGAAGCACCGCTAGTAAAATCATTTGATCTATAAGGATAACTTAAACTATATGTAAATCCATTTGTTGTATTGTATAAACCCAACCCTAAATTTAAATAATATTCGTTAAAATCGATTAAATCAGAGTTTTGATTTATTACAGGTCTTGGATCTTCAATTGGAAGGATATCATTAAAGGTGTACGGATTGTTTTGATTATCAAAGCAAATATTCTCTCTACAAGGTTGCTTTTTTAATCCATACAATGGATTATTTAATTCGTCTCTTAATTTTTTATAATTTGGTAGATATAATACATCTGGTGAATTTTCCTGTGGATTTGGGATTACAATATATTCACCGTTATAAAATGGATCACTATTACCATCAAAACTTTGTGTATTTTCTGCTTGATTGTCTTGAATTATATTATAGGAATTACCATTAGTATCTGTTAAACCTTCACTAGCAGCCATATTATGAGAGAAATTTTTAGGATAATGAGTTCTCAATAGATAAAATCTAAAATTTTCTGGATTACCTGTATCACATTGTATTTCTATACAAATTCTACCAGTTCCCTCTGGTAATGAAACATCATAATTTGGTTGTCCATTTTCGTTTATATAAATGTTTGGAATTGAATTTTGTGTGTCTGGATTAAAGGATTCTTTTGGAATTATCATATCCTTTACACCAATTCCAGTTCTAAAGAAAACTTTATCAGTAGTAGAATTACTTGTTAAACAATAAGAATTTACTCCTGGTGATAAAATTGAATCAACAACACTTGTCTGACTTATAGCAGTTGAAGATGTTTGACTTGGGCTTGGTAAAGTTACTGCTAACTGATCTTCTGTGAATATCCTAGACACTCCAGTTGAACATGATATTGATGGACCATTTCCATCACATGAAGACTCCTGATTTGTTGTTTCTTCACATTGGGAATCTGTACCACCTCCACATATATTTGGAGTTTCACATGATGATCCATTTCCCTTATAAGTGCCAGATGTTGCTTGACATTGTGATTGTGTTGTCTGAAAGCATTGTATAGTGCCATTTGCTGAAAAATCACCACAGCAGGCTCCAGTGGAATCTGGTGTATCTGGATCTTGAAACACACAATCACAATTTACTTCTTCGCAATTAAAATTCTGTCCTAAATAAATTCCATTCAATTCATCACATCTAGTTTTGGTAACTTCACTACAACCGCCATCTGGAGTGCAACATGCTCCTATTCCGACATTTTGTTCACAGCAATTTGCTTGTGAGCAAGGAATATTAGATGCGATTCCACCAAGAACTTGTTCGCATAGAATTTTAGTAAAGTTATCACCTAAGCAAACTCCGTCTTTGCAACAAGAAACATAACCACCTTCTTCGCAATTATTAGGACATAGTCTGTTTCCAAAATTTACATCATTTGGGTCATTTTCATATGCACCACATGTCAATCCTGCCCAGAAAACACCACCGAATGCTTCACACTCGGAAAGATTTGAATCTTCTATACAGCGACCGTTTGAACAACAGATTCCAACATCACCACAAGAATTCACGCAAGATTGTAAAGCTGAAAATGTTCCACTGAGTTGATCACAACGATCCTTGGAAACATAATCATCACAACCAATAGTTCCATCTGTTCTTGTATAGCAACAAGATCCAAAACTTTGAGTTACCACGCATGAGGCAGTATCTATATCAAAACCTCTAGCGGCTACTACAGCATTCCAACTCTCTCCCTGTGTAGTGGTTGTTAGATTTACAATCGATTTACCACAAGTTAAATAGTTTTCTCCACTTTCAAAGTAAACATTATCTGGGAAGTTCCAAATATTCTCATTTTGGAAAACTAAAGTAATCGAAGTTGATTCATTTTTATTGAATGTTCCAGTAATTCCAGCAATGCCGTTGGGAGATGCTATGTAGAACATACCAGCATGATCTGCATTTAAATACACTGGATCTTCTGTGCTTACTCTGGGTCCAACATATTGAATCTTGGATCTTGAATTTAATTTAGATTTGGTGTTTCCCTTAGTGTCATAAACTAAAGTTCCTTGTGTATAAACACCATCATAAGTTGTTCCAATAGTAGTACTTGAAATTTGATAAGGCGTTTTAAGGTATACTAAAGTATCAACATTCAAATTGGCAATATCAAGCTCCGATTCAACTTCTGATAAAGTAGTATTGAAGTAGATGAAATTTTCATCTTCTGTCATATAAAGTGAACCTATAGCAGAAAGACCCTTTATTGTTACATTTGAGGATGTGTAAGACGCATAAAGAGGTATTTCTTCTCCGCTGCTTACACCCATGATATAATAATCAGTGGTTGCTCCTCTAAAATTACCTGTTATGTTAGTAACAGTTCCATCAGATAAAGTTACCTGTAAACCAGTATCGGTTGCTACTGATGAAAGAATATAAATTCCGTAAGGTCCAGTGGCTCCTGTTGGACCAGTGTTTCCAGTATTACCTGTATCACCTGTTGGTCCTATTGGTCCTATTGGTCCTTCTGGTCCCTTATACGCATGTGTTCCTATAGTGCTACTTGACATGATATTTTATTTAATTATTTAGCATCCATCTGGACAAGATGAACATTGATTTAGATTATAACCCACAAAGGCAGAAATTATGCTATAATCTTCTGCACATGGAACCGTGACAATAGGTATTCTTCTTACTGGTCTAAGTCTTGCTGATTTTTGATCTCTTCCCATCGATTCAACAAAACCATTTGTAAAATTCTGGGTTAGCATATTTTCACCAGCACAGGTATTCATGCTTAAATCATACAGAGTGTCATCTGTCAAGAACGGCATATCTGTTTTTGTGAATCTAAATTTAGAATTATAATCTCCAGAAGGAGTCTCAAAAATTTCATAGAATTGTTTATTTAGATGATTATTTACATTCCACTTATGAAGAGCACACATGCTAGTCGAACTCCAATACTTATTGTTTGTAAATGTTTGTTCTCCAGCAAGTGCAAGTGCGGTGTTTAGTTCGACTATATTTCCGTAAATATAATTCAATTCAATTATGCTTGGAACATACCAATCGTTATATCCATTTAGACCAGATTCATTCAATATAGAAATTTGCTTCATGCAGCTGTCAGAATCTGTCATTGCATCCCAAACTAAAGCGTATTTGTTTTTGAATTCATTTTCATTATTTTCTACTAGGGATTCGGATGTTCCAGTGGGCCATTTTGAATTTTCATATACTGCATTGTTATAGAAACAGAATCTATCGAAAGCTTTTAAATCTTTACCAGATCCATTGTCTCTGAACCAGAAATATGTGTTTTGTTTTGATGTCTCATCATGAATTCTGGTGGTCAATAAACCGTCTATAAAGCAAGTAGAAATTGGTTCTTGATTATATCCAGATTGTGAATTATTTCTAACTCTGGCTTCTTTCATTCCCCAGGAAAGATTATAGGATTGACCAACTTCAACATCTTCTCCAGCTATAATCAATGCCCACAATACTGGAATACCAGTGCTTTCATAGAATTGATTTGCAAGATTTCTATAATAATCACTATTTGGCAATCCTAATCCTTCGAACAATCCAACAGTTGAAACTGTATCTAGACTATAGGACAATTTTCCATTAACTGTGTTGTATGCAGATGTTCCCTCAAACATCACATCATCGAACCAATTAACTTCAGATGATGTTGTTGGAGTTAATCTAACAGTACCTTCGTATGTTTGCATAACATAAGGTATTCCACCTTTAAATAAGCACTTCTCATTTAAATTACCAACTGTTAATTGTGGTGGATGTGTTCTATTAAAGTATTTTATATTTATAGTGGAAGATGGCAATGTGGTCGATCCAAATGTGATACCAGAATTACCATAGCAATTTTTATAAGGCCAGGTTAAATCGCTGCTAACAAAACCTCTAGGATAATATCTACATGGTAAACATTGACCTTCTGCTACTAATGGATTAGCAAAACCACTGCATGGAGAAGGTGCTCCGATGATTCCTACTAAGTATCCTCCAGCAATATTAGTTCCTATAGGTAAACATGGAAGATTTTCAACAGTTCTGCATGATGCGTCTGTATTAAAATAATCACCCTTAAAGTTTCCATCGCAGCAAGAACTAGTAGCACATTCAGTTCCTGGTCCTTGGAAAATACCATTCGAAGCATCGCAATCTTCTGGTAGAACATCATCTTGACATGATGTACCATCTGAAGAACAACAAGCACCTCTCATTGTATTTTTACAATCAGGATCACATTCACCATCACACTGACCAGCAGAAACAAAAAATGAATTTGGTATAGCATCACATTGAGCCATGGTGAAATTATTAAAGCATTTGCCATTCACACAGCATTTTCCAGTTTGCTCTGATGTTGGGCAAGAAGTCTCACATATAAAATAACCCTCTTCACCATTTGATGTATTGTTGCATATTTCATTTGGATGGAAAATGCCATTATATTTCAAACATAATTCAATAGAAGTGTTATAACATGTGCCGTTTACACAACAGGCTCCTTCTGCAAAACAATCTCCATTTTGATATCTGTCACTACATTTTGAAGTATTGAAACTTCCACCCATATCAAAACAATACTGTCTGGTCACATAATCTTGACACCGTATATCTGATGCATTTTGATTCAAAGTGCAGAAACAACACGAACCTATAGTTTCGCTATTAATTATTTGTGGTGTAAATTTGACTGTTCTATTGAATGTATTTGGTAAAAATACATAAGTTAAATCTGTAGCTCCAGTTGTTCCAACAAAAAGCTTTGGTGTTAGCTGCAATTCATTTGTATCATTATTGTAAATTTCTTGATATCTTTGAGAATTTACATTGTAACCAATATCTGGGGTGTAATCATAAACGGGAACTCCTATGCCAGTAGGACCACTGTAACCAGAAATATCTTGAGTTAAAGAACCTAAGATATCATCAAAATTCTTAGTTGTTAATTCATCAATTGAAATTCTTTCGCCAGCGAGAGGAATTCTAAGAGTTTGTGTTTCTGCGTCCCAATAGCTATTAGCAACACCTTTTGCTTTAGTTTCAGAATAAATGTAAGCTATATTTCCAGTTTCCCCTACTGGAAGAAAATCATATGTTTTACCTTTTACAATGATTTCTGTTGCAGTAACTGTAACTGATTCAATAGATCCAGTAGAGCTAGTAAATGTTATTCCTTTAAACTTTAAATAAGATTCATTAGTAAGTTCTAAAGTATCTGTCGCTTCTTCGATTTGATTGTTATAATAAAGAACAGAAACACCATTTGTTGTTACTCCTTTAGCAACAGCAAATTCATCCACATAGGGACCAGTTGGTCCATCAATATTAATTTCTACTGGTCCAGTATCTCCGAGGTATATTCCTAGAACATCATCAGATGGAACATAAAATCCAGTTATTCCATAACCAGTATTTCCAATTGGTCCATCTAATAGTGGTCCAGTTGGTCCAGATGGTCCAGTGGGACCAGTTGGACCAGTATTACCAGTAATACCAAATACTGTCGCATCTGTAAAGAATAAAAAATTGGAGCTTCCTATAGTAGACATCTTAGATATTTATTAATGGTAATCGCCATAATTTATAATTATCGTCAGATGGGGTTGGATAGCGTCCATCACATCGAATAATTTTAATTGGTCTTATTTTTCCTGTATCTGTTCTAGTTGATGCTGTGGAAGCACCTGGAACAGTAGAGTCTGGTATATTGACTTTCCATGCAAGAGAACCGTGTGTTAATGAGTCTGAATAACCTTCACTATTAGTTAAATCAAATGTTCCAGTAGATGTCCAATAATTTCCAAAAATAGGGGAATGACCATTGATTGCTAATGAAGCATTTATATTAAAATCTGTGGTTATTTTAGTTAAATATGATATAAGTGCCATTTCATCGTGGCTTGGAATGAACCAACTACTTTCATAAACACTCGTTGGGGGATTATCTATGTTGTATTTTATAATTGCTTCTGTAACTGTATTGCCGTCAAAATTAGTATTTGGGGAATACACTGCAAGATTACTAAAATATCTAGAGCCAATCATTCTTGCTGTATTGTATAAACCATAATTTCTAGACCAGGATCCATTTATTGATTGTAATGATCTATTAAATAACCACTCTCTGTAATTATTTGTAAATCTAATTTGATCACAATCTGGAAAAGATTTGGATTTTAAAACATCGACATCTTTATTGGATGATGATGGAAAAATATAACCCTCATCTGTGAAACTATAAGTTATATCATCTGAAGAATCTTGTTGTTTAGTTATTGGATCAAGTAGTGGTCCCCAAGCAACTTCTTCCTTAGACCATCTAAAATTTTTAGTACCATTAAGAGTAACATCTTCTTTGGCTACAACTATAATAAAATTATCAAATGGGGCACAAATTTCAGAATCATAGACGGCATTTATTCCATACCCAGTGTAATCTCTTTTTGATTTATAATTTCCTTGAAAAGCTAAAGATAATTCATTATAGACATCTTGTCCAAATCCAAGTGTTGCATATGTGTTTATTTCAGTATTATCAAAAATTTTATGCCCATAGCAAATATTATTAAAATCAAAATAATCTAAAACAATTCCACCAGCATATTCATCCCCCTGTAAAATTTCAGAAACATTTGGAATAGATTGAGAACAAGGCATATTGTCTGGTGAACAATTTATTTGATAACAATGCGTCGAATCCCCAGCATATCTTTTTCCAACATTAATACATGTATCAGCATCAACATTATTTTCACAGTCTATGCCTTTATTGCAACAAGCACCATATCCTCTATAACATGGATTGACATTAATACCATTTACTGTACCAAAGGAGGCAATTCCTACTCCCTGAAAATATAATTTTTGTGAAAGACATTCTTGTCTAGTTAAAAAGGTCGAAGTGCCACTCCCGTTACAGCAGCACCCTTTTTCATTTGAAACTGCATTTGGATTACATCTAAAAAAGCTGTCATTTACCTTAACATCAGTATATGGATGCCAAATTGCATTTTGATCTAATGTTTTACATTGACAGTGTGTTATAGAACCTTGTGAATCAGTACCGTTATTATAACAACAGAAACCCAATGATGAACAAAGAGAAGAATCTGATAAAGTTTTTCCGAACCAGAAATATCCAGAGCAATTTGTATAGATATTTTCTGTTATATCACCTACATTTTCACCATCACAATTACAACATAACCCAGAACCAAAATTAATTTGTTCTTCAACATTTATTTCTTCATCAAATGGATAGCAAGTTTCGTCCAAAGTCAAAGATTCTGTAGTTGTATTTGCAGTAGAAGAATTATATTGTGATGGATAGGCTAAATATCTACCACCTAAAGAAACCATATTAATTACATTAAATTTTTGTTTTGCTGGGCAGAAATAAGAATCATTTTGCCAAGCAACTCCAGAAAGATCAAATCTTTGATAAAACTCAGATCCAAATGTAATTCCACTTGATATATCAGCTTCGTCTTCGTATGTGACATAATATAAATTACCTCCATAGGTAAACCCTGGAGATAAATGGATCGACAATCCAGATGAATGAGTAGTTAGTTCTGGTTTTTTAACTAAAAGAACAAAACCATTTATTTGAGCTTCTGTGGATAATTCTGAAAGATATGGATTCAGATAAAAAATTGAACCTTGATCTGGATCTATTTTATAACAAACTAAAGAGCTATCGAATACTATTGGATTGAGTGTTACTAATCCTTCTTGAATATTTTTATTTTGAATTAGTATTGCTTCTTCGTCTGAATTGTAATAAGAAGAAGTTATACCGTATTGTTTTTGTCCTGTTTTATTTTCTAAAATATTTCCAAATGTACCACCACAAATTCCAATAAAACCAATATTGACGGCACTATAATCAACTACAATTGTTTCTGAACTGCTTGGATTTTCTTGTGTTGATACCTCAGTAATTCTAATAATTGGGTGATAATTTGAAGATAAGCCTTTGAATGTTAAAATATCAACTGGAAAATTAGAATTATATGTTTGATCTTCAAGTGAATTTGAAAGAGGGCTAAAGTATGCTAAACTTATTCCAGTTAAAGCTATCTTAGCATATCCAGTCGAGCCTATAATTTTACTTTCAGATAATTTAGAAGTTCCATCGCTATAGAAAAATTCAAAATAATTATCTGAAAGTTTTACTATGTCTATTAATGTAGCACCAGATGGACCTGTTTCTCCAAGTATACTTGGACCAACTGGACCGACTGGTCCTTGTGGTCCAGTTGGTCCAGTATCTCCTACTATTCCGACTACATCTTCGAAATATCCAATTCCATCTTGTGGTACATTACTTGAACTCATGATGTGGCTTGTGCTTTATATCCAATGTAATTTACAATTATTCCAGTATATGCGCTAGCATGTGGAGCTACCTGATATACTGCTTTTACTATATGATCTGAGTCACTTGGTGCTTGATTTTGTAATTTCCCAGCAGTCATTCCGCTTAAGAAATAAACATCTGAACCACCAGCACCACCATCGCCTACTGAAACATATCCAGTTAATCCTATAGAACCGACAATAACGACTGTAGCATTATCGGAGCCGTCTATCGATTCCACAACACCAAACACTTCAGATGTTACTGCCGAATCTGCCTTTGATCTAGCATAAAGGCTAGTGCTTACATCGTAATAGATTGCATCTCCCAAAGAAAAACCAGGTGGTGTTATTTGAGCTGATAAAATCTGAGCAGTTAATCTACTTCCAGCTTCGGAAGCAGAAATTACTGTATTCGATGTTCTAATATTTGATGATGTACTACAGGATGGCATATTTGTTTCCTATTATAGTGGATAATCTGCGTCTGCTACAAAGTGGTAATAGATCTTATCATAGGGAGCATAGCCAGCCGCTACAGTTATTCTAACACTATTTAGTCTACCAGTAGCAGTAATTCTATCTCCGCTTGTATAGGTTCTCTCGGCTCCACCATAGCCATAAGTTCCATTGCATAGTATTAGTTCTCTCTGAGCAGTTCTATTGTAGGCTTCGTTTGCACTTCCACTGTATGGTGAATATACAGTTACACTTGGAACAGTTCTCATTGTTGAAACTAATTCATGAACCTTTTCTGCATAGGCTGGAATTGGAACAACGATTGGTGTTCCTTCTGAAACTTCATATTGAGAAATCATTGTAGAAATTCCAGTTCTTTCATTAGCAGCATATGTGCTATAATAGAATTGTCTACAATACTTTAATTGCTCATCATAGCTCTTAAACTTATGATATTGGATATTTCCAGAACGAACAGCAGCATTTACAGAAGCAATTGATACTTTAACATCAGTTGAAAGAGACTCAGATGCTTCTTGTGCTTGTGTAATTAATGGAATGAAATCAAATCCAATTTCTGAATAATCATCTGCAATTGGTGTAACGGATGATGCAAGAGCAGTAATAGATGTGTTTAGATCGAATCTTGCCCAATTGGTAGTCAAAGATACAGAACCGAGTACCTTATAATCAAGAAGAGTAGTTCCAGAATATCTTGCCAGATAAACATTCAAATCATTATATGATGAATGTGATGTCTTTGCATAGAACGAAACTGCTAGATTTTTTCCATCGAATTCTTTGCAATTAGGAACAACATGCCCAACCATAACATGGTCGTGTGTTCCATATGCTGGATAATCATCATTTACTAAACCAGGATATGTGATTCCTGTAGATCCCAAACACTTAACATCAATATAATAGTTTGGATCACCTTCAATTTCATTTTGATAATCTGCAAATGTTTGTCTTGAGATATAAAAACTTTTATCAGAGGATCCACCACTTAAACCATCGTGTCTTCTCCATAGATCAGCAAAAGCTACATCACCAATAGATGTATATTGGGACACTCTACCAGTTTCGGATCTCTGCCATATTTCAAAATTACCATTTACTAGATAATTTTCTGTTGTGATATTATTAGAAACTGTAGATGATCTAAATCCTAAAGTGTCGTTATTGCTTATTTTGACTATATCAATAATAGCAGAGTCTGAAGAATCATCATAAACAATCGCAATTGGGGTTAAAAATCCTGTATTTGAATCGGTATTTAATATTTGAGGATAATTCAATCTATCCGACAAATCAAATGAATCGGTTAGATAAATTCCACCATTAGTTTCAATATCAAAGACATTTGTATATCCTGATAATTGTATTGTGAGAATTGCATCCCCACCACCTGAAATTTGTTTATTAATTAAAACACCAACAATGTATTCAAGTTCTCCAGTGAGTGCCATGCTATGGAACCAACCACCATAGTTATAGCGATTTCCAATACTAAGATTTCCAGCAGCAGCATAAGATGGAGAATAAGAAAGAACATCCCCTACTAATAGATCATCAAATTGTGATGATGAATCATAGACAGAATCAATTAAAATTATAATTTGATTTGATCCGCTAGATCCATAACTAGTCAAATCACTATTTAAATAATTACCACGATATGGTAGAATTAAAGCAGCATCACCAGAAAGACCTAGTAGAACTGGTTTTGAAACATATCCAGTTATATTTGGTTCCTCATCAGTTATCATTCCTGGATTTGAAGGATCAAGGAAATAGACACAACCAGCACTTAATCCTTTACCATAAACATCCGTAAAATCGCCTTGAATTCTACCAGAAACAGACACATATGAATTACTGGAACCGACTGAGCTGACTATACCAAAAACTTCAGAGTTATCTGGATTATTTGCTTGTGCTGCTGTGTAGCCAACAAGGTCTGAAGAATCTAGATAAACTCTAACAGGTGTACCGAAGGTATAGCCACGATCTAATGTTATTCCATCTACTTGAATATTTACAGAGGCAATATTTACTAATCCATTGAAGGTAATAGTATCATTAAATGTTAGAGGAGATTCTATTATTCCAGAGGTTCCACCAATTGATAAAGTTAAAAGACCATTTATATCAGTTTCTGCAAGAACACCATCACCGCTAGTTGCGCCATAAACTTGCAATAAATTTAACTTTGCTATGATTTCAGAGTTTTCTTTCTGATACCAATCGTAAAACGAACTCGTTGAACTTAAAGTAGATATGGAATATGTGTTTTCCTCTACACCCATTTATTATGCTCCTAGTAGTGGAATTGTGTTCATCCACCTATATGATGAATTTTGAATTTGAAGAATTGGTTTAATTGTTGCTTGATTTGTACTATAACTAAATGAAATTATTTCATTGGAAATTCTATATGCTCCTGGTGAATTAGTATTAATAAATCCACCAGAGTTATCAAAAAGACGATCATCATCAAATGCTGAGATATCAGAAGAATCTATGGTCAATCCAATATAACCACCATCGGCTAATTGATTTGAGTTGATAAAAACATTGTAGTTGGATGTAAGATGGACCCAATAGCACATACCACTTTGGTGTGTATAATAATACCATCCTCTACCAAATTGAACCTGATTTGTTGATGTCAAAGTTACCATCGATGGATCCAGAGGAACTGCACCATTCCAAAGAATAGAATCCATACTGGATTCATTATTTTTTAGATAATCAGTGACATATGGAACCCAATATGAAAACATATAATTAGATAAAGTCAAATTCTTTTGAAATATATCCTGAATTTCATTTAATTCGGCTGCTTGTACTGCTAGCCCTGGAGTAAATCCTATCAAAATATAATTTTTATCATCATTTTCAAATTGTGTAAATCTAGAATAATAAGGTTCTCTTCCTAGAGAACTCTTAATATTTGTATTAGTTTGACCAAAATAAGTATTAGGCATTACAATCCTCTAACTATATTTATTCTTATTATTTTTGATAATTCACCTTGTGAATCAGTCAATTTTATTGGTGCTGCGGTTTTTGTTGTTTGAAGAACTTTTCCACTATATTGTCTTAATTTTGGACTTTTAATTATACCGCTGACGGTGAATTTTTCCCCTTCGGAATCTATAATATAATTTGTATTTTGTATTGTGGAATATTGACCACCATTTATAGTAACAACAGATTCATTTGCAACCATAATTTCATATTTAGATGAACTTGCAGATTTTATATTTTTTGCTGTTGTTTTCTCAAATGTTGAGACATCAGTTTCAGAAGTAAAAATTGGCCCTTCTGCAACAATAGCAGATATAGATCCACCACCTATATCCAAATCATTGACCACCTTCATTTCAGTTACAAGTGATTGTACTTTAGTTCCATTTGGTGGTAATTCAGAGCCAGAAACAATATATTCTCCAGTTGAGGTTATTTCTAAAGGATTTGAAACTAACCCGTATAGGTTAATTTCAGAAGGAAAATCTACTTGAGTCTGTGCTAATTCTTGTGTCTCTAATCTTCCATCAATCATAAAATTCTTACATTCTAAAACATCATAAGGATCAACATTCAAACCATCAATTATATCTAAATTTATTTCTATAGAACTTAATAATTGTGTTTTTATATTACTTTCAAAAACAGAACTAGAAATATCCAAAACTATATCTGTATAGTTTGATCCATTTGAAAGAATTTCGATACCATTTATAATGTATTTTGAGTCTATATTCGTATATGTAGTGAGACGAATTCTAGCCCCAGAACCACTATTAGAAGTTATTGTAAACTCTGGATTGCTTACATTTACAATTAAATCAGTCAACTCTATTTCAGATAAATCTATACTTGCCGATATAACAGCACCATCATCTGGTCCATTATTTGCAATATCATATAAAGCATAGAAAGCGGATGAACTTGGAATTCTATTCTGGGATATAAGCTGCCCAATTTCATCAAATTTGTCTAATATTTGTATAGATTGTTCAATATCAGATGTTGATCCTGCAAAAACTGATTTGAATTTAGGATTACCATCAAACATATAATAGCATTCTGAACATTCAGCTTCTACAGTTTTGTATAGATCACCTTTTGAATATTGGTCATAAGTAGAACCAGGAGCTGCAACAGAATAGTTGTCTAGAAAATATAAAGAGCAATAACCAGATGTATCTAAATTAGAATTACAAAAATTTTGAATTTTTAATTCTTCTGTGGTAAAAGATGCTAGATTAAAATCTTCAAATGATATAATTGGAATCCAATTAGTTTTTACGAATCTTAAATAATCACCAGTTATTCTATAAATTGGAAGCCAAGAATATCCGTCAGGATATTTTTGGATACCATAGGCATGATTTGGAATATATGTTGAAGTAAAATTACCAGATAAATCTTTTCTATTAAAGGAATTATTCGAAATACACAAATAAACATTTCCGTTCTGATTATTCCATGTATAGAATTTATCATTAGAACTTGAAATACTAGACCAGGGATAATAGATGTTTCCACTAATCCATTTTAAATTTGGTATAACTCCAACAACATCATTTCTGGATATTCTTTTTGAGAAGACACTATTTTTCCATAAATCTATAGTTGAATCGTTACTATTGTTTTCAACAAAATTGTCAGTAGCTCCAATAAACAAATGAAGATTCTCGGTTTTTCCGATAGAATTTAAATAGGTCTTTATATCTTTAGTTTTCTTTACCATTTTAGCATCCGTCGCAAGTTAAATCTTCATTTGGGCTAGTTAATCCAGAATCATAACATAATGTTACAAAATCTAGAATATTTATATCAAAAAATGTCGAAGCAATTATATTCTGTGTCCATGTCGGGAATACATGGGTTGGACCAGTAAATCCAGAATAAGATGCTCCACAACAACCAACACAGGAATCAATTCCAGAATAACTTATTCCATTTATTTCTCCAATATTCGGATATGTTGATCCTAAGATATAAGCAGCATAATTTGCCAATAGAGGATATTCACACACTGTAATGTCTTCGTCTTCTGGAATAGGCGGAACATAATCGGAGAGCTGTTTTCCAAATATAAGCTTTATACCAGCTGGATGATTTGACTTCCTATAAAGTCTTTCTAAATCTTCATTGTTTGAATATTCTGAACCACTGTAGAGAATATAAGAATGATTGTGAAACCAATTTGAATCTTGAAGTCTTGATCCATTCAAATAACTTCCAGCAAGATCTCCTCTTGACAGATAATCCCCAGTAAGACCTGTTGTAATATTAAAATTAAAATCTGGGGAATAGAATCTACCGCCATTTAATCTTAATAAATGTTCTTTTGGTATTTCAATTTGAATATCTTCTTCATCTATTAGAAATAAAGAAGTAAGCAATTTTTTTGCTGCTTCTTCTGTTCCTTTTTTATGATAAAAATTCTTTCTAATATTAATTAAAAAGCTTTCAAGTTGATTCCTAGCAACATTTAAATCACTTGTAAACAAATCATCAAATGAATTTGCGTACATATTGTAAATGTTCTTAATCAGATTGGTTTTTGTTTTTCTAATATCGATTAGATCAAGAACATTTCTAGATAAAGAATAATTAGCACCTTCTGGAGTATCACAATATAGCCAATCATAATATTTTTGAATAAAATCAAAAATTGTTAGAGAGCTTTCGTTGTTTGATTCTCTATTGTATTTTTCTACAAGAACCCAGTTAGGTATAAATTTTGTTATATCAAAAAGTCTACCACATGTATCAATATCATTTAGATTGAAATTTGCAGATGAGCGGAATTCAACATCTAAATTATTAGAGGATTCTTTAATATTATTAATATCATCCTCTATTAAATCAATTAATAGATTTATAGCATGATTATTATTACTTATTCCTGCATATGGTATGAAAGGTATCATAGGATTTCTATGCTATCTGGGGCTATAGTATATTTAACATTTGTTGAAGAGTAGAAATAATCGTTTACAAACTCTAGATTTAATTGTATTGGAAGATTTGAGATATTGTACAATTCAATAATCCCTCTTTTAATGTTTATTCTTCCATAATTTTTATTCTGATTATAATAAAATCCATTTGGATATTCCTGATATACTCTTAAATTTAAGAAAGTATCTGGATTCTGATTAGATGCCCTAAAGATCTTTAAATTTACTATATTTGAATATATGTCTTGAAAATTATTTGTTATTGTTGAAAGACCTTCTGGGATATCAAATTCATTTTCGAAGGAAAGTACAGTTGAACTTGTATTTGGAGTTACACTAGATGTAAATTTTAAATTAACTTTAGCATTTGAAACTTCAGAAGAAAATGTTTCTTGTATACCTTCAGATATTCCAGTTAATTCTATAAGATATTCTGAAACATAAGAAAAATTTGTTATCAAATAATTTCTAATTCTTCTTACCAAATTGATTTTTTGATTATCTGTTAAGTTATTGTTCGCTGGAACTATTTCTACATCATAGAAGATACTTCTTGCTTCACTTTCTACGAATTCGGGTAAAATCGACAAAGTACATTTTGTCTTCAAATGTGAAACTAAATCAAGTATATCTTCTCTTGGTAAGGCATCAGTTGTTATAAAAACTCTACCATATTTTGGAGGAAATAATTCTTCACCACCAAAAGCATTGAAATTGCTAGTGTTTACATCATATCCTTTATCTCTCAAATATTGTGATGATATAGCCAAGAAATCATTTTTCGTTACAGCTCTATTTTGTGCAGCAAAGAATTTTGGAGCAATAAATTTATAATACTCTAAATCTGGTGAATCTAATCCACCAGAGGAGGGCTGAATAACATTTATTTGACTTTGCCCAAGATTTGCAGAGAAAGAAACTATATTGTTTCCAGCTGACCCAGAAGACACTAAATAAGAAATTCTAATTCTATAAGTATTTTCTATTGTATTGCCTAAAAGGTTTTCTTTTCCGAATTGAATTTCAAATCCAGTATCAAATCTTTCAACAAAATAAATTGTTTGCTGTAAATTCTCTGTACTGTCCCCAATATTGTCTATTTCTGACCAAGTTGTCCATACGCCACTGCCATCGTCTACTTCTACTGTTAAAGTATTAATATCAACTTGAGTATTTCCAATAAAATATGTTTGATCTTCGTAGTTAAAGGCTGAAGTTATTTCAAAATCTCTAATTAATTGTTTTGCTTCATGTAGCTTTATGTTGGTAATGTATTCAGAGTCAACTTCTGCTTCAGTATAATCTTCAAGGGTGTAAAAATTGTAATTTATACCAGAAGAATTAACACCTGTAAAAAGTGTGTATTTGTCTATTGCTGAAATACCTCCCGTTTCAACAATAGCCATTGCGGATGTTCTGGTTGGTATTTTTACCCCTAATGGCTTAAGTAAAGAAACTATAGATTCTTCTCTTTGAGCAGAATCTAAAAACATTTCATTTGCCAACATATTTGAATAAATCGCATAATATGTTGTATTATACGCCAACAGACTTATAACGCTATTGATAACGGAACCATTGAAATTATAATCTTTTAAAATATCTTGATTTTGAAGAAAGTTTTTTAAACTTGTCTTGATGTCTTCATATTCTAAATTTCCGAGACTTAACTGAAGATTATTAGCCATTATCTGGTTCTTTCTAATGAAATTTTAATTGATTCTCTTACATTAAGAGATTTTATCTGATAATCAAAACTTATAGTCATTGTTTGATCTGACAGAGTATAATTTCTTTTTCCTAATATTATTCTTTGATCATTTTGATAAATGCTTGTAGCAAGTTCTCCGTCTGCATTGAACTTAAAATCATCCAGAGATTCAAACATAGAACTTTGGATATTTGTTCCAAATAAAAACTCAAAAGGTCTTTCGCCATTAGCGGTCAGTATACAATTTCTTATGGATTCTCTGATAGCATTTCTATCTGTTTTTATTGACATATCCCCATCAAATGGATTAGGCTCTATGAACATAGGCAAATCTGAGTATATGTTTTTTTGTATGATCATAAATTTATTTATTAAACTTTCTTAATAGTTACTGGGGAAGTTGATGTATTTGTATCTTTGTAAAAACTGTCTCTGTTTAAGGTAACAAACATCACAGTTTTTTTGCTTGGACTAAAGAAATTAATTATTCCAGTAACAAGCCAATTCCCATAATATCTTGCATATGGACTAATTCCACCAGAAACATTTAAATCTTGTATTGAAACCAATTCTCCAATTTTTATTTTGTCATTTTTTTCTATACTTATAGTAATTGACTGAGAGAATAATAACTCTTTCTGTGCTTTTCTCAATAATGGAGATTTTTTCGGTGTGTTCCAGAAAGTTGCATATGTTCTAGAGTACTCCAGGTAATCCATGAACCTATCCCCTATTTCTGGGCAGTTGCAGCTGGCTGTATTGTCTGGATTCGACCAAACACACCCTAACCACTCTTCTCCTAAATGTTCTTCTATTAGAGAGCATTCTTTGATCTCTTGTTCCATTTTATAAAGATCCAAATAGGATGGTTCTGGCTCTGTTGGTTGTCTATTTTGAGCTGGACAATTACAATATGGATCGTCATCTGGACAACCAGCCGTGGTGTTCGTCCCCCCTGGATTGATACATTTCAATTCTGATTTTTCACATGCGGTTATAGATGATGCTTCACGACTAAAAACAATAAATTGTCCAGCAAAATTATGATCGAATATATCTGGATGATTTTTTGTGGTGGGTGGGGTAATTATTCCATATTCGGTATAACCAGAAATATCATATTTCCAAACATCCTGCGTTAACAATCCTGGACGATAAATTATATGATCCCCCGATAACCACCAGTTTGTTATTCTTCCAAAATATGCTGCTATATCTGGATGCACCTCTCTAAAGAATTCATTAGATTTAAATACACTTATTTTTTGTTCGTAATAGCTATTTGGTATAATATAAATTATACCCTGTGATTCCATATTGCTAACAATTTGAGCAGATCCTTCATAACTATAATCCAAATCTATATAATTTTCATAAAAATTATTAGTATCAGTTTCTTCATATGATTTAAATCTATTTAAATCTGATCTTAGAGATGAAATATTTCTTGAATAATTTCTATTTGAATACAAATAATTATTATATTGTAGATTATATGATACCTCTGTAGGTAAACTAGTTGTATTATTTGTTAATACAGATATACCTTGATTTAGAATTGAGTATGTTGGGCTTGCATCTGCATCAAATATTGCTGGATCAAAATAAGGAATAGTTATTATATTTGATGGTATATGAAAAGACCACCAATTTCTAAAAACTTTCAATGATTTATTGACATCTAAAAGATAATTTGAAGCATAATTTAAATTGTCTAAATTTTGAGAATAATCAGATGCTTTTTTATGATTTTTTAATGCCTCATCCATGGACCCATAAATAGTGAAATTTTCATTTACAGTTTGTTTTGTAAAATCTTTATATCTTCTAGTAGTTGATATCCCAATAAGTAGACTAGTATTTAGTTGATTGCTAAAATCCAATGATGTTGAATATTTAATATTATTGTTCTCATATTCTCTATGACATGAATAATAATTATATTCAGTTTCAAATGCTATCTCAGGCCACAAATCCATTTGTGGGGATTCAATTCCAGACCACCACCAATAATATTCTCCATCTTGTTTTATATCTGGTATTCTTTTCATCGCGACATCAAAACCATAAGGATCCATACCTATAACAACAATATTTTGATTTATTGTTTGCCTTCCATTTGGACCAGATGTTAAAGAAACTAGATATGGTAGAAAATATTCATAACCAGCATCTCTAACAAAGCCATCTGGAAAATCTACTATAGACTCAAGACCTATTGGTGATTTAAATTCTATTCTTACATAAGAAGATATTTCTTCTCTTACAATAGATGGAGGTTTTAAAGTTGTTAAATTTTCATTATATAAATTATATTTTTCATCATATCCAGAAACATCATTTGTTGTGTTTATACTTCTCTGAATAAAATCACTTTTTATATCAGTATTTGTAAAATCTTTTATTCTTGCTTTATCAGATATTGACACAAATCCTTTTAATTTTTCTGGTTCAGCAACTCCTTGAATGTCTCCATAGAGACTATCATCA
>Ga0099850_1000253_pt1 | contig 23216 bp, 38 predicted proteins | sample CB_VirMetaG_5_FD_79182 | JGI IMG/M metagenome (GOLD analysis project Ga0099850, IMG submission 79182) | Freshwater to marine saline gradient viral communities from Chesapeake Bay - CB_1508_1D Viral MetaG | ecosystem: Environmental > Aquatic > Marine > Coastal | place: USA: Chesapeake Bay... | reverse complement strand
CGGAGAAGAAAGCATTGTTCAAGGCTAGGTCAGGCATTCCTAGCTGGGCATTAAATAATCCCCAGGTGTACAAGTGGGCTAATTGAAGGATTTTAACACCCATCTCCGTATCTCCCTCTCGGAAGAGCCACCATATCTCATCATGGATGCTTATGATGAACAAGGTGGTTATACCTTTTTTCTTAGCCAACCAATGGACGGCTACAAGGAAGATGGAAAGAATTTCCGCACCAGTCCCTTGAATAGCCCAGTTCCTTCTTCCCGGCAGGAAGTCTCTACCCACTACAGAGGGGCGAAGGGCTGTGGTAATTTTTGTGCCCAGCGTAGGGAGAGAGGGAGTGGGGGAATGGATGGCAATCTTGTCCATCATGTTAAAGGCACCGGAGTCTGTCCCACCAGAGAACACTCCCTCTCTGTCAGTAGTCCCTTTCTTAGCCTTGATAGCCAACTTGGCTATCTCGGTCAATTTTGACCAGGGGAGATGGGGGAATTCCCCCTGAAGGAAGGTAGCTAACCCCTTGACCCCTGAGCCGTAGAGGACGGAGAAGTTCATAATCTTCCCACATCCTCTGAGTTTACCCAAGTAAACTTCCTTTTCTTTGGAAACAGGCGTTAGCATGCGATTTCTTGGATAGTAAGATTGTCGAACCCTTCGTTAAGGGAAGGCGGGCAAAGGCGAAGTCTTTCCTGAAGTTCCAGAGCGTATTCTTTAGAGGAGGAGGTCTTAGGGAAGACGATGCCCACCACCTCAGTGTACCCTGCTGCACGCAGAGTTTAACCAGGCTTTTACGGTATTCAGAGGAACAGAACGTCCCTTCTACAACGATTTCCCGCCCTATCGCAGAGTATTGCTTTAGCTCTCCGTTGAGCCATCCTTTAACCTCAGCCCAATTACCGTTAGTGGGGAGGGGGAGGCGGATACGGGTGGAACAGTAATGATTGGTAAACCACCAACGGGACTTTCCTGCTCCAGGGGCACCGATTAATAGAGTTGCTTTCATTGGTTTGTTCTCCCGTTGATTTATTGAGTATATAACCATTATAGCATACCTTGATGAGCTTGACAACCCCCAGGGTATTAGGGCTTAATTTCTTAGCGTGAGTAAACGGTCGAACCCTTCGTCAAGGGAAGGCGGGGACAAGGTCAGGCTGCTGTACATAGCCTCGATGACTGCCGAGGGGACTTGACGTACACGGTTCTTCTGAAGCTCCATACACTCCTGAGGAGTGCGAGGAAAGATAACACCTACAATTTCTGTGTAACCCAGTTCTTGGAGTTGTTTAATCAGATTCACTCGGTAAACTTTCTTACAGTTGGTGTTGTCAATGACTACATTCGCACCAATGGTGGCGTAGTTTTTTAGCTTTTCGTCGAAGAGGTTCTTAACTAGGGCGAAGTTGTCTTGGCTCCCCTCGTCCCCATTCACCACCTGCCGACAAGTGTCTAAGGAGACAACTAAGGAGCCAGGGAAGCAGTTATGGGCGATAGCAGTGGATTTGCCGGAGCTAGGTGGCCCAATTAATAGAGTTGCTTTCATTGTTTTACTTAGTTAAGGTTGAACCAATTATAACTCCCTTCCTCCCGAAAAGGTTACTGAGGGTGGCACCAGAAGGAATCTTGCTGTTGTCTCTGACTCTCTTAAGAGTCGCAGCCTCCTCTCCACCTATCAAGGTGCAAGGGAGGGTCGATAAAGAAGAACATATACCCGTAGTCATACCCAACTTTTACCGAACAGAAAGGGGTGTATAGAAACAAGGCGGATTCTTTGGTGACAGAGTTGCTTCGGAAGAAGATTCCCGGGAGGGAAGCAGTTAAGTTCCCAGTCTCCGTCCACCGAACCCAGTAGTTCCAAATTTGTAGTTGGAAGCCTTTAGGCATTTTCAAAAGTTTCATTTGCATGATGGAGTCTCCCAAGTGAATTTTGCGATTCGTTTGGTCTCTTCAGGGAAGTCTAATGTCATCCGAGCAGGCAGGGATGCATCCCTGTACTCTTTGGGGATGCCTTCCCACCCTACCAGGAACTATACTTTCTTAGGTAAGGGTTTGTGAGCCTGGACTAACCAGACTTCGCTGACGTACAGATTCTTGGTAGGAACCAAGCCCCAACGAGCCTTTAGCTCTTGGATTTGTTTTACTAGCGCACCAGGACGGGTTAACTTACCACTCTTGAGTGCGGTTTCAAGGCGATTGATGTATTGGATAGCTTCTACTTTGGTAACAGGCATGGTTTTGTCCCCTCTTGACTATAGTCATTATAGCTTAACTTGAGGGGAATGACAAGCTTTCTACGGAAGAAATTTGAAACGGTCTGGTACAGTGGCTAGAGTAGCGTCACAGTCAGCTTCCCCACGTATTTCCGGTTCATGTGAGGGCAATAACCTTGACGGAACGGGGAGGCAACCACTGCGGCACGAATATACGGAAAACCATGTTGTCTATTCCTTATGTTGATGGCAGGAAGGGGATTTGAACCCCTGACCTTTGGGTTATGAGCCCAACGAGCTACCAGGCTGCTCTATCCTGCTACTTCATTATACCCTTGGATGAAGAGTTCTGGGGAACTTACAGGGAAGATGTGGTGCTGGTTGCATAACCCCTTCCCTGTAGGTGTAGACTCTTTTATCCACGGCTGTGGAGAGAGCCGAAAAGGCTCTCTCCTGGGAGTCCTACATGCTTCTCAAACAGGGTTAGTTCTTGCATTTGTTTTCGGCGGGTTTACAACAATGAAGGTGGGTTTAACACCGACCGTCCGCATCCGACCTTTCAAGCCGGAATCCTCTACTTTCTTTTGGTGATTCATGATAGATTGTACCTAAACTAAGAGATTTTTACCCTCAAAGCCACCCCTCCTCCCACACTGTAGATTTCTGTACCGGAGGGGGAAAACTGCAAATCCGTAACAGCTTTGGTGTGGGCGGGGATTACCCTGCCGGAGGGGAGGACGATTTCCCCCTCAGAAGTACCAAAGGCAGTTCCTACGTCTGTGTGAGTAGCAATGGCTGTGACCCTGTAGTCAACTTCTTTGGTGTGGGTATTTCCATCTTCTGTGCAGGAGTATAGCTTTCGCCCCATTGAGGGAGCCGCCACTAAGGTGCCAGAAGAGTAGAAACCCACTGCACCGAATTGTTCTTCAGCCCACGGCAGGGAGAGGAAATTGCCGCAATGGTCAAATAGACGGAGAGCACCTTCTTCATCAATAACAGCTAATCTCTCAGAAGGCGCGTGGTAGGCTAAACGGAAACCGTTAGTCCCTAGCGTAAACAGCCTTTCCCCCTCTCTGTTCCAAATGCGGACGAAGGTGGAAGTGGCGGAAGCGAGGGTCTCTCTCTATCTAACCACATAACATGGTACACAGGGGAGTCAAGGAGAGGTATCATATGACCACGGATACACACACCTTTATCCGTGCCAATAGCTAGTTCCCCTGAGGGAGAGTAGGCTATGCTGTACACAGCCCGGTGTGTATCAACCAAGCAACCTTCCTCAAAAATCCTCCCACAACGAGTGGAAACTGTCAAATGCCCATGCCCACTAGGGTGGACGGCGATTTTATTCAATAACATAGTACCACGCGATGATTTCTTTGTTTGAAAGCCCGACAATGATTCGATACTCATCCATAGCTACAGCTAGGATGTTTGCCGGATGGCGCAGGATAGCCAGAGGTTCCTTGGAGAAAACCGTCAGGTTACCTTCTTCTACATTATACGCTAAGTCCCCTTCCTTGTACTGGAAGGGGAAGTGATAGCTCCTCAAGGTCTCCCCAGAAGAAACTTCCCACTCAGTTACAGAGCCGTCCGAGGAATAAGCTCTTAACCCACAGTCGTTGTTGAAGAATTGTAATCGTTTAACTCCTGGGACATAAAATTCCCTAGGGAGGTGGGAGAAGTGCACTGTATCCACAACAGTGCTATAAGCACATATAGGCATAATGTTCCCCCAACAAGCAGCAGTTACACCTCCCCTCGGTACAAGGTTCTCGACAAACCTAAAGGTCTTTGTATCGTGAATGCGGCACCCACCGCATTCTGACACAGAGAGGAGATAACGACCACATGGGCTGAAGTCGATTTCCTTGACCCCTGAAGGCAGGTTGGCTAGGATTCTGCCGCCAATTCTGATGCTAGAGCTATCCCCTGCAGCTATAAGTCTCCCTGATAGAGCAAGGCTTCTAACAGGGGTGGGGGTCACCCCCATGGGTCTTTTCTTAACACTAATCCTCATGGGCAGTCTCCAAAGGGTTGTAGCCAGATACAGTCTCCCCAAAATGATGGAGCATCTCTATGGCTGTTTCTGCTGATATTCCCTCCCTGGTAACAGTCCCCTGGCTGATTCCTTTTACTTCTTCCTCTGTGGCGAAGAAGAGCCCCTCTAGGTTAGAGGGTTCGTGTTTGAACCTGTAAAGATTTTGCTTCATGGTATTAACAGTCCTTGTATCCATAGAGAACCAGGCAAGTCTCCTTCCTCCACCAGTCTTTTGGTGGAGGCATTGTCTTTGGCACAGGTGAGGGTTCCATCGTCGTGGAAGATAAAGATTTTTTCCAGAGGTACACCATTCAACAACTGAGGGGAAGCAGTGGTAATGAACACCGCGCCATTGAGCAGTAGGCTCTCACCCAGTTCCCAGTGCTTCAGAGGGCTAATCCCGCTTTCTGGGAAGGTGTGGGTGGTTAGATGCCTCCATGAGTCTGTAATGTATTCTTGAGCCAAGAATCCATCTTCGATGTTCAGGAAGTCTCTATCTACATGAACCAGGCAATCTCCTTCCCATCCGATGATATCTAGGGCTTGGGGGACACCAATGACGGAGGAATGGCGGAAGAGTTCCATCAACCCTAAGAACTCAACAGGGAAATCATTGCTACCAATGATAACCATTTGCTCAGGGTAGTCGCCCTGTACGTTGATACCAGAAGAAGTCTTAACCTTAAGGTACATGGCTGCCCTCCCAGGCTTTGCGAGCTACTTCACGGAAGGACGCTTCAATGGTGGGAGACCCTAAGCGTCCTTCGTAATTAGAAGACCAGAAGGCTTCAAAGGTCTCATCTGGTGAGTCCCAGGCTTTAAGAGCCACCTCCATGAAGGAGGCTTCGAGTATAGATAGCTCTCCCCCTAGCTGGTTTTCATAATGGGTTGCCCAGAAGGCGGTGAAGTCTAGCATGGTTTGCTCCTTAAGACTAAATATAGAACTATTATAGCATACTTCTTAGGATTTGACAAGGGTTGTAGCCAGATACAGTCTCCCCAAAATGATGGAACATCCCTTGGCTTACTTCCTCTGGGATTTCTTCCTTAGAGATTTGTTCTGGAGTTATCCCTAAGACTACATCCGAGTGTTTCCCCAAGACTTCCCCAAAATACACTTCTTCTCCAAAGAGCGCTTGGACTTCTTCTTCGGAGGCGAAGAAGAGCCCTTCAATGGTTCCTCTCCTGTCATAGTGGAGGAATCTGTAGAGATTTTTATTCATAGATTATTCCATGCTCTGCGGAAAGGAACAATGTGTAAGAGAAGCTAGGCATTCTGTTAACCTCAGTTCTGAATTGTGTTTCCTGGTGACCTCTAACAGGAAACTCCCTGTTTTCAGGAGAACCAGGTTCTTTAGCAGTTCTTCCTTGACTCTTTGCTCAGGTGAAGGCTTCCCTTCTTCCTCAAAGAAGGTAGCATAGAAAACTCTTATCTCCCCGATGCCTGTTGGGGCATTGTCGAAAGGTTTCCACAGGTACACTCCGTCCTCTAAGGTGTGGAAGTCTCCCCAAGCTGGGTCTACTAAACTGGCAACTTTCCCTCGGAAATCTTTATCCAAAATTCACTAATCCTCCTTCTCTAGTATTGTACCCAAACAAAGACCCACCAGGGCCACCGCAAGAGCCGTCTAAGACCAGGGACTCCTTGCCCTGAAACACTTCGTGGTAATGTCCACAAACTCTAACCCACCCTCTTTCCGAAGGAGACCACCACCACGGCTTTCTTTCCCCACCAGGGAACCTGGGGCCATACAGCATTTTACCTCTAACCCTGGAACTAACATCCCCCGGATAGACCACCCCGGACGTAGCTTCGAGATTGCTGGGGAAGTAGGCATGGGCTACACGGTATTCCACACCATTGTCATCCTCTAGGACGTAGCCTAACGGCAAGCTGCTGAGCCAATGTAAGAGGAACTCCTCTTGCCCCTTCAAACTTCCCATAGTCAGGTCGTGTGATTGAGTGTCTTTCTTACCTTCCAGGAAGCGCAGGAGAGACCATTGGTGGTTACTTTGAACCAACAGTAGAGAATCAGGGAACTCTAGCACCAGGCGCATAACAGTCAGGGATTCATCCTTCCCGTTACGGCTGTCCCATAAGTCCCCTAAGAGGACTGGGACGAGGTTCTGTTTCAGGGCATAGGCTAGAGCCTTTGACAGAGGCTTGGCTTGGCTATGTACGTCACCGATGAAAAGATAATGCGCCATGTTGCTACCACTCCTCCTCTGCTATCAATGAATGCTTGAATAACTTCTTTGGGCACATAGGCACCTACATCCCCTCCTCCGCAGTACCCCTCGAACTCAGGGCAATTTTCTATACCTTCAAACCATACCTCAAATGCAGTGTAAGCCTCTACAGGGAGGTTACCCTTACGAGGAAGGCTGTAACTGAAAGCAGAACCTTGCACGGATAGGGAAGTACCATCCCCCAGGATAAGGGGGCAAAAGAAGAAACCCTCTCGCCCTACGGACAGGTATTGAGTGAAACTCATAGGAACCTCTGTTTGAACTGGGACTGGGGCATTTTACGGATGGTCTCAATGATAGGGGTTTGGTTCCGTAGGAACATGATGGCAGGATGGAAACAAGGGTGTTTCCTGTAAACCAAGGCAAACTCCTTAAAGTCCCCTTGGAACTGTTCCACCAGCCATGCTGCTTCTCTCACGGCATGTTGGATGCTCTCTAGCATCCTATCCGCCTTCCCTTTGTAGGAAGGGAAAAACAAGAGGAACTCGTCTAAGTCCCCTCTCAACCACAGTTCCCTTAGGTCAGGGGACTGGTTGTTTACTGCCCTATGAAGGGCGACATAGTTGGGGGATTTTAGCTTAAGTCTGTTGCCCTTGTTATCCTTGAGGATAAACCCTTCTCTTTCTTTGCCAGAGGTTTCCAACAGGGAATCTCGAAGAGATTCTAAGTCGGAAGGCAGGCTTAATGCCGCATTCAGGGGCACTTCTTCCCAGGTCTCTCTGGACACCATGGCAATGTCTTTAAGCAACCACTGGTCACGATAGTCTACCACGACAGGGTTTTCTGGGGTGATTAGCTCTCGTACATACACCAGGTTAGGGTCATGGTCTTCCAGCTTCAATCCGTTCTTGTGGAACGCTTCCCAGTATAAGGGAGCAAAGTCTCCCCCCAAAGGAGCCCTCCTGGTGGAAACTCTCCATGCACCGTTGTGGAAGTACATGGTGGTGAAGGTGCCGTCCCATTTTTCCTCTACGAGGAAGGAAGAGAAGTCGAAACCACCGTTCCCTTCTACTTCACCTAGGTTGAAGAATCGAGGGAAAGCAGCGGAGACTAAGCCCCACTCCCCTTCAGGGGAAACTTGCATTACCACTCCTCTACAGAGGTTAGTCAATGAGTTGTTCTTGGGTGCACTTGCTACGTAGTGTAAGCATACCAGGCTAGGGTCTTCTTCGGAACAGTGAACTTTAACCCCCAACCCTTCAAGGACGGACTCTACTAAGTCTTTGGGGAGGGAGTTCAGCACCCATTCTAGTTTTTTGAACATAGGATTCCTTTGTAGTCGCTCTTAAATGAAATAAAGGTGTCTTTTATGCCAAGGTCGGAGAGAAAGTCTTCCTTGTCTCTAGTTGACCAATAAGAAACAGGTGTACCATAAGCATACAGTTCGACCCCACCAGACCTCTGATACCAGTCAAATAGGAGCCCCCTGAGCATCGCCTCGTGGGACAGGCTGAACATAAGTTTCTTTAGGTTGAACTTTTCCCTGGAACCTTTCAGTTCCACAAAAACTACAGAGGCATCGGGGTCATGGGGTTCCGTGAAGGAAGCAAACCCAGTAATGGAAATCCTGTAACCTTGGGCGCTCAAGGAGGCGATGGTTTCCACCACCCCTGTATAATATTCTTCTACATCTTTCTTGGAAACTGTCCAAGGGTAACAGCAGTCTAAGACGATTTGCAAGAATCTTCCTTTTGTAACAATTTTATCCTTCCTTATCATGCTAGTGGGAGCACCTATAAGATAGGCTGGGACGCAAGGTGTGCCCCCCTCTACAGAGAGTTTGTCCCTACGGCGTACTCCAGTCGAGTATGCTGCCTTCACTTTATTCCGGAGGGAGCTGATTTTTCGAGGGTCGTTGAACACTGCATCTTCCAGTGTGCTCCAGTTGGGGAATCCCAGGGAGACAGCCATGCTGTCACGAGGTTCCCCGAAATTCTGTTCGCGCTTGGAGCCTACCATTAGCAGTTCAGAGAGTGAGTCGAATCGTTCGACTAAAATCTTCTTACCAGTCTTAGTGCCCTTAAAAGTCTTGGTTTTCATATAGCCCCTAAAGAGTATAGAATCATTATAACGTATTTTTTACAAGATGACAAGGGGAAGAGGGAGCGAAGCTCCCTCTTCATATCCTAGATAGCTCGGAGGTATTTGTTTGAGACAGGCAATTGCCCCATGTTAGTCTTAACAGACCGCAGTTCATCCGTCCCAATTCCCTTTAGTAAGGAAATTTCCATTACCGTCTCCAGGCTTAGGGGGCTGTGGCGAAGCTTTTCTATTCGAGTAATGTCTCTATAGGATACTACTCTCTGAATGTCTGACTTGACACAAGCCTGCCGGAAGGCACGGATGAACTGCAGCAGTTCTTGGTCTTCTGTCAACCCTTGCTCGATAGCAGGGCTGTAGTCCACATACACTACCGCAAACCGGTTCAAGGTCGCCCCATCTAGCTGGTTGCGGACATATATTTCGTCGCCTCCACTGCCATAAGTGTTACCTGCTGCCACGACACGAAAGTCCGGGTGAGCTTCACGGTGCCCGCAAGGGAACGGGAAATACCTGTTTGCTAGGGCAGCGTTCATGATGATTAATGCCTCTGGGATGGAGGCATCCACTTCATCTAACATGAATATACCACCTTTGGTGAAAGCTTTGTAGAACTCGGTCTCATGATATCGACCACCCGCGTCAATGAAGCCAGTGAGTTTATACTCTTGAGTCACGGAGTTGGTGAAGTAGAAGTCCATCTCCAAGGCATCTGCCACTTGTTTAACCAGGTGGTTCTTCCCTGTCCCCGCCGGGCCAACCAACATAACAGGCTCTTGAGCTTGTATCAGGATGGACACAGTTTCAAACTGTTCATGGGCAAGTCCTACATTGATGGGCTTCCCTTTGTACTCAAATGAAATTTCCCTCTTTAAGGGTCTAGTTTTTTCCTGAACCAGCTTGATTACATCATCCACGATTTGGGGCAAGTATTGGTCAACGAGGTAGGCTGTCATGTCCTTAGGGGCTGGGGGGGGAGTCCCCACCATCTCAAATGCCAACTTAAAAGTGTCCTCTAGGTTCAAGTCGTCCTTACCGGAAGTCAAAAGAATCATCAACGCTTTCTGAATTCCGGAGACAGTTGTTTTCTCGCCTCCTTTTTCCAAGAGTTCTGCCACAAATACTACAGCAGGGTAGTCCATGTTACTGTAACGGTACTTACGACCGAACTGATTGTTGAAATATCGAACGAGGGCTTTGGCTCGGCTCCGATTAGTTGCATCAGGCATCGGAATACTCCTTAATGGTTTAGTTTGGCTCGTAACACGTTGATTCTTTGTGTGTTTCCCCTGTTTGCGAGGGGATTCGTGGCTCTTAAGTCGCCTCTTTTCTTTGAATACACTTATTATAGCGTATCCTCTAGCATTTGACAACCCCAATTTTCATAGTTGTTGCCCTTTCTCTGATTGCAAGGTTGACAAAGGACTTGACGGTTCTGTATCCTGTTCTTCCCACCCTTACTCTTAGGGATAATGTGGTCAGAAGTCATTAGGACTTCCCCACTGAAAAAGTTTAGGTGCCAACCTTCCACCCCATATTGCCTCTGAACCTTTACGGTGTCAATCCTTAGTTTGCAATGTTGGCAGACAGGTTCTTTATTGAAGAAGGTTCTGACCCTTACAGAGGAAGCTTGGTGGCTGAACCGCACCTTCGCTTGCTCGAAGGTCATGGTTTCTTTGGTTTCAAACCCTCCGTCGCGGAATTGGTCTACATAAGTTTTGGTTAGGCTCTTCGTCTTCTTCTTACTCACATCCCAGGGGGTGTCGGGGAATAGAAAGTGTGCATACACACCGTCGAAGTACGGGGATGTCTGTATGTACTCCCACAACTTGTCTTCCTCTGTGGGTAATGCTCCTACATCGTACTCTAAGATTTCTAAGAACTTGAGGAAGTCTTTGGTGACGAGGTGTCGCTTGCCTCCTTTGGTCTTAGAGTAGAACCCTCCGTCGTCCAGTACGAACGACTTGGTTCCTATAGCAGCGTTGAATAGATTCCTCATATCCCTCCCGTCTATCCTTGGATAGACGTATTATAACATTTCTTGCGGGAAATGACAACTAATATTCGCTGGGGAGCATGACGGTGTTACCACACTGGTAGAGTCTTAAAGGGTTGACCTCAGAATGGCAGAGGTAGTCAGAGAACTCCACTTCGACGGTGAAGACAGGTCTTTCCCCCAAGTCTTCTTGCGCTGTTACAACTGCTCTCCCTGTGTCTCTCACCTGTAGAGTCCACAGAAGGAATGAGGGTTTGTAGGAAGTAACGTGAGACGTGATAATATCCACCAACCACCAACACTGTGCATTGTTAGCTAAATGTGCAACCCCAGGGGTTATAAGGACACCCAGGTGTCGGATTAAGAAGTCCGAGCCGGTAAATTGGAGCAAATCAGAAGCCTTTAACATTCTTCACAAATCCCTTGTTCTCTGGTGAACACTATGCCCTGGTACTCTTGTGGGAAAGCCTCTCTAGCGATGCTAGTGTGAGGGTCAGTCCCCTCCTCCTTGGAACCACTCAGTAGTTGGTAACCGATGGGGCTCCCTCCGATTATACCACCCTCCCAGGAGTCAGCAAACGCTGCGGCGATTCTGACTTCTTGGGAATCGAAGTCTCCTCCAACAATCTTCCACCCATCTGGGGCTTCTATACGGGTCTTTAACTCTGTCCCAATCCTGTAACTCTTAGTGCTGCACATTGTGGCAAAGAGAGGTTCGACCACCCTCCTGGTGGTTGTTCCATGCGGGGTTATAACAGGTATGGTAACAAGGGCATCTTCGCCACACGGGTTGTTGACTTCGATGGCAAACCGCTCACTAACTCTACCCCGGACTGAAGTCCAGTAAGAAATCTCGTTGGCGATACCGAGGACGACTTTGGCTTCATCTAGGTCGGAAGAGAGAATCCCCGCCTCCCCTGCCTTTACAAAGTCCTTGCCTAAGAGACCCCCTACATTTTCCCCGGGTCTCTTAGGATGTGGTACTTTATCCTCATCGGCACCGAAGCACCAGCCCTTGCCATCTATAAGACGCAAGGGTTCTCCCATCCACTTAAGCTTCAGGAGCAAGTGAGCAGCTTTAGTCTTAACACCAATGTCTGAATATTCATCCATGATTAAGGTGGCACACCAGTTCGGAAGGACTTTCCCTTTCCATTCTGGAAATTTCTTAGAGTTCCCAATTATCTTTGGCTTCCAGTCACTCTGCTTGCGCCAGGGGTCACTCTTCGCCCATTGGCTAATATGGGGGAAGTGGGTAAGCTTCTTCTTCTCTGCTTTAGTCATCCCCTCGGTGTCTTTGTTGTAACATTCTAGCCACTCAAGATACTCTTCCATCAACAGCCCACGGCAGATAACCGTCACCTGTTGAAGGCGGTCTTGGTATTCAGTTTCACAGTCCTGTTTCCACTCTTCCCAGTTGGGGGTCAAGGGAACCCTAGAGCCACCTAGGTAAAAGTGTCCCATGAGCGCCACTGGGCTAGGAGTGGAGTCCCTGTACCGAGGGTAGAGGAATTGGAAAAGCTCTGCGGTTAACCAAGCGTCCTTGATAGCGTACATTATCAAGTCTACCAACAGGGGTTGCATTTCTGCCAGGGTCTTAGCTTTGACAAAGATGTCACGGATTAGTTTATCCGCAGGAACCATAGGTTTGGCACCCTTATCCCCATTCCACTTCTTGGTTTCATAGACATGAAAGTTGTACACCTCCACCAAGCTGTTAGTAGAACCAGCTTCTAGCCACTGGGGGCGATATTTCATCTGGTTCCTTTCTTCCTTTGTCAGTAACTCTGGGTCTTTGTTGGAAAGGACGTACAGCCAGCGTTGTCCGGAGGCTAAACCACTATGGGCGATGTGCATAGACAAGGTGTCCAGCCAATAATTCTCCAACCCTGTTTCTAAGGTGTAAGCTTCTTTGGTGCGGACTCTGTCGTAGGATACAAAGTGTCCTATGGCAAGGTTCCCGGTGCCCACAGGAACCATATCTTTGGGTGCCCCTTGCCCCTGAAGGAACTCAGGGGAGAGCCAGATGTAACAGGCTTCTGGGCTAACAGCGGTGCCGATGATAGGGTAGGAACCCCCATTGACGAAGGTTTCGGTGTCGAAGGTGAACACCTTTTCTAGTGGGTGGGGTACAGAGGTAATCCCTCCATCCTTAGCGTAACGAGTCCATCCTGGGACGAGCCGTAGATTCTCCACGGGAGGTACAGGGGGCAATGTGCATTCTACGAACTGTTGGGCTCTGTCAGGGATGTCCCCCAGTTGTTCCAGGGCGATGTTGTTAAAGTGTTCTTGAATGGTGTTCCCTTCGAGGTCTGGGAGTTCATCTAAGACCCATTCGGGAAACGTTAACCCTGTCGGAGCAGGGGGCAAGGGAAAACCTTTCTCCTCCAGCAAGGACTGGCAATGGGCTACAGTGGCTGGGGAGACGTTCCGTAGTGGGCCACCAAACAACTTAACCCTCACCTTTTCAGGAATCATCTCGTAACCTAAACCTTGCTGCATCTAATAACCTCCAGGCAATCTGTATAGATGGGGTCTGACTCAGGGTTGTTGACCCATTGTACCATGTATTCCCGGGAATAACACTCATCACCTTCCCAGTCAGGGTCTTTCCCCCCGAAAATTCTGGGTAATGCGGAATCAGTCCACCATCCCCGGACTAGGGGTAGAGATTCTGACCATATTTCTGGGGAGGAGTAGAGGGAACCCTGGAAGGTTTCTCTTAGACTCCTTAGCAGTTCTGCTCCTTCTTCTTGTATGGGTTCTAGGTTGGGCTGCCTCTTAAGGATATAACCTTGGCTCTCACCGAGGAGGGTTCTTTTGAGCACAGAGGGCAACAGGAAGCTGAAGCTTTGGGCTTCAAAGTCTGAAGCCCTTACAGTGTCTCGAAGAGACACACTCATTACGAGCTTCAGTATAGAGTTAATGGTGATGAAAGCTGGTTCTTCTTCTTCCACCTGTGAAGCAGGTAGAGCCACTCGGTTCCTCCACACTTTGTTCCTTTGCCTCAGTGTGGCAAAGTGGCGTTGGCTGTAGTCGGTGGCTCTCTCCATCCTGTCTATGAGTAATTTGAGCTTGGTTCGGGTCTTGCCGACTTCCTTTCTCACAGATTCCTCAAGGGAGTCTAGGAGTTGTAGTTCCCCTCTAAACTCCTTCAAGAGAGCTTCAAACCGTTTTTCATCGTTGTTTAACAACGTCTCCAACTGTTCATCCCAACTTGACATCGTAGGTCTCCTCTCCTGTAACAGTTAACGAGAACTTCTTTTTCTGGTCTGGGTCGCTGAGTTTGTACACTTCCCCTACAAATTGTTCCAAAGATAAGTCCAGCAGGAAATTGTTGGAAGGTAAGGGTACCTCCACCAACCCAAAGTCATCTTTCCAGTCTGGGGGGAGGTGTTGTCGCAACACACTGTTAATCCATGTGTTGACCTCGAAAGAGGTTTCCACCTCTTTCCTGGACTGAAAAACTCCTTCCTCCCGTTTTTCCATCCTGAGTGCCATTCGGTTCTCAAAGACCACCAGCAGGTCTTCGTCTTCCCTGGCAAACATCACTAAGCCTTCCACCGAGAGGTTACTCTTGACGCTTTCATCTACAAGGTCATAGAATCCATCTGCCATAACAGAGGGTGGGATTCCCAAGAGTTCGCTAACCAGGGCGAATAACATAGGGTTGCTTAAAATCTTGTGAATAGGTAAGTAAACTGTTTCGTCCATGTTGTGTCCTTATGGTTCCCTTGTCATTATACGAGGTCTTTCAATAAGCGCTGCTTAACCCCTTTGCTGGCCAAGGGCTTTAGAGGAACAGTCCCTGTGGTTAAAGTCTTCCACTTCCCTGTCCCAAAGTAGAGGAGGGTTGCACCCTCACGCAGCCATCTTTTACCAGTGGAAGTGGTCTTCCGTAAATCATCCCCTTTTATGGTAGCGGCGAACACCGAACCTTGGTAGTCCCATACACACAGAAAGGTTTCTGAGGAAACCTTCTCCTGACGTTGGGCTAAGACTAGCTTGGTGGGTTTGTCAAACAAAGCTCCCTTGGTAGTTGGGGGGAGGCGTTTAACCCACCCTTCTTCCGAGAGGACGATTAGCTTATCACCTCCAGGGATGATAAGGTTGGCTCCTCTAGCCCCCTTCAATTGTTCGACTGTACCCTTAGCTTGGTTGACTTTTAAGAACCGTGTCTTGGGCACTGCAGGCTTCTCCTCCTTCTTCTTCTCCGGAGAAATGCCCTTAATTAACTTGCTCTTTCTGGCATTTCCGTGCCGTTTAGCCAGTTCTTCTAGTTCTTCCCGCAAGAACTGATTTCTTTTCTGCTTGCTCTTAATCCGAGAATTGGCAAGAGCTAACTGGCTCTTCAGCTTCTTCTCCTCTTGCCCCAAAGTCTTAAGGTCTAAACCTGTTAGCTGGTGTAACCTCATCTGGAGAATGGCGTTGGACTGGTTGGGAGTGAGTTTGAACTCAGACTCTAATGCTTTAGCTGCTTTGTCTTTATTATCCGAAGCTCGGATGATTTGCAAAACTCTGTCCAGGTTCTTGGGGACGAGGAGGAGTCCGCTTACAACCTCTATCCGTTTAGCGAGCTTCTCTGCTTCGGCAATAAACTGTAATACTAATGTACTATCTCTCCATACCACCCACTTGGAAATAATATCTCTAGGGCTCACGGAAACAGGAGCTAAGTTTTCAATGACAACGGTGTTGGCAGAGAATACCTTCTCTAGCTTAGTGTACTTCCACAGGTAAGGGAGGACATCCCCTTCCTTGTAAACTACAACCAGGCGGTCACCTGTCCTGTCGGACTCGTCCCGCACCTCCACAATCCCTTCAATTAACCCTTTCTCGACTGCGGAGCGTATTTCCTCAGAAACGCTCTCTGTGTCTGCCTGATAAGGCAGGTTGGTGAACACCAGTTGTTTCCAATTGGCTTTCCTCCCACTTCTCACCACCACCTCTTCTTCAACGGAAGCTCTCATCCGAATAGAGCCTCTCCCTGAAGACAGGTATTCATCTAAGCCAGCGTCTTGGATGATGTTACATCCAGAGGGGAAGTCTGGTGTGAGGTGGCTGGGGTCGCAAGGTAACCCTTCTAACTCGTCCAGAATAGCCTTTACCACTCCCCTGAGGGAATGTTGGGGGATAGAGGTAGCGTAACCTACCCCAATACCTTCAGAGCCTTGAATAAGGATGTTAGGAAGCCGTGAAAGGAAGCGAACAGGTTCCTTCAAGGAACCGTCGTAGTTATCCTTCATCTCACACAGGTCTACCTGCGAAAGAAGAATATCTTCTGCATAAGCAGAGAGCCTGCACTCTGTGTACCTGCTGGCGGCTGCCCCGTCCGTGGGACTCCCCCAGTTTCCATGTCCGTCGATGAGGCAATGGTTGTTGCTGTAAGGAGCAGCTAAGGTTACCATAGAACCATAGGCGGAACCGTGGGGGTGATATTTGCCCATGGTCTCCCCTTCCACCCTGGCAGCTTTCATGTACTTCCCTTCTGGGGAAAGCCCCAGTCCATGCATGGCATACAGAATTCGCCTATGAACAGGTTTTAACCCGTCGTAGAGGTCGGGTAGAGCTCTGCCAACAATAACGCTCATTGAATAGGAAAGATAACTTTCCTTCATCTCTGCTGAGAGAGAGACAGGTTCTAAGGTCATAGGAGATAGTCCACCATCTTATCAATTAGTACACGGGTCTGGGGTTGGTCTTTGCACCAGTACTGGGTCAAGGTTACTCCCCTGACCTTTAAGGTCACTTTTACAAATCTTCCTTCTGGTGTTGGCTCCCATTCAAACTTGTCTATGGAGCCAAACACATTCTCTAACTTTGATTCAACTTCTTTCATTGCCCAAGCAGGTCTGGATAACATGCAACTATGTTGCGGACTCTAGTTTCCATACCCCTCAGCCAGGTGGGGTCTTGTACCCTCTCAGCCCGATTGCGAGCCAAGGTCTCTGGTGAGACCTCTAGTAAGTCCACCACCACCTCCGCACCTTTGTACTTTATATCTCGGAAGAAGTCGAACATGGGGCGGTTCATGAACCGTTCCCCTTCCCAAAGGAACGACCATTCCTTGGTCACAAGGATGCCACCGATATCAACTGGACTGTGTTCAAGGACGTCCAGAAGGAACTGTCGGACAGAAGAACCACAACTCTTAGAGAGTGTGTCTGTGCCAGGAAACTCTACACCAGGGGCATAATGACCGAAAACCAATGTACGAAACGATGGGTAGAGCCACGCTGTTATCGGTTGTGGCTTCTCCTCAGGGTCTTCTTGAGGGTGCTTCCACGAACGAAGTTCATACGCCCCACCCATAACAGAAAGCTTGTCTTTCATAACAGTGCTCTTTCCGGAACCAGGTACACCAATCAACCCTTTAATCTTCATACCATTCTCCTAAGATATCTTGCTTCAAGATTAACGCTACTAACTCTTCGGAGTCGGAGACAACAGCCAAGTCACCATTGTCTAAAACAACTCCCTTACCTTTCCATTCTACCCATCCGGCAGAACGGGTGAAAACTTTAACCATGGTATTTTGCGCTGTGGCTGAAGTGCAGGTCGTCATGGCTGGTGGGGGCATTACGCAGTTTCAGGTCACGGGGACGAGGGGAAGTTAACCCTTCCTCTAAAACTTGTTCTACAAAGTTATGACAAGCTTTACGATACTGGAAGGTGCGAACCCTGGTACGGAAATTTTCACCAGGGACGGGGTCTTTGAAAGTGCGGCTCATAGGTCTCTCCTTAACCTTAACTGAACTCATTATAACATACTTTTCTGAAAAAGTAAAGTACCTGGTGTGCTGCATGCCGTGCAACTGCTCCCAGACTAGAGAGTAACACCTGGTGTGGGTAGTATTCTTTCTCCCAACATGGAGCAAGGGATGTTTAATGCAGCTTCACCTTCTTTCTGTAGGGTACAGAAACCACTCTCTGCCTTTGCAAAGGCATCATGTAGGTCTACACTTCCTGCCCTTATCTGCCCAAGCCTAATTTCTGACACCCTGACACTGAGCCAAGTGTTGTCCCCCACTAGCAGTTGTAAGACCCCTTCGTTAATAATTAAGCAAGGTTCGTCGTAGGACTCCATATACACACCCACTTCCCGTTCCACTCGTAATAAGACCCTTCATGGAACCAAAGGTCTCCTGCACTAAGGTTCTGCCCCGGAGCGGACGGTTGCAGAAAGACCTGTAGCCCATTATGAAGGGTTCGGCTCCCCTTGCTATCCAGGATAACCTGGTCAACCATTAACAGCTTGTTGAACATACTAAGCAGCGAACCGCACTTAGAGCATTTCATAGATTCTCTCCATAATAACCTCTTCCCATACATCGTGGCAAGTAAAGACGCTTTCTTCCACTAGCCTCTTCCAGTTTCTAGGGAGGTTATACCAGTCTTTGCCCTCTAGGTCAAGGAGGAACTCCATTCCACTTAGAGGGAATATCCCAAGCATAAATGCTTTGATGGGGGCGAAGGAGCGGTCGTTCAGGATGACCCCGTTGTGGATGTACAGGGAAGGAAAGGGCACCCTGACTATCAGGCTTTCCACATATCGGGAAGGGTTGGCTGGCAAGCCCCCCACTGTGTAAGCTAGGAGTTCTTTAGCTGTTAGGTTTCTTGTGTGAATCTTAGGTCTTTCCATTAGGCAAGGTGGCTGAACTGTTACAGCAATTATAACACTCCTTGCCCTAAATGGCAAGGGTCTATGCCTAAAAATTCTAACCTCGAAGTTAAGGCTCCTAAGTCCCTCTTAGGTGGGTGTGGGAAAGACAAGTCTGGGTCTAAGGGTAGCACCAAGGAAAGGTTCCTTCGGAACCTTTCACCACCACCTTCCTCCCTGCCTTCTGCGAACCTTTGGAGAGCGGTGAAGTTCACTGCTCCATCTGGCTGGACTGCTTCGTAGATTTCCTTGGCAGCAGTTTTACCCCCGACCCTGGCAAGACCTTTGATGTTATCAGAACTATCCCCCGACAAGGCTTTCAACAAAGCTAGGTGCCAAGGGTGGCTGATGCCATACTCTTCCATCACCTCATTAGGGGTGTAGGTCTTCCACTTCCTGCTAGAGTTGAATAGCTCTACAGTGACTGTGGGGGAGCAGTGCTGCAACAAGTCTTTGTCACAGGTTAGGATGGTAAAGACAGACCCTTCGGGGGCACAATCTAGGAGCCCAGAGATGATGTCGTCTGCTTCAAATCCTTCCACCGAAACTATGCTGTAAAGGTGGCGGAGCAGGTTCAACGTTTCTTTGGCTTCCAGGTAGAAGGACTCTTCCTTCTTTTCTCTGTTGCCCTTATATGAACCCTCCTCTCCCTTTCTCTTACTAACACCGGAATCAGCGCAAATAATGACTTCCCCTGGGTGTTTTTTAGCAAAGGAAGTTATGCTCCGGATTGTGGAGAAGATTCCAGTTGTGGGTATTCCTGTGGGACTTCTAAAGTCCTTGCCAGCCCTGTGTAGGGCATTCCTGCTGCGATGGAACACCGCATAGAAGTCAACCAGGATGTAATTAGACAAATCTACCACTCCCTCTGTAGATTTCAGTACATGCGGTTATCATTTAAGCTTTCCTCCAGGATTTTTGTAACTTTTGCAAGCCCATCGACTAGAGCCTCATCCTCCATATTGTTTATGGCAACATGAGACAAGGCGCAAATACCATCTATCTTGTCTGCGTCGCTAGGCAGGTGCTCCTGCATAATGCTGGCAGCCAGATTTGGTTGCCCCTCTAATACTAGCTTCATGAACCGTGTTTTCCAGTTAGACACAGGGTATCCTCAATTAATGAAGGTGGGATTAAGGTCACAAGTTCCGACCAGTCCTGATTGGCTATAGCCAATCGGCAGCGACTGCTGCTAGGGTCAGATTCTTCCCTCCTCAAGAGAAAAGTGTCGCATTTGAAGAACTTCCTTAAGGCTCGACCTAGGTTCTCTTGGTCTTGACCCAGGCAAACCACGGTCTCTTCGTCTATAAAACTGTTCCTGAAGGGAGTTTTACAGGGCAAAAACTGAACCCTAGGGTCAGGGCAGAGCTTGCGCAACAAGTGTAACCTCACTTCAATGGGCAGGTTACCCTTACCCTCGGAAACCATCACAACGACCTCTTGACCCATTACTAGCAGGGTGTTAAAGAGAGCTAGATGCCCTAGGTGGGGTACGTTGAACCTGCCGAAGGTAACTGCTCTCTTAAACACGGGGAACTCCTTAGTGAACTATACTCATTATAGCTCATCCAAGGGGAAATGACAAGGGGTCAACCTAAACTTTCAAAGGCAGGGACATCCAGGCTCTTGGTGCAATAGTGATTGGGCTTTAACTCCAATTCCTGGATTTGAGTCATCACCCTCAGGGCTTCATCAAAGTTACGGGCGATATTGTCCGGGGTCTTTTGGGAATACACAAACTCGTCGCGGGAGCCGTCCCAAATCAACACCTCTCGTTCCTCGACAGGGTCGGGTTGGGAAACTAAGGTGAGGTTGGTGCAAAGACCGCCTAAGCCACGGAATTCCGTAGGAGCGGATAACCACGCTTTGTGGCAGAACGGAGAGTCGGAGCTGATTGCCCACACAGTGCATCCCAGCTCCTCGAACTTGGGGACTAAGGGGTCGAGTTCCAGCATTTCCACAGGGCAGACATGGCTGAAGTCGTGGGGATAGTACACCAGCAGACTATAACGCATGAGGGGAGAATAGAACATCTCTGTCTCGGTCAAGGGTTGGATACCCTCGTTTAATGAAACTTTGTACATTGGGCTTAATGCGGTGACTTCACACTTATTATACGGCTTTGATTATAAAGTTCAGAGCTAGGTAAGGGGGCATGTTGTTGTGAGCTTGGCCACCGCCTGTGTTACCCACAGAGACACCCTCAGAGTTGATGGAAATATTTGTCCCGGAGGTAGAAGTAGTCTCCGTTTGGTTCTTCTTTCCGAACTCGTCAGGTGAAAAGTCGGTTCGGCTAGGGGAGGCAGTGCCGTCACTCCCTACCCAAGTGTGAGAGTGTCCTGGGTCTGACACACCATGGGAGTGTGGGGATGTAGGGTGGGAGTGAGGGGGAATCTGGTCGACGTTGAGTGTTACATTGGCTTCACCTCCGACAGAACCCAGCCCGTAAAGAGAACCGGCACCTAACGGGAAACGATTCCTCATGTCAGGTAAGTTGAAAGCAGCAGGGGCACTGGCATTGGGATTACCTACCAACACCCTGTACAACTCTAAGTATGTGGTGCCATTGACTGCCCTGCCGTCGCACCACAGCCAGCCCTCTGGTTCGGAAGCGAACCCTATATAAGGAAGCATGATTCCTATAGGGATATTGGGGACAGACACTACCCTCCAAGTCCCATCTCTTCTTAGAAACTCGGTGGTCGAGCCTGCACTGTAACCGGAGAGCCTGTTTGTTGAAAGAGTGCCACCTACATCAGTAAACTGTAGATTAAGGGCAGTCTTGATGGCGAAAGTTGTATTACTGTCCAGGGAATTGATATTGCTCAACCTGGTGGAGTTGTTGGTTCTAGAAAGAATGGTGTTGTTCCCCAACACCAGCTTTCCATCTATGGGCAGGGAAAACTCTTTGGTAGAGGAGTTGTATGTAAACCCTGGTTCACCCTTGACGGTGGAGTTGTTCTCCCACACAGCAATCTGGTGGGTCAAGGTTGAACCGTTGGTTCTAACCTCTGCCAGGGAGCCAGGGGGAGAACCTACAGGGTAGACTCTGCCAAAGGAATCCTTCATGTACAGGTTACCGTCCACTTGTGGGAAGACGGTGTAGCTCCCTAAGGGAGGGGTTGCAGGGTCGGTCTTCTCGGTTAAAGTGAATTCTGCTGTAAATAGAGCTCTGTCTTGTAAAGTCATGGGGAATAAAGGTATGCTACGAATCCTTCCGGAAGCAGAAGGCTGAACTGTTCTAGAGGAGACCAACCTGCCCCTGAAGGGGCAGACCCTTCTTGGAAAAAGTGGACGGAGCCTTGCAAAGGAGTTCCTACAGGACTTCTCCATTTGCCATCCCCATGCCACACTGTAGAGGCATTCGCCCCTCTTCCATAATCAAGGTTGGTGGGGGGAAGGTTACCTACAACACCTGTTTCTAAAGGTAACCCTGTGCCATTTTCTAAGGTTATTTCCGGGCTGTTAGAGAACACTAGGCTCCCTGTACCTGTACCGTCTTTTACCTGGACTCTGAGTGTTGCGGATGAATTAAAAGTCATTGTGGTAACTCCGTGAGAGGGATAAAAGGTAAATGTTACATTCCCTTATAGTCCCATTTCTTCTTCTTCTCTATATGCTTCCTGTAGAACTCTTCTGTTACTGGAACAAGGAGACCATCCAGTTTTATAGCCCATTGGTCCTTTTCAATCATCCCACCAAACCCTAACTCCTGATAAACTCTCACCCTCGCATCTCCTCCGGAATCTTGGCGATAAGGGAGTTCCTCTAGGGCTTCACTTACCTGGGGGGATAGTTGTACTCTACAAGTTTTTGTAGAGGAAATACAACCCATACCACAGGATTTACCAGTCTTACACTTTTTGGGAGCCATGTCTACACATCCGTCCAGTATGGGCAATGGGCTAGGAAGGCACCGATGTTAGTCCCTTTATGCCCAGGGTTCTTCTTTAAGTAGGATTCAGAGGAAACCATCATGTTATTACCCTCTCCAGAAACAACTACAAGGTAGTCTTTCCCAGAGATTGCTTTAGCGATTCTTTTCATAGTAAGTTATTCCTTTAGATTACAGATAGTTTGACGTTGTTTTCTCTAGCCCAGTCTCTGATGAAGGGAGTGGCTTCTGCAGAGGGGAGAGTAATGGACTCTATGTCAGACGGTTTGACCTGGTCGTGAATCTGAGCTTCTAAGTATACAGAACTGAACATCAAAGTGATGTCCCTTGTACTGCGGGCACGGGCTAGTTCGGACAGATACTCTTTAGCAAACTGGTCTTTAGCTGTAACATAGCTAGCAATGTTAAAACTCCCAGCGGGAGGTGTGTTCGCAGCTATTCCAACGGAAGGGCTGAAGCTGTCATCTAGTGTATTAGAAGTCCTCTCTTTGACAGAGTTCTTCAGGGTGATACGAACAGAACCGTATTGCCCCAAGGTTGTAACTGGGTCTGTAGGAGATGCCAGAACCCCATATACTGGGCGATTCTCAGCAGGTACATCCCTCCCAATCTGCAATGTCGTTTCTTCCACTTCAGTTCTTCTATCTAGTCCAGACAGACCCCTGGTGGTTTTTGTTTCAAACTGGGTTTTGAACCTTGACTTCAGTATTTGTTCTAGAGTTGCTCCATCTGGGACTTGAACTCTCACTTCAGCGTCTCTTAGGACTTTTTCTACCCTCTCCTCCGCTGCCCTTACAACCCTTTCTCCAAACTTAGCCACCAGTTCCTGCCTTTCTCTTGCGAGAAGCGCTTCCCTCTTCTTGGAGCCATCCTTAAAAGTGGGAGGGTAGGTTATTTCAGGGATTAATGCCCTTCTCTCTTCCAAGGAGATAGAAACCCCTAAGGGAAAATCCTTTTTGCAAGCTTTACTGGTGGCAATACAGCTAGCCCCACAGCTATAGCCCTTTGTACATTTTCTTTTAACCATTTAGGTTAGCCCTCATCCACTCTTTTACATATTGACTAGGTTCCGTACCGTCGATGTACTCGATGGCAACAATGTCTTCTGGTGTAACTGTGCCGTGTATCT
>Ga0099850_1000250_pt1 | contig 23343 bp, 29 predicted proteins | sample CB_VirMetaG_5_FD_79182 | JGI IMG/M metagenome (GOLD analysis project Ga0099850, IMG submission 79182) | Freshwater to marine saline gradient viral communities from Chesapeake Bay - CB_1508_1D Viral MetaG | ecosystem: Environmental > Aquatic > Marine > Coastal | place: USA: Chesapeake Bay... | reverse complement strand
GAAGAGTGTAATACAACTGTTTATTCAAGAGCAAGAGAAGACGTGAGAGAGTGCGAGTGTGGACGAGTAATGGTCTACGGAGGTTTTCTAACTCACTTCAAATATGATATCAAAGATAAAAAAACAAAATTCAAAACCCTCAAAATGAACATTAAAGCAACTCCAAACGATCTTTATAACGATTATGAAAACATGGAAGATAAATTTGGGTTGATCAAACAAAAGAAACAAGAAACCAATTCAACTTATACATTTTAGGAGATAATCGTGAAAAAGTGGAAAAAAGGAGAGGACGGTTGGGATGATGCGCTTCAAGATTTAGCACATCGTTATAAAGGTCTCGGCGGGGGACCAGATAGCGAATCTTCAGTTCATGCTTCAAAACAAGATATTAAAGAAGGTTATGCTTGGTTCTGGTCTGATAACAGTGATGTTTCTAATCTTATCCAACGCTCTAAGGAATATATTTTAGAAGTAAGAGACTTCGGTGGTAATGTTTCAATGAAAGTTGATAAACGTGCTTACCGTGGAACTATTTATGCTTTTAGACCTGATAAGAACGGGAGTATAGGGGAGGAAGAAGTTGTCTAAAAAGAAATCTGCTGGTCGCTTATCAATAGACCAGATGAGAAAATTAATTAATAAAAAAGCAGGACAGGAAGTCTCTGTTGACTTAGCAGACCCAAACAATCCAACAACTGTAAAGCAATGGATTCCAACAGGCGCTCGTTGGTTAGATAGTATTATCTGCCGAGGTAAAGTTGCTGGTATTCCAGTTGGTAAAGTTACAGAGATTGCTGGTCTGGAAGCAAGTGGTAAGTCCTATATGGCAGCACAAATAGCAGGTAATGCCCAAAAGATGGGCATTGATGTTGTTTATTTTGATTCAGAGTCGTCACTTGACTTTAGTTTCTTGGAGAAAGCAGGATGCGATCCTTCAAAGATTCTTTACGTTCAAGCAACCTCGGTAGAGTTTGTCTTGGAAACAATCGAGGAACTACTCTCTTCAACAGACAGTCAGTTTCTTTTTATCTGGGATAGTTTGGCTCTTACTCCTTCTATTTCAGATGTAGAAGGCGACTTCAACCCACAGTCAACTATGGCGGTTAAAGCACGCATTCTATCCAAAGGAATGTCAAAATTAACTGTTCCTATTGCGAATAGTCAGTCTACTTTCTTGGTTCTAAATCAGTTGAAGGACAACATCACTCGTTCTCCTTCTGAAGCACTTACCACTCCTTACATGACACCGGGTGGTAAAGCAATGATTTACACCTATTCGCTACGCATTTGGTTGACCCGACCAAAAGCAAAGGCATCTTTCGTCACCGACGATAAGGGTTATCGTATCGGCAATACTGTGAAAGTAAAACTTGAGAAGTCTCGTTTTGGTTCACAAGGTCGTCAGTGTCAGTTCCAAATCCTCTGGGGAGACACCGTAGGTGTTGCTGATGAGGAAAGTTGGTTTGATGCCATTCAAGGTTCAGAGCAGCTAGAACGCTCTGGTGCTTGGTATGAACTCAAATATGCTGACGGAACTGGTGAGAAGTTCCAATCAGCACATTGGTTGACTAAACTTCAAGACGACAAGTTTAAAGCCCGTGTTTTAGAAATCATGGACGAAGAGGTTGTTATGAAGTTTGATAAGCGTTCAGGAGACGCAACCGAGTTCTACGAAGAAAGTGCTTGACTTTTAGTATAATTTAGTTTAGTATTCTATCATGGAGTGCAGAACTAAAACCCTCTCTAAAAAAGAACAGAACTATGTTGAGTTGGCGTCTCGGATAAGTTATCAATCCGACCACCATCATCGACATGGTGCTGTTCTTGTAAAGGGTTCCCGTGTAATAAACACCTCCCACAACAAAACCAAGTTCAACTCATTTGCTTCTCGTTTCTTTCCAAGACAAAAAGAGTGGGCAACTATTCATGCCGAGTTGGGTTCTATTCTAAATGTAGAAAGAAAGAACACAGAAGGTGCTACGGTTTATGTTGTGAGAATGAGTATAGAAGATAAACTAAGGATGAGCAAACCATGCGAAATGTGCAAAGCAGCGATGAAATGGGTAGGAATAAAAAAAGTAGTCTATTCCACCAACACAGGGTTCAAGGAGATGAAACTTTGAGCGAACGAATTATTATTATTGACGGACTAAACATGTTCCTACGAAACTACATTGTAGTCCCACAAATATCAAAAGACGGACAACCTATCGGTGGAACAACTGGTTTTCTCAAGTCCTTACAGAAACTTTGCCGTGAAATGAACCCAACCCAAGTTATTGTCTGCTGGGACGGACGAGGTGGTTCTCGCAAGCGCAAACAGCAAAACAAGAACTACAAAGAGGGTCGTGCCCCTATTCGTCTCAACCGCAACTTCAAGGTTTTGACGGAGGACCAAGAAAAAGAAAATAAAATTTGGCAAATGGAACGCATTTGGAACTATCTGAATAACCTTCCAGTAGTCCAACTAATAGCAGACGAAGTAGAAGCAGACGACATTATTGCTTACCTTTGTCGTTATTCGTCTCTAAAAGACGCTCAAAAGATTATTGTTTCAAGCGATAAAGACTTTTATCAACTGCTGGACCATAACACTATTCTTTACAGACCAGTTCAGAAACAATTACTAACACAGAAAACTGTAATAAAAGAGCACGGCATTCACCCAAACAACTTTGCTCTTGCCCGTGCTATTGTTGGAGATAAGTCAGACAACCTTGACGGAGTTCCCTCTGTTGGACTAAAAACCGTAGCAAAACGCTTTCCTTTTTTTGAGAAAGAAGACGATGTTTATCTCAATGATCTAATAGAGTTCTGCGAGAACCAGGAGAGCACAGCAAAGGTGTACGATGCCATAACAGAGCATAAAGACCTTGTGCAATCTAATTATAACCTGATGCAACTGTATAGCCCAAGCCTTTCGGCACAGACTAAACAGAGTATCGAATGGATTCTTGACAACTTCGAACACACCTTCAATAAAACTCAAACACAAGTTATGATGCTGGAAGACGGAATCAATGAGATTAATTGGAACGGTATGTTCGAGCAGTTCGCAAAAATCCAAAGGGATAAAAAGGAACTTAATAAATGAAGAACTTAAAACCAATTTTTATTGAAAATAGCAAACTACCTGTCTGGTTATCAAAGATTGCCCCTATTGACGTATGGGCATTTTCCGCTGGACCATTTGTTGTTTGCCGTGGAGAGTTAAACGAGAAAACAAAAACTCACGAGACAATTCACTTCTTACAGCAAGTTGAAATGTTGTTTGTCCTTCAATGGATATTGTATGGGTTATTTTATGTTATTGGTCGCTTTACAAAGGGAAGTTGGAAAACTGCTTATTATGGCAACCCATTTGAAATGGAAGCCTATGTGAACGACACAGACCCAGAATATCTAGCAAATAGAAAATGCTGGGCATGGACAAGTCACGTAAGAGATTTGTTTAGTCGTCAAAGATAAAAGCAACTAGTTACCTATAGGGGTGTGGTCATCTTCACACCCACTATGGGGGCTCAAATGAAAAAATTATTTATTACCATTCTACTAACACTATCATTCACCGTAACAGCAAAACCACCAGAAGGAAAGTCAAAGTTCTATGACTTCGGAGATCAAATGATTGACGGCGAAATCAACAAACCAACTGGTGAATTTATCGACGCTCGCAAAGGAGCAAAGTTCGATAGACTGCTCAGACTGAAGAAATCTTTTCTACCTAAAATGTTTCTCACAGCAAAAGACAGAATTTTTAAATAAAATAGCACTTGACTATGCGTTTAGTATAAGTTAATATGTATTTACTGTGTAACCCAGGAGGCACCAAGTGCGTAGATTTTTATACAGTTTTGGCTTAATGCTTTACATACTGTTATCTAGCGCCTTCGTACAACCAATGGACATGAGTGAAAACTCAAACATTTCAGACACTTCCGAGACTAGTAAAGGCAAAAAGAAAAAGAAAAGAAAGCGTTTACCAAGACGCTAAACTTTTTTGCCTTATAACTCTCACGACTTATAAAATAGTTCAGATTCAACTTGACTTTTGAAAGAATAAAGGTTATATTTATATCCACCCAAACAGCGAGGAGTTAATGGATAACTTAGGAGTTTTTGGAAAGACATTCCAAGAAAATATGTGTAAACTTATGGTTTACGACCGGTCTTACTGCGACCAAATGCAGGAAGTGCTGGACGTAAAATACCTAGAACTAAAATACCTTCAGGTGTTTACAGAAAAACTTTTCAACTATAAAAAAGAATACGGTATTCACCCAACAAACGAAACACTAAACTCTGTTTTAAACACAGAACTAAACGAAGAGAACGAAGTAATCCAAAAACAAGTAATGGACTACTTTGTAAAACTAACGGCATTCCCAGACATTCAAGACCGAGACTATATTGTCTCAAAGTCTGTGGACTTCTGCCGTAAGCAAGTTCTCAAAAAAGCGATGATGAAGTCTGTCCCGCTTCTAAATAAGTGTTCTTTTGAGGAAATAGAAAAACTTATTTCAGATGCTCTACGACTTGGTATTAGTAACGACCACGGTTATGATTACATCAAAGACTTTGAGGCACGTTTTATTGAAAGAGCGCGAAATCCTATTTCTACTGGTTGGTCAAAAATAGATAAAATAACAAAGGGTGGGGTTGGTCAAGGAGAACTTGTAGTTGTCGTTGCTCCAACTGGTGCTGGAAAGTCACATGTTTTGGTTCATCTTGGAGCACAGGCACTAAAACAAGGTAGAAATGTGGTTCATTTCACCCTAGAATTGGCAGATACAGCAGTTGCTCAACGTTATGATGCCTGTCTTACCGGTATTCCACTTGACGACCTTATAAATCAAAAAGATCAAGTTTTTGACACGGTTAAGGATATTGACGGACAACTTATTATTAAAGAGTTCCCAACAAAGTCTGCTTCTGCTGTCACTCTAAAGAACCATTTAGAGAAGATTAGACAGACAGAAATGGAAATTGATATGATTATTGTTGACTATGGCGATTTGCTAAAAAGTTCAACAGTTCGTAAAAATTCTGAGAAAAGACACGAGTTGGAATCTATTTATGAAGAACTACGAGGAATTGGTCAAGAGTTCGGCTGTCCAGTCGTAACCGCATCACAGACCAACAGGAAGGGTCTAAACGAAGAAGTAATCACAATGGAGTCGATCTCCGAAGCATTTAATAAATGCTTCGTTGCTGACTTTATCATTAGTTTATCCAGAACCATCAAGGATAGAAATGCTAATGTTGCTCGCATTTTTGTCGCTAAAAACCGAAACGGTCCAGACGGAATAGTTTATTCTGCGTTTATGGATACTTCGAATGTTGCTATCAAAGTCCTCGATAGAGAAGACGTTGTGAAACTACAACTGCAACAACAAGCAAAAGAACAACAAAAAGATTTCTCAAAAGCAAGAGAAGTTTTTAGAAACATGAAACGATAAAGGAGAAGAACATAATGCCACAAGACATTGCTAACAAGACACTATCAGATATTACAGTCCACATGAAATACGCAAAGTATTTACCAGAGAAAGAGCGAAGAGAAGTTTGGTCAGAATTAGTTGACCGAAACAAAGCAATGCACGTAAAGAAATTTCCAGAGTTGGAAGAAGAAATTAATGCTGCTTATGAATATGTATATGATAAAAAAGTTCTTCCTTCTATGCGTTCGATGCAGTTTGGTGGCAAGCCTGTTGAAGTTGCCCCTAATCGTATCTTTAATTGCGCTTATCTTCCTATTGATGATTGGCGTTCGTTTCATGAAGTTATGTTTTTACTTCTTGGAGGCACTGGTGTTGGTTACAGCGTACAATTTCATCATGTCAGGGAATTACCAGAAATTGTTCACCCATCTACAAAGCGTACTCGACGCCATCTTATCGGTGATTCAATAGAAGGTTGGGCAGACGCAGTTAAAGTTCTTATGAAGTCTTATTTTGTTGGCGGTTCTAAAGTTCGTTTTGACTATAGCGACATTAGACCAAAAGGTGCTAGTCTTGTTACTTCAGGCGGTAAAGCACCAGGACCACAACCTCTCCGTGAGTGTCTTGTAAAGTTGGAGGGTCTGCTCTCAAACAAAGAAGTTGGCGAAAAACTTACTCCTATTGAAGTTCACGATATGGTTTGCTATATCGCTGACGCTGTTTTAGCGGGAGGCATTCGTCGTGCTGCTCTTATCTCTCTATTTTCCGCAGGAGACGACGAAATGATTGCGGCAAAAAGCGGACACTGGTGGGAGAAGAACCCACAACGAGGTAGAGCAAACAACTCTGTTGTTCTTATGCGACACTTGGTCACAGAAGAGTTCTTCAAAGACCTTTGGTTCCGTGTAAAAGCATCAGGAGCAGGAGAACCAGGGTTTTATTTCTCAAATGATAAGGATTGGGGCACCAACCCTTGCTGTGAGATTGCCCTTCGACCTTATCAGTTCTGCAACCTTACAGAAATCAACGCTTCTGACGTAGATAGTCAAGAGGAAATCAACGCAAGAGCCCGTGCTGCTTCATTTATCGGCACTCTACAAGCGTCTTACACCGACTTCCACTATCTACGAGACGTTTGGCGCAGAACAACAGAGAAAGACGCTCTCGTTGGTGTCTCTATGACCGGTATTGCTTCTGGAAACGTCCTAAAACTGAATATGAAAGAGGCATCTTTGGAAGTAAAGAAAGAAAACCGTAGAATAGCGAACCAAATAGGCATCAAACCAGCAGCACGCACAACTTGTGTTAAACCAGCAGGAACAACAAGTCTAACACTTGGCACTTCCTCTGGCATTCACGCTTGGCACAACGACTACTACATTCGTCGCCTTCGTGTCGGTAAAAACGAGGCTATTTACACTTATTTATCTATCAACCACCCAGAGTTGGTTGAGGACGAGTTCTTCCGACCACACGACACAGCAGTTATTTCTGTCCCACAGAAAGCACCAGAAGGCGCTATTACACGAGACGAAACTGCTATGGATATGTTGGAGAGAGTAAAGAAAGTTTCAACAGAGTGGGTCAAAAGCGGACACCAAAAAGGTCAAAACACTCATAACGTTTCAGCAACTGTCTCTATCCGTGAAGAAGAGTGGGAAACTGTTGGTGAGTGGATGTGGGAGAACCGTGATGTTTATAACGGTCTTTCAGTTCTTCCTTATGACGGTGGAACCTACAAGCAAGCGCCTTTCGAGGACTGCGACGAGGAAACTTACAACCGCCTTCTCCAAACTCTACAAGACATTGACCTATCAAATGTTGTAGAAATATCCGATAACACAGACCTCAAAGGCGAACTGGCTTGTGCTGGTGGTGCTTGCGAAGTTTCCTAAAAAACCCCTTGACAAAATAATAAAATTTTATTATTATATACCCATGAAGAAATCGATAATTGGTTTGGTCCTCGCACTTGCTCTTGGGTGCGAGGTAAGACCTTTACCACTTTCAAGAGTAAACTTTGCTACTCAATCACAGCAGTCTATTGCTGCTTGCGAGTATAACTTTTATCATAATGGACCAAGAAATTATGAATACTGTTGGTCATACGACAGTTTTGGAGATTGTGAGTGTTTTAGAACGCTAGATACTACCATCATAGATCACGAGTGTTATGTTGACTACTGTTTCTATTGGGATACTTGCCAATGGGAAACTTATGATTACATTTGCTATTAAGGAGAAAATATGAATCAAGCAATTTTACAAGTCGTCGAGGACGAAACAGAAGACAAGAAATCAAAAGAAGAGTATATCGTTAGTTATCTTAAGTCCATGATTGCGCTAGAAGAAGCAATCGAACCTTATAAAGAGCAAAAGAAAGAACTACGAGGTGAGTATATCGAGAACGGTTGGCTCACAAAAGAAGACATTTGGTCTGCTGTAAAAGCACTTCGCATGTATCAGAAGTCTGCTGACCTTGATGCAGTAAACGAAATGTTCGACATTATTGAGAAGAAGTTTGGTTTGAAGGAGGAAGTATGAGTTTAGACCCACGAAATCGTTTCCTATTACTGGAAGAAGCGCCGAAACAAAAAGAAGAAGATAGTCCGACTATCCTTCTGCCGGATGATTATAATGTAAAAACAAACCCGTTCGCTGTTTATAAAATTAGTCAAGTGTCTACTGACTGCACAAAAGTCAGCATCGACGACGTTGGTTCTCTTGTTGTCGTAAATGACGCTATGGTTGAGACAGCAAGTTTAGACCAAGGTGAGTTTCTATTGATTCAAGAAAACCACGTTTATGGAGTTTTTGGGGAGTAAGCATGATAAAGAGTGTAGAGTTGTTTGGTGATGGAATAGGTAAAGTTGACTTTATCGCTCACATGGGTTCAGACATGACTATTGTCAATAGCGCCCGTGTCTCATTCGGTAAAGAAGTCGAAGAGATAAATGAGAAAGATAAAAAACTTATTAACTATCTGATAAAGCATCGCCACACTTCGGTGCTGGAACACTGTTCTGTTACGTTCCGTGTGAAGGTGCCGCTCTACATTCGCTCCCAGCACCACCGTCACCGCACTTGGTCTTATAACGAGATCAGTAGACGCTACACAGAAGTTGACTTGGAGTTCTACGAACCAAAAAGGTTCAGAACCCAACACAAGTCAAACCGACAAGCGTCTAATACTGACGACCTTATTAACCCAAGTGTAACTAAAAACTCAAGTAATTTTGCTTTTAATGGCGTAGTTCACATTCCTGACTATCCCGCTTCGGAGGCAGTTAGAGATCACCACGTTAAAAGTTTAGAACTTTTTAACAGACTTATCGAAGCAGGAGTTTGCCGAGAACAAGCACGAGGAGTACTTCCACAGAACCTTTATACAACTTATTATGCAACTTGCAACCTGAACAACCTACTTAAGTTTATTGACCTCCGCACTCACGAAGGCGCACAGTGGGAAATCCAGCAACTTGCCAAAGGAATGTTGGAAATCACCGAAATGCTTTTCCCAATAACAGTGGAGGCTTGGAAGGAGAACACGGTTTGATAGGAATTATAGTATTAAGTTTATTAAGCACACAACAAGAACCAAGTTATAATTACAACGACTTATTAGTAGAAGCATACGAATGTAAAAACGCAAAAGAAAAAGCAAAAGAATCAGGAATAATAGAAAAACTAATAGAAATAGAAGACACTTACTTTGTAAAACACAATATCCCAGACGACCTACGAGGAATGCTGCTTGCTGCCGCTTGTTCCGAAAGTGGTTATGACGGACAAGCAAAAGGTGATTGGAAAGTAGTAACTAAAAGAAATAGAGAATACAAAGTCCCAATGGCAAAAGGCATTCTGCAGTTCTGGCAATGGGCTGAAAAGAAATATGCCCTTAACCGACTTGACCCTATTAACTCAGCACACGTTTGGATGCAACACATCGTAAAGACTTACAACAAAAACCGTTGCAAAGAATACAGACTTACAGATAAACAAAGATGGTTAGCAGCATGGGCACAAGCAGTAAGAGGAAAACAAACGAAAGAAAATCGCTACCGTTGCTTTGAACGAACCAGACACTGGAAAAAACTTAGAAAATGGAAGAAAAACTTTAAAAACCATGAACCAGAATGTTAATATAACAATAGGTGGAAGTTTAGAAGCCCTTCAATGGGCTTATCAGCACGGGACTAGACTGATAATAAATAAACTTTCATTCCCTCCTCCCTACAAGTCCTCAAGCGAAAAACTCGCTTGGGGGCTACTTTACTACAAACTAATGATGGACGGCAAGATAATCGGTGGTGATTATGTAAATGCAATCCGCATCGACGACGACGACATTATCGTTGCCTGTAGAAACAACGTAATAAATAGAATAACTTACGAAAACATTACAGTCTTCAACGACGAAAATGTAATGGGTTTACCAGACCAAGTAAAAGAAGCAGACCACTACGTCATTACAGACGCTATGTATGCTGTTTCATTTGTTTTCAAAGACGCAGGGTTTATGCTGAAAACTGGTGATGACTTGGTTTCTGAACTCCACGTCAGCAAAGAGTCTATCAATAGTCCCGCAAAAATAGTAGCAATCTCAAACTTAAACAGAAAACAGTTGCACGACTTTGATTATTCTGATACAATGGCGAAGTTCAAAACAGAAACACTCCTCAAAGAAGCAGGGTTTATGGGAAACTTCCACAGTAGAGACGAAATAGTTTTAGAAGTGGAACAACGAGACATCCAACCCAAAATGAACTTCTACGAGGACACAGAAAAAATAAAATTTATTTATGAATGACCCCGCACTAACCATAAAAAACCAAACTCAAATAAACCTCGCAGGAATAGTTCCAGTAGCAGGACAACCTCTTGACTTTAACTTTCCTTGGCACGATAGTCTAATGCCCATCGGTCACAACTATCTTGCAGTTGAGAAAGCAGTTTTTGACTGTGTAGTTGCAGGGTGTAACACCGTTTGGTTAGTCTGTCCCAAAGATATGCAACCTCTTATTCGTTATCGTTTGGGAGATTGGGTTGTAGACCCTATCCGCTACGACAAAGGTGCAACCTTCGGCAAACGCCCAAAAGTCTATGAAGTTCCCATTTACTACACTCCTATGCACCCAAAAGATGTGGGACGACGAGACTGTCTTGCTTGGAGCATTATTACAGGCGCTCAATATGCTTGGCACGTAAGCAGAAAGATAAGCCGCTTCGCACACCCAGATAAATACTTTGTTTCATTTCCCTATGGAATGTTCTCACCTTGGTGGTTGAAAGACCACAGACCAGCGATAAGAAACACAAGCACAAACTTTTATGCTGAATGCGACAACAAAAACTTTAAAGACGGTTCCTTCTTGCCCTTTACTTTTCTTTCAGAAGACTTTTTAGAATGTCGTAAGCATTTTAGAAAGAGCGAAGTAAAAGGCTATGACGACGAACTAAACAAACTACCAGCAGCCGAAAGTTGGACCGGTCGCTACTTTACACACGACTTTGTTTTCAGCAAAGTAAACACAGAAGGCGCAACAACTTGTAGTTTGCCTTGGTATTACGATGTTTCTTCATGGGAGGGACTAAAAACTTGGTTAGGTGGAGAACACAGTCTACCCAGACCAAAAGACTTTCTAATGTCTTATAATGAATGGAACCCACTTGGAAGGGACTTGGAGGAAGAATGAGCGCACCACGCTTTGGAATAACGTTCTGGATACGAGGTCTGGAACGTAAAGAAAAATGGAAACTTTATCGGTTTATGAGCGCAACACCCGGTTCAGAACACTTTAGTCTCAAAGACAATCTTCAGAAATGGATTAATGATGGGACTATTGATGAAATCGAGCAATATTTTGATAAAGATGAAATGAGAAAAGATTTTGTTAAACGTTTTGAGGAGGAAGAAAATGAAGAAACTAACGAAGATAATGAGTGAAGTGTTTTACCTTGTAGTGTTTTACACCGCTCTGGTTGCTTACACTATTGGTTATAAAGTTCAACACTTATTCAGCAGAAAGAAAGAGAAGTGATTATTGCTTGACAAATCTAATCTATTTTATTATGATAGACAGGTAAAAATCACTTGGAGAATAAATGACTGAAAGAACACAAAGTAGCATTCCATTCGTAGGTTTACACGCTCACAGCGGAACAGGTAGTCCATTCGACGGACTTGGATATCCAGGCGAACACATGGACTTCGCTTATCAAAACGGCAACGACGCCCTCGCACTCACGGACCACGGCAACATGAATGGTTTTGCCTATCAGGTCCAACACGCTCAAAAAATGATGAAAGAAGGCAAAGACTTCAAACCCATTTTTGGTGTAGAGGCTTACTTTCTTCCCAGCATTGAAGAGTGGCGACAAGAGTTAGAGAAGGCAAAAGAAGATAAGAAAGCAAAGAAGTCTATCGACAACTCTGCTTCCGGCACAACTATCGAAGACGAAGGCAACAAGCGAGAAGTCAAAAACCTTCTCAACAGACGCCGACACCTTATTCTTCTAGCACAAAACCAGACAGGTCTAAACAACATCTTTTCACTTGTCTCAAAGTCTTACCGAGAAGAAAACTTTTATCGTTTCCCTCGTATTGACTATGCTATGCTGAAAGAGCACAACGAAGGTGTTATTGCTGCCTCCGCTTGTCTCGGTGGTGTTTATGCTGGAAACTTCTGGGAGAACAAAGAAGAAGGCGAAGACGCTATTTTATCAGCAATGCGTGAGACAACCAAGAATATGGTTGATATCTTTGGCGACCGTTGGTATGGTGAACTTCAATGGAACAATGTTCCAGAACAACATGAATTAAACCGCCTAATTGTAAAAGTTTGTGGTGAATTTGGCGTTAAACTTATTTCTACCGCTGATAGTCACTATCCTAACAGAACTGCCTGGAAAGACCGAGAACTTTACAAAAGACTGGGTTGGTTGAGTAAAGGAATGCCAAAGTGGGCAACAAACACAGAACTTCCACAAGGCGTTGAAGAAATTGGTTATGAGTTATTCCCAAAGAATGGCGACCAAATGTGGGAGGCATACAAAGAATATTCCCAAAAAGCAGGAGTAGAATACGATGATAATCTTATCCGAGAATCTATTGAAAGAACGCATCAAATCGCTCACGAAAGAATTGAACGTTTTATGCCAGACAACACTGTTCGTCTCCCGAACTTCGTTGTTCCAGCAGGTCAAACTCCAGATAGAGCACTTGTCGCTGCTTGTGTGGATGGTCTACGAGGTCTTGGTCTAACCAACAAACCAGAATACGTTGAGCGTCTAAAAGAAGAAATGAATGTTATTAGTGAGCGAGGTTTCAGTAAATACTTTCTCACTATGAAGTCTATTGCGGACAAAGCAACAGAAGTCCAACTTACAGGTGCCGGTCGAGGTTCTGCTGCTGGTTCTTTGGTTGCTTATGCTCTCGGCATTACACAAGTTGACCCTATTAAATACAACCTTCTGTTCTCTCGTTTTATGACGAAAGATTCCAAGGACTATCCAGATATTGACTATGATGTGTCTTCTCCTATGGAACTAAAAGAAATGTTGATAGAAGAGTGGGGCGGCAACACAGTTGTGCCTATCTCTAACTTCAATAAACTACAACTTCGCTCTCTCATCAAGGACATTGCAAAGTTCTATGAGGTTCCGTTTGTGGAGGCAAACTCTGTTACTTCTAAAATGATGGCAGAAGCAACGCCTATTGCTAAAAAGAAACACGGCATTAAAGCGGGTGTTTACACTCCTACATTTGAAGAGGTAATGGAGTTTTCTGATTCTCTAAAAGCGTTTTTACGAAAATATCCAAAGATAAAAACACACGTAGAGGCACTTGTAGGTGAGGTCCGTTCTGTGTCTCGTCATGCTGGCGGTGTTGTTATTGGCGAAGAGTTAGATAAATACATGCCGCTTATCAATAGTGGCGGTGTAACTCAAACTCCTTGGTCCGAAGGGCAACACGTCCGACAGTTAGAACCTATGGGTTTTATCAAGTTTGACATTCTAGGTCTATCAACACTCAAAATGATTGAGGGGGCAGTCTATCACATTCTCAAAAAGCAAGGCAACCCCAACCCTTCTTTCGAGGACATTAAAAAATACTACGACAAACACCTCCACCCAGATAAAATAAACCTAAACGATAAGAAGGTTTATGAAAACATTTTCTGGGAAGGTAAGTGGGCTGGTATCTTTCAGTTTGCTGAAAAAGGAGCGCAGAACTTCTGTAAGTGGGTTAAACCAAAGAACATTATTGATATTGCTTCTATCACTTCTATCTATCGTCCTGGTCCCCTATCAGCGAATGTTCACGAAGACTTTGTGGAAGCAAAAGAAAATCCACGAGGCATTCGCTACGGACATGATATTGTAAAAGAAGTTACAAAAGAAACCTATGGTTTTCTTATTTTCCAAGAGCAAATCGCTTTGTTGGCACATAAGTTGGGCAGAGACCTTTCACTTGATGAAGGAAATAAACTTCGCAAATTGCTAACAAAGAAAGGCACAGGAGCAGCAGCAGAACAAAAAAATAAAATAAAACTTAAGTTTGTTGCAGGTTGTGTAGAAAAAGGATTAACAGAAGAATGGGCAGAGAAAATGTGGGCGAAGTTTGAGTTCTTCTCTGGTTATGGATTCAATAAGTCTCATGCTATTTCATATTCTATTATTTCTTTTCAATGTGCTTGGTTATTTAACTACTACCCCGATTGTTGGATGGCAGCATTCTTGGATAAAGAACCAGAGAGCAGAAAAGAAAAAGCAATCAATATAGCAAAGAAGTTTGGTTTCCAAATAGAACCAGTAAACATAAATAAGTCTGGTGTGGTTTGGGACATTGGCGACGATGAAACGACTCTTATTCAGCCTCTAACTTCTATCAAAGGTTTGGGAGATAAAGCGATTGAACAAATCATCGAACATAGACCATTTAACACTATTGAAGAACTTCTCTTTAGCAAAGAGATTCTTTATTCTAAACTCAACAAGAAAGCACTCGACGTTCTTGTCAAAGCAGAAGCAGTCACGGGACTAATGGACGACAGATTTGATAATCTTAAACACTTCTGGTTATCAGTCGTAGATAATAGACCAAAGACAAAGAAGAAACTTGGCGAGAACATAGAAGAAAGCAAAGGTTGCGAGGACTTTACCCGAGACGAATATATCCAAACAAAAACAGACATAACCGGCATGTTCCCCTTGACATTAGTTGTGTCTGATGATATAGTTCAGAGGTTAAGTTATTACAAAGTCCCAACTATTTCAGACTGGGACCATGACCTTGGTGTCGCTTGGTTTATTCCAAGAGAGATTATCCAACGCAAGACAGCAAAAGGTCGCTCTTATTATATTGTAAAGACAATAGATAAAAACAGCGTAATGAATGATATTCGCTGCTGGGGTGTAAACCCAGAGAAAGACACACTATTTATTAACCGCCCCTACATGGCGAAACTCAACTTTGATGAGCAATGGGGTTTCTCTTCTAAGGGTGGATTACAAAACTGGAAACTATTAGGATAAGGAGTTAATATGGAACTTAAAGTATTTCGTTTACGAGGCAACGCTAAACTACCAACCCGAGCACACGATGGTGATGCCGGAATGGATCTTTATTATTGCACAGAGAAAGGTGGACCGGATAGTGTCCCTGTCTATCCAGGCGAAACAAAAATGTTTCCAACAGGAATCAAGGCAGAAATCCCAAGAGGCTTTATGCTGGAAGTAAAAAACAAATCCAGCATTGCCGCAAAGAAACAACTTCTTGTTGGCGCTTGTGTTGTTGACTCTGGTTACGACGGTGAAATCTTCGTAAATCTTCACAACGTAGGCAAGCAAACACAATGGTTTAAGAATGGCGACAAGGTTGCCCAAGGCGTCCTTATTCCCGTAAATCTCTGTGAAATTGTAGAAGTTTCTGACCCTAGCGAACTAAATAAAGATAGTACCAGAGGTGAAGGTGCGTTAGGAAGCACAGGGAGTAGATAATATGAAAGAAATACTGAATGAGTGGAAAAGGTTCTTAAAAGAATCCTCACTATCAAGACTTTACAGACATATGCAGGAGCACGATAGTGCTGCTCTTTCAGCATTTAGAAATGAGTTTACAAAAAAAGAAAACCTAGAAAGAAACAGAGAACTAAAAGCAGAACTTCTCGGTAGAGGTTATGGTGTTACTCGCATTCTAGGTTCTTACATCGAGAACTTCGAGACACCAAAAGCAGTTGAAGTCGCAGAAGAAAGTTTCTTTGTCTCAAATAGAAAAGACGACCCCAACTTTAGAAATGAAATCGCTGGACTTGGCGAAGATTTCAACCAAGATTCAGTCCTTATCGTCCCAAAAGGCGCAGAGGATGCTTATCTTCTAGGAACCTCACCAGAAGGTGAGTTTCCACAATACGGCAAAGAAGAATCAGTCGGCGCTCTAAAAATGGGTGATGAAGCAGAGTTTATGTCTCGTGTTGGTGGTCGTCCTTACACTTTCAGCCCAAAAGACATAAACGAAGAGTTAGAAACTTATGAAAACCTTTCAAGAAACTCAAAAATGGCAGTAAAGTCTATTGTTGAGCGCAGAAACAAAGGTAAAAAGACTTCACAACCTAAATCTTGGTTTGAGGCAATGAAGAAAAGCAAACAAGGACTTGAATGGTAATGAAAAAACTATTAGAAAACTTTAAAAAATACTTGACAGAAGCGCCATTTAGTGATTATAATGAGGGAGGAAAAGTTACCCTATATCATTACGCCAACCCTTGGGACTTGGAAGAAGAATATGGTGAAAAAGCGCCAGAAAAGTTTGAGTTAAGTCCAGCAAAGTTTGGAAAGTCTTATCACTCAACACAAGAAATGGAAACAAGTTCAGTTCCAAGAGTTTTCTTTTATGTCAATAATGAAGACGTGGAAAAGATAGTTGTTGGAGGCAGAATACTCTACACAACAGAAGTTCCAGCAGATCAGATTTATGACTTGAAAACAGACCCAGAGGGTTATATCAAACAAATCAAACACCCTGTTTATGGTTTGAGAAAAGGCGAAGAATGGAACGAACTTTTAGAGTTTATAAGAGATGAAAGTCCTTACAAGGGCGTCTTCTATGGGAGATCATTTGACGTGGTTTCTTGGTTACATCCAATAGAGATTTATAAGAAAGATACGGAGGGATAATGAATATTGGACAATTAGTTTGGAATAACTATCACGGCGTTCTACGCTTTGGAACAATAAGTTCAAAACGAGTTGATGAAACAGGTTGGGCTTTTTATAAAGTAAACTGGCATAGCGATAATATTTACGAAGAAGCAATGGACTTTCGTAAGAAACTAACACACACAGACCATAGATTAGAAGAATATAGAAAAGATCAAATCACACCAATTTCTAAAGATTTCTTATCAAAAGTATTGCAAGAGGCTCCATAATGAGTCTTGAAAGAAAACTAAGACGCAAACAAGCACACAAAGCAAAGAAAGACGCAAACAAAGCACTAGCAACAAAAGTTGCACTTTTTGGAAATTTACCCAATAAATGCTTGACTTGTGAACAACCTTTTGATAAACTAAACCGAGAACAAGTAATGAGTTGGAATGTTGTTGTAAGACAACAGGAAGAAAAAGTTCATCTTTATTGTCCTGACTGCTGGGACAACGCACAACAAATAGTAAAAGATTATATGGAGGAAAAAGATGCAGTATTACCCTAAGACAATGAAAGGTTTACTTCTTAATGAGGACGTTGCCGAGCAACTTGGACTACTAGAAGAGTATCAACTCTATCAAGAGGATTATGACTACGATCCTTTCAACGAGGCATTCAACGAGAAATATGGCGTAGAACCAGAGTATCCAAAAGACTTCGAGTGGAAAAAAGGTGGATACGTTCAAGGTCTGCAAGGTTTTGATTGGGACAGAGAATACCTTCTTTTCGATACTTGGGTTGAAGAACAATATCCTGAAGAGTGGGAAAAGTTTATTGCAACTATGGAAGAGATGGATATTGACGTTATTGAGGGGTCTTGGGCAGAGTTAGGATGAATAAATACGAACTATTAGCATCTGAAATTGGTAAACTTACCGCAGAGAAAAATAAAGCCTATGGTGATTCTTTCTCAAAAGCATCGGACATTTTGCAAATTCTCTACCCAGAGGGCATCCCACCAAACTCTTATGATGATGCTCTTGCTATCACAAGAGTTATTGATAAGTTGTTTAGATTAGCAACAAGGAAAGACGCCTTTGGTGAAAGTCCCTGGAAAGATATTTGTGGTTATGCCCTATTAGGAATGGCGAATGATGAGGAGACTAAATGAAAGAAGCACTAACTTATGACGACGTTCTACTAACGCCACAGTTTTCAGATATTAGAAGTCGCAGCGAAGTTCACCTAACTTCCGCTCTTGACGATAATATAGTTCTACAACTCCCCATCATTTCGTCTCCTATGGATACAGTCACAGAGTCAGAAATGGCTTACATAATGGATTCGCTAGGAGGCATAGGGATTATCCACCGCTACAACTCAATAGAAGAACAAGCAGGTTTAGTTGCCGAAGTGGTAAATGCTGGCGCTGATAATGTTGGTGCTGCTATTGGTGTAAGCGGTGATTTCTTTGAGAGAGCACAAACTCTTGTAGAAAACGGTGCTAATGTTATTTGTGTTGACGTAGCACACGGGCACCACATTCTAATGAAAGAGACACTTGGTGTACTCAAAAAGTCTTTTGGTGAAGCAGTTCACATTATGGCAGGTAATGTTGCGACATTAGAAGGTATCAACGACCTTGCTAAATGGGGCGCTGATTCTATCCGTTGTAATATCGGTGGAGGTTCTATTTGTTCTACAAGGATACAAACAGGACACGGACTACCCGGTCTACAAACTATTATTGACTGTGCCAAGACCCAGCACGATGTTGCCATTATCGCAGACGGTGGTATTAGAACTGCTGGCGATATTGTAAAAGCACTTGCTGCTGGTGCCGACTTTGTAATGCTAGGTTCTCTTCTAGCAGGAACAGACGAAACACCAGGAGAAACTATAGCAACACCGGAAGGTCTTAAGAAGAGTTATCGTGGAATGGCGTCAAAAGACGCTCAACTTGCTTGGCGTGGATCTTATAGTTCCAACGAGGGCATTAGTGCTTTTGTTAGATATAAAGGTTCAGTTGTAAATGTTTTAGAAGACCTCCGTGGCGGCATGTTGTCTGGTTTGTCCTACTCTGGTTGTAGAACTATCAAGGGACTACAAACTAATGCCAAATGGACAAGACAAACCGCTGCCGGTCAAACAGAAAGTAGAACCCACATTCTAACTAAATGAAAAAAAGAAAAGCAAAACCCGAAGAAGCGAAAACCATAACTATTGATAGTCTGGAAACCTTAGACACCAACTTGAGAATAAAACTAAAGTTCGACGACATTACAAAGTTTTGGTTTTTTAATGAATACATTAAAGGTTATCTCTTGGATGACCCGCTTCTTCAACCCTTCATAGAAAAGGTAAAAGAAACAAGCATTATGGCGAGGAAACGAAAACTAAAAAAGAATCGCCAACTATACGAAAAGGAAAAAGAAATCATCAACAAGTTTGGATTAGACCCAAACGAAATAGAAGATATCTTTGACCTAATAGAAAGTGAGGAATAGTATGAGAAAATGTGCCACAGATAGTTTGGAGAACGACAGTATATGCAATAAAGAAGATTGTAGGTTATGGATTAAACACAATGAAGATCTAAATTGCACCTTGATTTCTGTAAAAAAGAATGGTAGATTAGGTCTTAAAGAAGTTGGCGAGAGACTAGGTATATCATATGTCCGTGTTTCTCAAATAGAAAAAGAAGCATTTAAGAAGTTAAAAAAGAAAAATTTTGACTTAGAAGACACTATTTATAACACATAACCTAAACCAAAAGATGCCAAGCATCTAGAAAGGAGATTGAGATGTCTAAAAAGAAGACTTTACTTGAAGAGGGCACAGTTCGCCGTTTTATGAAACTTGCTAACATGGAAGCAGTTGGAACTGGCTTCGTTAATGAAATGTATGCTGCCGACGAGGATCTAGAAGAAGGTGGATATCGCATGAAAGATGACGAAGATCGTCCAATGGAAGAGGAAATGATGCCTCCTATGCAGGACGACGAAATGGAAGAAGAGATGCCCGAAGATGAAGAAATGGAGGTTGACGATCTTGAAATCGAAGACGAAGGCGAAGAATCAGAAGAAGAAGTGGATATGGACGCCGGTGATATGGGCGAACTCACTCTCTCTGACGAAGAAGCTCAAGTATTCCTTAAAGTAGCCGACAAAGTTCGTGCTGCTATGGATGCTGCCGCTCCTGCTGAAGAACTCCCAGCACCAGACATGGGCATGGGCGACGAGGAAGACATGAGTGTCGAAATGGACGCTGAAATGGAAGAACCTGTCGAACCAGCAGACGCCGAAGAAGAGATGGAAGAGGAGCCAATGATGGACGACATGGTAAATGAGGTCGCCCGTCGTGTTGCTCGCCGCCTTAACAAGTTAAAAAAGTCCAAGTAATCTTTTTTACTATGACATTCCAATTGAGGATTTAGATGCAAGAGATCTTTTGGTTTTTCTTGGGTGGCTTCGTCTATCTAATGGTAGACAAAGCCATCACATTTTATAGGAAGGTAAAGTTTTTAAATGACATCCAACACCTCTCCTATAAACTTATTGGATATGCCTACCAACAGTGGGCAGCAATTACAGCCGCTAAGTACATTTATTTGGATTTAAATGAGCACGATGCTGAAGAAATTAAAATAATGAAGAATACGGACGAAGCGGACCTATTAGAGTGGAAAAAGGAAGCAGTCAAAGGTCTTAACGAGTCCGTTCCCCCTCGTTACCGCTCTGCCCTTAAGATAGATGGTTGGAACACAATTGTGGATACTATTGGAAATCATTATAATGGTATCCTAGAGGGTGATTACATTGTCAATAAGGAGGGCAATATAGATGCTGAAGACTAGAAACAATAAAGAAGAAGAAATGGAAGACGGCAAAGAGATAATCAGTCTCGCTGACTTACAGTTAGCCGCTGCTGCTAACGCACCAGAACCTCTACGAACCATTGGTCTTTTCGGAGACTTGGACGAAGAAAAAGTTGAGGACATTTGCTCTGGTCTTCTTTATTTAAAACACACAGCAAACGTCAATACTGACTTCCCACTAGGCAAACCAGAAGACCTGGAAGAAAAAAGCGAAGACGAAGAACCCAAAAAACCAGAACCAAAACCTATCACATTCTACATTTCAACTTGGGGTGGTGACGCTCTTGGAATGTTTGGCATTTACGACCTTATCAGATCCATCCGTGACGAGTGCCCTATCACAACTTACGGATTGGGCAAGGTTATGTCTGCTGGTGTTCTACTTCTCGCTTCAGGCACAAAAGGACAGCGTAAGATTGGTAAGCACTGCCGAGTTATGATGCACTCCGTTCGTGGCGGTCACGTTGGAACTATTCACTCACTCGAAAACGAAATGGTAGAAACCCGTTGGATTCAGAACCAACTTATCAAAGCACTAGTAGAAGAGTCAAACTTGACCGAGAAACAACTCAAGAAAATGCTTGGTAAAAACCTAGACCTTTACCTAACCGCAGAAGAAGCAGTTAAATACGGAATTGCCGATATCATCGTATAAGGAACTATTTATAATATGTCCGATCTTAAAACCCTCGTAGAAAACTACTTCGCTCCCAAACCAAAAACCTTGACAAAACAAATGTTATATGAGATATTTGATGAGGTTTTGAGAGAACAAGAGGAACAAGATACAGATCCTTTTGAACTTGACTCGTCTTTGAGCGGTGAAGAAGTCGCAAGTATTCTATTAGGAAAAATAGCACAAGTATCCTCAATTCCGAAAGATGTTAAATACAAATCAGGTAATCGTACAATCACATTAGATAATTTCGGACCACTTAAAAATAGAGACAAAATAATAAAAGACCTTATGAAAGCAGGAATTGTATCAGAGACAGAACCTTACCGAGCGGGACTGTCGCGAGATGGTCTTACAAACTATTATTTTCTTACAAAAGGTGGAAAAAAGCAGTTTATAAAATTAATTATGAAGCACGGCGGTAGTGCAACACTTGCTTCCAAAGGCGATAGTTTTGAAAAAACAGTTGCAAATCAAATCAATGCTTTTCTGGCAGATAGAATGTTAGAAGATGATTTTATTGCTGGTGTTATAGTTGATGCAACTGCAACTGCCGAGGGTGGATCTAGTGGAGAAAGCGATGTTGTTATTAAAGATACAGTTACGGGCAAAACACTTTTTTCATTTGAAACAAAAACAAGCAAAGGTAGCAGAGTAGATCTCGGTCAGTTTACAATAAAATACGAAAACGAAAAAGGTAAAAAAGGTCAGTGGGTAAAAGCCCCGAAAAAAAGAAGAAAAGAAACCGAGACGATGAAAAAAGTGTTTGATGAAATAAAAGTTTCCTTAAACACTGAAATAAGACCAGCAACAAATAAACCGTTCCCAACCGGTCCAATGATTAATAGCAAAGGGGCAGAGGATTTTTGGAATACCCTTGGAGAACCCAGAGGCAAAAAAAGTTTAAGTGGGGATGTCAGGGAATTTGAAATAAGTAAAAATTTAATACAAGAATATTACAGAGAAAAAGGTGATACATACGCTGTACTTGGGAATGACATTTATTCACTAGTAGAAGATAAAGATGCAGATTTGCCACAACTTTCTAGTGCTATCGAAAGAGCATACGCTCTCTTTAGGATAAAATATCATGGTCCCAATTATTCTTACACAGTTGCACTAAGGGCAGATTTTGCAAAAGATAGTAAACCTGGATTTACAAAATCATTAGAAAAAATATTTCCAACCCTTCCAAACCCAGAAGAGGATTAAGTGCTAATCCAAGAGCACTTTAAAATTATTTAAAAAACCACTTGACAAAATCCAATAACCTGTTATAATAATCCGCAGAGGTGTTTTTATGAAAGAATTTAGTAACTCCGAAGACCTACGAGGTCAGTTAGAAAAAGGAATAGAAACAATAGCACGTAATGTTGCTTCTACTCTCGGTCCAAAAGGACGCACAGTTATCCTACATCAGAAAGGCAAAATGCCTATCGCAACAAAAGACGGTGTAACAGTCGCCAAGTTTATTGACTTGGAACACCCATTCCAAAATGCTGGCGCTCAAATAGTAAAGCAAGCAGCAGAAAAGACAAACCAAGAAGCAGGAGACGGAACTACAACTACAACCGTCCTTACCTATGCTATGTATCGTGAAGCACAAAAGTATCTTGCTTCCGGTGCTGCTCCGGTAGAACTTAAAAAAGGAATGGACCTTGCCGTTGACTACTTGGTAAACCAGATAAAAGACCAAGCAACTCCTATCAAGTCTATCGACGACATTGAATCTATCGCCACTATTTCAGCAAACGGCGATAAAGTTATTGGTCGTCTTATCGCAAAAGCAGTTGACCTTGCTGGTAAAGACGGGTCGGTCACTATTGAGGAAGCACGCTCCGTAGAAACAAGTTTAGACCTCGTAGAAGGTTTCCGCTTTGACTCTGGTTATTTAGCAACCGCTTTTATCAACGACGAAAAGCGTGGCGTTGTAAGTTACGACGAGCCTATCATTTTAGTCACAGACGAAAAGATTGAGTCCGTAGAAACACTCCTACCCGCTCTTGAAATCGCAGCACGAGAAGGTCGCCCCTTTGTTGTCGTAGCAGAAGACATAGAAGGTCAAGCACTCGCCGCTCTCATTATGAATGCTATGCGAGGAACTATGCGAGTGTGTGGCATCAAAGCACCACGTTATGGCGAGGAAAGAAGAAATATTCTAAAAGACCTTGCCCTTTCAGTTGGAGCAACTTTTGTTT
>Ga0099850_1000247_pt1 | contig 23664 bp, 26 predicted proteins | sample CB_VirMetaG_5_FD_79182 | JGI IMG/M metagenome (GOLD analysis project Ga0099850, IMG submission 79182) | Freshwater to marine saline gradient viral communities from Chesapeake Bay - CB_1508_1D Viral MetaG | ecosystem: Environmental > Aquatic > Marine > Coastal | place: USA: Chesapeake Bay... | reverse complement strand
CCTGGATTCCCCGTGCCGCTGGAGTTCGCCGCGCCGCCAGCGCCGCCGCCACCCACCGTGATCGATAGCGACGAGGGAAGATCCGAAGCCCTGTAGGTGATCTCGGTGATCCCTCCTCCACCGCCACCGCCGCCGCCGGCGTGGTTGCCGCCGGATACGTGACCGCTTCCACCGCCGCCGCCGCCACCGATGCAGAAAATCCGAACCGCCTTGCAATCGGCAGGCTTGGTCCACGTGTGTGCCCCTGCCGTGGTGTACGAGTTGACCACGGTGGTCGGGGTGTGCTGCCATGTGCTGCCGTCGTACACCCACCCATCGCCCGATGCCGGGGCCGAGGTGCTGATCGGGTACGTGGCGAATCGGCTAATTGTGGGGTTCGGGTAGGTGCTCCCGGTCAAATCGCCACCCGCCGCGCCCGTAGGGGTTCGGGCGTTGGTCAGGCGCGAATCGGTGGCCCCGACGAGCTGGCTTGCGGTTCCGCCCCCGCTGGGGGCAATGTCGGCGGTCAGGGTTCGATCCGCCGACAGATCCCCGCCCCCAATCATTCCGGTGCCGGCGATCACCTGCCTCGAGGTCGGCACCTTTCCGGCGAGATCGGTCACCAGGCTAGCGACCTGCGTTTGCGCGAGGCCGCCTACTGGGATAGGGTCGCTTCCGAGTGGGCCGTGCGTCGAGGCGTGCGCCGTGGGTGTCCGAGCGTTGGATAAACGGCTATCCGTGGCACCAACGAGCTGCGAGGCCGTGCCGCCGCCGCTTGGGGCAATATCGGCCGCGATGGTCGGGCTGCCCGCAACGAATCCGCCGCCCGTGAGGCCCGTCCCTGCCGTGATCGTTGCCGTGTCATCGATCTTGGTGGAGAGCGTCAACGCCAGGCTCGTCACCTGGCTGATCTCGATCTGGACCGGATCCGACCCCGTGAGCGCATTGTGACTCGAGCCGTGCGCGGTTGGCGGTCGGGCGTTGGACAAGCGTGTATCCGTGGCCCGAGGCACCTGCGTACTGGATCCGCCCCCGTCCGGGGCGAAATCGACCGCAATGGTGCCCGTCCCCGTGATGGTGCCTCCCGAAAGCCCGCTCCCAGCCGTGACGGACGAAACGCCGCCGATGTTGACTTGGATCGGGTTGGGGGTGACGTTGACGAGGATATCGGTCATGGGTTCACCTGCACGGGCGCAAGCCCGATGATCCGCTTGATGGCCGACGGGAAGTAGAGGTCAAGGTTGTACAGGGCCGCCCCCGTCGGCAGCAGGGCCGTGGTCGCAGCTGGCACCAGAACAGTCCCCTCGGTCTGCGCGATGTTCAGCGTGATCATCGGCGACACGCCCGTGCTGCTCACCACCAGCAGGCTAGCCTGGTCAAGGGTGTAGATGGTCAGCCGCCACTCGGTGGCCGTATTCAAGGCCGGAAACCCGGACGGCCACGCGCCAATGCCGATGGTTACGTCAAAGTCTGCCCCCTTGGGGATCTGAAGCGCGTATTCGTCGCTCATCCTAACCGCCTCCTTCTTCTGTGCATTCTACGAGCACGGCGTTCGGCATTGAGAACCAGTACTGCGGACCCGCAGGCATTCCGCCTCCGGTGTAGGCCGTGTTGGCCTGCTCGCACATCATCACGATGGTCCCGTTGCTGATGGGCAGCGCCGAAATGGTTGCGTTCGCGTAGTCGCTCTGGAGGACACCCGGGGCGATGACGTTGCCCGTATTGGCCGGACCCACGTATACGTTCCCGTTCTCGGCCATGTTCTTGGCGTTCGTGGTGCCCGTTCGCGCATATGGGGTGATGGTCACGGACAGGTTGGTGGAGGTCGGGTCTGGCTCGACCTCCTCCCAGGAGTACACGAACCGCCACGTGCTGACCGTGTCGTATCCGGTGATCTTGGCCGGGAACACCCGAGTGTTCGGCGGGGGCGCGTCAATGATCGTGGCCCCGATGCAGTTGCGGTACGCCTGGGCCTTGCCCTTGGCCGTCACCACCTCGGCAGGATCATTGATGGCCTTGCCGCTCGGGCCGAGCCGCCAATCGTCCTCGTCGCAGGTCGTGATCGTGTACGGGGATGCGTGGCCGTCAATGACCGCCAAGCGGTATGAGACGTTCCCGAGCTGCCCGATGGTTGTGGTCGCGCTCGTGTACCACGGGATCCACCCCGCCCACATGGTCCGACCGAACGGCACCCGGCTGTACCGCCGCACGTAATCGTCCCGCACCGCGTTGGTCAGCGTTGCCGAGTTCCACCCGGGCGATGACGTGAGAGGACTGAACGAGTTATTGAGCGTGATGACCGCCGCCTCGGGCAGGATGGCCCGCCCAATATCTTGGGGCTGGCGCACCCAGCTCATCGTCGGTTCCACGGAGTGCGTGTTCCGTAGGATGAACTCGTTCTGCGTCGGCGGGACGTTCGCGCTTGTGATGTTGTTGTACTGGGTCAGCCCCTCAATCGACCGAGAGGGGTACATCACCCGAGCCTTGCGCGGCGCACGCGCTCCGAACCCGCCTTGGTTCCAGAGGTTCACGAGAGTGTCCGTGCCGCCGGCGTTGCCGTTCACGGGTTGCCCCCCGGCCAGATACGCCCGCTTGTAAGCGTTCATCCGAGTGTCGTACTGCGCCTGGAGCGTGTCGCGCTCAATGAACGCCGTGGCCGCCCCCGTATTCACGATCACCTGCCAGTTGGCCGAGGCGATGGCATCCACCAGCAGGGCTAGGCTGACGTTTGGCGTCGCAAATAGGTCTGATATGCGGCGCAGGTGTTCGGGCGACCGAACCGTGAACCCAGTCGGCATCGTGAGGTTGATCGCCGCCGCCGCAGTGCCGATATTGGACAGGAGGGTCGTGTAATCAGGGACGCCGAGGTCGTTGTCCTGCCATCGGCCATCGCTTGACCATGCCGCGTACAGCTCCTGCGCCGTGATCGACCCGGCCGAGAACTGCCACCACCACCGCTCGTCCACGAGCTCCACGAGCGCAACGCCACCCTGCGACCCCCAGAAGAAGGGCTGGATCGGCCGAACGTACAGCCCGCCAAAGGTCACCGCGCCGCTTGAATCGTTGATCGTCAGCCCAACCGTGCTCGGGGTGGTCAGGGCCGCGATTTGGGTGGAGGCGATCAGGACAGATGCACGGGTCCAGCGCGTCATTCCGGCTGGCACATCGACCCGAAACAGATCCTCCTCGGGCACTCCAATCTGACGTGCCGTCTCCCGCATCTCCTCCGTGGGGAGAAGGACGGGGATGTTCTCGCTTCCCGTGGTGATGTACGCAGTAACGGTCACACGTAGTCCTGGGCAGGGCCGACGGGGTAGGCTTGAGCGTTCGAGCCGAAGGCGATGACGTTCGTACCCGTGCTCTGGGCGGTGAGGTCATATCCCAGAGCGACCGGGCTAGCCACGCTTGGGTCTGCACCAGGAACCCACCATTGCCGGCGGCCGCCGACCGTGCTGTAGCCGTTAGACGTACTTCCGCCGCCGTCGTAGGACAGCAGGCGTCGCGTCCATACCCCGGTGAAGGTGCGATGCCCAGCCGGGTCGATGTCTCCGTGGTTGACCCGCCAATCGTCCTCGAGCACGACGAACCCCGCCGGGATCGGGCGGAAGATCCGATTGGGCGGCTCGTTCGCCTTTCGGACCGTGGCCTGCTCGGTCACGATCACGCTGGCCTTGCCCGCCTGGAACACGAAATCGGCCCCCACGTCGTACAAGGTCTGGAGGCGGTGCATCCGCGTGTGGTGCTGGACGTGGGTGGTCGTGACCACCTTCTCCACCGCGGTCACCTTGCCGCTCGTGTTGTAGGTGGCGACCTGCTGATTCGGGAACACGCCCTGATTGATGATCCCGTTCGCCGTCGAGAACGACACGTCCGAGGCGATCAGGACCGTGGTCGGCGTTCCGGCTGGGCAGCTCGCGTCCTCATGGATGAACACGTCCGCCGCCGCCAAAGCCTGCGCCAAGCCTGGCTTCGCGCTGGTGTCGTTGCCAAACCATGTCGGGATGCCCCCCACGCCCGCATTCGGGCCGCTTGGACCGTACTCCCCAGTGCGGAAGGAGCACGTGCGGTTGACCGTGAAGGCGTTCCCCACAATGGCCGCGAGCGGCACGCCAAGAGAGCTCGTCCCTGGGGCAAGTTGGTTGATGGCAGGAGCCTTGGCTTCCACCTCGAACCGGATCTTGCACTTGGACAGCATTTCGGTCTCGGAGACCGTCATGCGCTCAATGATCGCCTGCGCGAACGGGATCCGACTGGTGGCGATGCTGACGGCCCCCCAAATGAGCTGCCGGGCGTCCTGATACGGTCCGCCTTCAAGATCGCACGAAAACCGGAGATTCGCGTAGGCGAGGTTGGAGCGCGTGCGCTCGTAGGTGAAGTCGGCGTTGCCGTGGAAGGCGCCATCGGGCAGGGCCGTGCGGTGCTGGCTGTCCTGGACCTCATAGATGAGGGCCGTGCCGCTCTCGTTCAGGGTGTAGGTCTGGCTATCGCGCCGCCATAGCGTTTGATCGGGAACCGTAAGCGCCGGGGCGACCGCCTTGCGGAAGAGGTCCGCCCAGGGTGCCTTGCCCGTGACCGAGGCCACTGTGCCATCGGCCGCCACCGCAAGATTAGCGCCCGTGCCGGCCAGATTCACCACGAGCGTTCCGCGCACCGTTCGGGTGATTCGTCCCGTGGACTCGAGGGCGAAGGTCTGCGCCCATCGGTGCGAGATAATCGGATAGGCCGGATTGGGCAGCCCATCCGTGCTTCCCGACAGGCTCGTGTGCGCCGAGGCAGAGAACGACACCACCGCCGCCCGCCTGCCGTTGATCTCGTTGACCGTCAGAGACAGGTGCGGCCCACGCTGCGCGTCGGGGTACGTCACGTCCAGGAGCGTCTCTGTGCCGCCCTGCGCGGCCAAGATGCGGATGCGTTCGACGCGCCCCGTGCCCTCTCGGAAGTTCCGGGCAAGCTCGGTGAACGTGTTCGTGGTGTCGGCCACCAATGCGGTCCCCGACACCTTGATGGCGTAGGCGTTCAGGGTGTAGCCATCGTCCGCATACTGCGGCGACTGCTCGTAGCTCGTCACGTTCACATAGCCAAGGGTGTAGGCCGTGCCGTTCCAGGTGAACTCCAGCCAAGCATTTCCGGTTGGGGTCGGCATTAGATCTTGGCTCCCATCAGGCGCAGGTCATCGAGGAATGGCTGGTTGATATCGACCATTGAGGTCGGGCTGGTGTTTCGATTGATCGCCCGAACGTCATCGGCCATCGTGATGATCTTGTTTCCGAGAACCTCAAGCATCTGCCCGCTGCCCACGAGACCGGGGAAGATTCCCGGGAACATCCGGCTCAACCCAGTCCCGAACACGGAACTGCCCGCCGCGGAGAACATCCCCCCCAAACTCCGCACTAGTTCCCCGATGTACGTGAGCAGCTGTGCCAGCATCTCCTGAATGCGCGGCACGTAGGCGTTGATGATCTCAAGGGTCCGAGCGATCAAGCGAAGGATGGGAGTCAGGATTGCCGCCCCGAACCCCGCCACCGTGGTCTTGAGCTCGAGCATCGCTCGGTCAATCCGCCCCTGCTCGGTCGCCATCGCCGCCAGTCCAGTCCCGGCCGTCCCGGCCAGGCGGAACTTGGTCTGCATCATGGCGATCTCGTTCATCATCTCGGCGACCTGTATCGCCGGGGAGTAATCACGCAGCGCGTTATGCACCTCCATCGTGATCGCGTGCAGGCGCTTGAGGCCATCCACGACCTTATTCACCACCCCTGCGATCACCCCGCCGATGGCCGAGAGCACCATCGCAAACTTGGTGATCGTCGCCACTACCCCGCGCATGGCAGCGGCGATACGGGCCAAGACGCCCCGCGTACCTCCGCCGCCACCGCCGCCGGCGTCGCCCTCATCTCCCCCACCGCCCCCGGTTGCCGAAGTGGATCCCGGCTCGCCGGCGGATGCCGTGATGTCGATCTCAATTCGTCCAAGGTCTTGCATTATGGCACCACCCAATCGATCTCGTAGGCGCACATAAACGTCTCGGTCCCCTTCATCCACCCGACCAGGTCATCGGCGGGTTCAATCGTCCCGCCCGAGCGCCATGTCAGCGGGATGGTCAATCGCCCGGTCAGGTCGTTCTGGATCAAGAGGTTCCGAACGTCATCGATGAACGCCTCAATCCCGTTCTGCCCGCCGATGCGGAAGGAGGCGCGGTTCGTGTCATCAAGAAGCGACCGCCACCAGATCACGATGGTGACCTGCGCCTCGAGCAGCCCCACGCCGCTGATGGGGTGTTTCGCGGTGTCGCCGCCCGGGATGATCTGCACCGCATACTGGGAGATCGTCTCGTCGGTCGGGCGCTCGGACAGATAGGCGGCCGTCCCGTAGCCATTCTGGGACATCCACGTGCGGATCTCGTCACGAAGGGCCGTCCAGATCACGTTGGAGGCTTGCACGGCCATCAGCGGAGCGTCCTTTCATGCTCGCACTTCATTCGGACGGACCAGGCCAGATCTTGGCTTCCCGTGGCGAGCATGACGGCACGCTCGGCCATTTCCGCCGATCCGAGCGCGATGCCGATGGCCGACGCCATCGTGAGCGCCTGCCGAGCCTCCACCGCTTCGATGTTCGCCATGAGGCCCATAGCCATCTCCTGGTCAAACTCGGAGGGGAGCCGTCCGTAGGTCGCCAAGAAAGCGGCGACTCCCCTCGTCAGTTTCCCACCTGATCGACCGCCTTGCTCACCCGAGCAAATGCCGCGAACAGGATCTCGTCCGAGCAGCCTTCCGCGACCTCGGGAGTGCGGCTCATCTTGCGGATCGCCGCTGCCACGTCAGCCACAGATGGCTCCGTCTGCGTGCCGAGCTTGGACAGGCAAGCGATGACCTCGTTCCACTGGAGGATCAGCGCCCCGGCGGGGGTCTGAAGGCGAAACAGCATCGGATCGTCGTTTTCAGTCAGGTCGATCATGTGGTCTGGGTGCTGTAAAGGAGGTTGTTCGCGTCCGGGATGGCCTTGATGCTCAATCCCGCCCGCAGCTCGACGTTGCCGAACTGCGACCGCACCAAGGCGTTGGAAGCCATGAAGCACCGCCCAAAGGTGTATTGGGTCCGTCCCACCGTCAGGGGGGTGATGCGGATGCCGAAGGTGCCGTTGTCGTTGACCAGCCGCCGGCCCACCGTGGTGGTTCCCGTGGCGCCGCGCTGCCGAGCCTCGAGCAGCACCAGCTCGGCAGGGTCGAACCGAACCAGCGTGAACGAAATCGCCGCCTCGGTGTTGTGCAGGATGACCTCCTCCGGGGTCGCGCCAGACACGACCGTCCGCACCTCGTGGCTATGGTCGTTCCAGGAGATCTGCGGGAGGTTGTCGTTGTCCGTGTACCCCAGGTCGAACCAGCCGGAGCCGTTGTTCCACATGATCTTCGTGGGACCGGAAACTAGAATTGCGGTAGCCATCTATCGTTTTCCTTTCAGCACCTTGGCGAGGCCTAGTCTAATCGTTCGTCCTACGTCTCCCCATTCTTTCGCCGTAGGAACGAGAAACGGACGCGCCGGGACGGTCACGCCGCCCCAGGCCATCATGTAGTCCTTCCCCGGCACCAGCCCCTCCTTGCGGGGGTCGTTCCCCGTGGAGTGCTGTCGCGCCCCCTTGCGGGTCAACGGGATGTAGTTCGGGCCGCTCGTCGTGAACCCTAGCTCGTGGAAGATCCCGTACTGCGGTCCCGTCAGGATGACCTCCATGCGGTTCGGGCCTATGCGTCGAACCCGCGCCCCAAGGCTTCGCAGGAGGTTCCCGGTGTCCCGCAGGGGCTGCCCCCCGGAGCGGTACGAACTGCCCTTGACGAGGTACTCCGTGACCTTGGTGGGCTTGACCGTGATTCGCCCGTCCTTGGACTTGCGCTGGCGCATCTGGGTGACTTGCCGCGTGCCCAGGATCCCCGTCTTTGGCTTTCGGGTAGTCCAATATTCCGTGGTGATGTCCTTGAGCGGCTCGAGCGTAGAAGACCCCCCGTCGGATCCTCGCCCGAACCCCTGCGCGATGTGCTGCTTGGCGATGGAGGCGACCGCTTGCGCGATGCCGTTCATCACCCGGGGATCCATCATGGCGAGGGCAACGCGCTTGGCGTAGTCCATGTCAGCCCCCCGGCATGGTTCGATTGCGCCGCATGGGGAAGAATGAACTGGTGCTGACCCCGCCGTAGAAGGCGTTCGTAGCCGCCGGCGTGGCCCGGACCTCGGGCAGCCCAGCATCGGCGGCCTTGGCGACCGCCCCGAAGATCATGCGGCCGTCCCGCAGGTGCTCGAGCATTTCCCGCGCCCGCTTCAGGCGCTCCTCCACGGCCGGCGGGATCCGCATGGCGCGGCGCTGGAACAGGATCTCGGTAGCCAGATCCACGACCAAGGCCACCAAGAGGTAGTCCCCAGCCAACGCCAGCGCAGCCAGGTCGGCCGAGGTGTAGATGTTCCCCACCCGGGCGTAGGCGTCCACCATTGAGCTCGCCCGGTCCAGGGCGGTCGTGCTGACGGGGTTGGCCCCCGTGATCGTGCTGCCCGTGTCCGAGCACAACTCGGCCACGATTCGGGCATCAAGCTCTTTCACGAGGTCTGCGTAGGTCGCGTAGGCCATGGCTGCTCCTCATTCTACGGGCAAGGGGGGACGGTAGCCGAAGCCGCCGCCCCCCCTTGCTCATGCGAGACCTCGTATTACGCGGTCACGTTAGCGATCAGGACGCCGCTGACCGGGGCAACGAGCTCGGAGGTGGAGTTGTCCACGACCCGGCCTTCGATGCGGCGGTTGTGCGGGTCGTCCCAGTTCTCGACCGTCATGTCTTCGTAGGCGAAGATCTGGCAGGTGCTGAACGAGGGGCTGCCCTCGAGGCCGATCAGGCCACCCGGACGGCTCACGAACACCACGGCGTTGCCGTAGACGAAGCTCGACGCGAGGGTCGCGCCCTTCTTGCTCGTGACCTTGACCGAGTCATCCACCACGACGCGCACGCCGAACAGGAACTCCGGCAGGCCGTACTTCGAGAAGGTGGACTGCCCCTGGAGCGCGTTCAGCGCGGCGGGGTAGTTCTTCACGTAGTCCTTGACCTCGGTGGTCCGGGCCAGCGCGTTGGCGATGGTCGGCGACATGACCATGCAGATGTCCTCGGGACGGACGGCGCCGCCCGTCGAGAGGCTGATCCGCTGGAGAGCGATCTGGACGCCCTCCTGGATGTCGTTGGTCGTGGACGCGGTCCACGCGCCGCCCGAGATCGCCGTTCCCGAGGCGTAGTAGTTGCCGACCGCGGTGAAGGCCGACTGCGCCGCCGAACCCGTGAGGGCGGTGGCCGTCCGCATCGAGCGGGCGGTCATGGCGAGCTGCGCCTTGCTGCGGGCGTGCTGGGCAACCACGTCCCACGCGGCCTGCTTGGCAGTCTCGTTGGGGATGTAGAAGCTGTAGCCGAACCGCTGGCAGGTGAACGACACGAAATCGTGCTCGTTCATCTTGCCGACGGGGCGGTCGTTGCCCAGGGGCCACACGAACTCGTTCACGTCCGTCACGCGGACGTTGTCGGCCGCGTTCATGCGAACGTAGTACCCGGTCATCTGATTGGCCGGGACGATCTGTGCGTACTGGGTGATTGCGAACGTGTTCACCGCACGGGTGAACTCAACCTGGAGTGCGCCCGTTGCGAGCGCGTTGGTGGAGGGGACGAAGGTGTTCAGTCCGCCACCGACAGTCACGAATGCCATGTTAGGCCTCCTTCAGTCAGGGATTAGGGCAGGGGCTTCGCCGAGGGCAGGCGGTACGCCCAGAAGATCTCGCCGCTTGCGGCGGCCTCAAGGGCGACAAACAGGGGAACGTCCCCCGTCGTAGTGGTGGCGATGCCGACGCCGGCGGTCGAAGCCTTGATGGCCGCGCCCGCGGTGATGTTTCCACCCGCTTCAATCTGCACGCAGTTGGAGGGCTGGAGGCTGATCGGCTCGCCTTCGTTGGCGTGCTGACCGTCCGTGGTGTCGAAGCGACGGGTGGAGCCGTCCGTCACGCCCACGACGAAATCGGCGGCGGCGGTGGAGGGGAGGCCCGTGAACGCGGTCGTGCTCATCTTGCAGATGCGGAAGGCCTTGATGCCACCGGATCCTGCAACGAGCTCTGGGGAGAACTGGAGTGCCATTGTTTTGAGTCCTTATCGCTTGTTGATGCGGGAGTTGATGGCCTTGGCGAACTCACCGGGACGCCCGGCGAACTCCTTGACAAGGTCGGCCACGTCCATATCTCCACGGGGGAGAGCGGCGCGGCTCATGTCGATCTTGGTGGCAATCGGGTCACGGGCGAACAGCTCGCGCCACGACTCGATCATGTCCACGGCTTCCGTGGTCGTGCGGGCGCCCTGGAGCTGCGCGATCAGGCGGTCGCGCTGGCTAGCCGGGATGCGGTAGCCCTCCTGCTCGAGCAGGTCGATCTCGCGGCTGAACTTCTCGCGGCGCAGCTCGGCCTCCATGCGGGCCATGCGGGACTTGGTCCGGGCGAGCTCGGCCCGGAGGGCATACGAACCCTTGCCGGCGAGCACGTCGGGCTTCTCGTCCTCGTCCATGCCCATGACCATCTCGTCCTCGTCCTCGGCCGCGAACTCCTCGTCCTTGACCTCAAACTCTTCCTCGTCTTCGTGCTTGATGACGAGCTCGCCCATCTCTTCCTTGTCCTCGTCGGTGTCGGCCTCGCCGAACCGCTTCTTCATCTCCGCAGCCATGTCGGAGATGGCGCACTTCATGGCCTCCAACTCCTCGCGGATGTCATTGTCGGATGCCATAGAGGCTTCCTCCTTGATTTCCGCCGGGATGAACGTGTTGAGGCCACCCCCGACCCCGGCGAGATCGTGGTTGGACTTGCTGAACGTCACCCGAGAACCCGAGCGCACGAAGTGCGTGTCGGGCAGCGGACGACGAGGTGTTTCACGGCCCAGAAGGGCGATCTCGGACAGGTGGTCCGACTCCGACCAGATCTCCGCCGACCGCCTGGGGAAGGCGTTCGTGGCGATAAGTCGGTCGAAGATGTCTCGTCCCACCTCCATGTCTCCCACAATGTACCCGACTCCATCGCGCTCCTGATACTCGATGCGCGGGATTCTTCCAACTGCGCTCTTTGGCTCCTTGCCGTCCTTCTCGTGCATGATCACGACGCGGGGGTAAGACGAGCGGGCCATATGCTTGCGCGTAGCCGCGACAATGCGGCGGAGTCGGTCATTGTCGAACTTGGCGAGCTCGGGGTCGGACTTGCGGTCATCGATGTCGGGGTCGAACGCCATGAAGAGCTCAACGCCCTTCAGCACGACCTTGTCCCCATCCTCGACCACCGCGTGGGATGCCTTCTGGTTCATGGTCTTGTCCTCCTTGCGGTCCATTTCGGACACCTTGCGCTCGGCCCACGCCTTGCCGGCGTCGCCGCCCCAGAGCAGCCAGGCGATGTACCCGGCGCTGTCCTTGCCCCACCCCTCGCCCTTCTTGTCCACCTCGTGGCGAGCGAAGTAGGAGTTCATCCGCCGAACGGTGTCGGGGGACAAGGTCTTGCGGTTCTTCAGGTCTCGGGCGCGTGCCACGCCGACCTCGGTACCGCCACGGCCGTGCTTGGCACGCAGCTCGAGGCCGCGGGCAGCGTTGGACGCCATCTCCTGGGTGGGCTTGAGGTCGATGTCGGTCATGCCCATACTCGGTACGGGACACCAGGCTCCGGCGCGAACGTCGGCAGCGCGTCCACCTGCTCCTCCGTCATCTCAAACGCTACCCGTAGGTTGGCGTGATATCGCGGATCGCCTTCCGCAATGACTTCCCCTTCCGGGTCAAGTTGGGATGGGATGGGTCCGATGCGATCCAAAGCGCAATGCGGAACGGGCATGAGGACCATCTCGCCCTCGCCCTGATCGACTTCGACGAGGATTCCGGCGGCTTCAAGCGCATCGTCCATTTGCGCTTCGGTATCGGCTCGGAGCATGAAGTCGGTCATAGGGTGGTGAGTGCGTTGAGGGTTGCCTGCGGGAGAGCGGTCGGCCAGAACTTGATCTGGCGGATGCACCCGTTCATCACGTTGACTGCGGTAGATCCACCGGAGTTTCCGACACCAAGATGCGTGACCACCGATGCCAATGCAGCCGGAGCCGTTGTTGACCCAAGTCCCGTGACTCCGTCATACGATCCGATGAACGATGACGAGTCGATGGCGGTGGCAAACTTGTGTTGCGTGTTGTATGCAAGTCCGTTTGCGAAGTTTCTATCTGTGTTGGGTGACGCTGAAATTTTGCGCTGTGTAGTCATTGACGCAGCGTTGTAGTAGTAGATTTCATTGCCGTATGAAAATGTTCCGCCGCCCGTTTGATCGAACAACCTGACCATGTTTGGGAAACCAGAGTTTGCCGTGGCCGGGATGCAGTCAACGAACAAAGTGTTTGGATACGGGTTGCCAGTAATGAACGAACTCGTCGGCATGGTGCAGTAATCAACAGCCCTCGTCGCCGTGCTTGCGCCCGTGGGGATGTAGGAGGATGCGCCGGAGCCTGCTTCTAGTTGTGCGCCCCAGACGAGAATCTTATTGGTGTCGTTGGGGTTATACATGGCGACAAAATTTGCGCCAGTCGTAACAACCGTTACTGAAATCCGACGCCATGAGTTTGGAAACACAGTCACGCTATTTACAGTCAGAGATGACACCGTTCCGCCAGTACCACGAATGAACGGCGTTCCAGCAGTAGCGGTACTCAATGTGATTGCCACCGCTCGTCCGTTACCTCCATTATCTATGGAAATGGTTAGCGTGTTTCCCGGATTGGCTTTTGCCCAAATGGAGAATGTCCATGTCCCAGCAGCAAATGAGTCATTGCAGAACACGCCGCCCGGTAATCCACTCGGAGTAATGGAATCGGCTGTGGTATTTCCGTCTGGCGCAACCCCATCATTGACTGCAATAGATGCACTGAAGGTAAACCACGGCGCGGTATTGATTTGCTCGGAATACTTCAGAGCATTCACGCTCTGACCCTCAATCAGCAGCCCCCTCGGCGCGAGCGTGGTCGGGTCGTGGTCGAAGCGGGGGGCTTGGTAGGGAACGGTGGTTGTCGCACGGTATTCAAGTGCGTTCGCTCCGATGGAAACCTGTGCGCCCCACACCCAGACACTTGCCGCGCTGTTGGTAAAGGAGCGATCAACAACATCTGGACCATTAGCAACCCAAAGCCAAATACCCATCAAATCGTCGTTTGCGTCTACTCGGGTGAGACTTACGGTGATCTCGCAGCGATACCACCCGCTTCCGACTGGTGTTGCGGCTGCGCTTACCAATGACCATCCGGTATCCTCTGCGCCTGACACCACTCCGTTTGTGAGATTGAAAGTTCGCGTAACACCCCGGGATTCAACATTATTCGATATTTTCAAGGCACAATAATCTGATCCGTTGGCCTTGAAATACGCTGACAGCGTTACAGGCGTTATTGCGCCGCCTGCGGTAGACAAATACGTTGCCCCTGTTGTCCCATTGCTTTGCAGTATTCGATGCGATCCACTTGCGGAATCTGCCCGGAGAAGCAATCCCGTATTAGAACCATCGGGTGCCGTAGTCGTGTTTGCTACATTGAGTCCCGTTGCGCTTGTATCAATACGAATTTTCGCCCACGCCGCGTTCGTATATTCCTGACTACGGATCAACACGTTGGCATCCGCATACTGAACCAACCCGCTGCTGTTGATAAACGTGGCATTGCTCAACCGCGTGAACGACAGCCGCGGATCAAGGATGCCCGTGGTGAAGTCCAGCGTGAGCGTGGAGCCGTCGCCGGCGCGGGACATCAGGCGACTCGCGTAGCTTGAGCCGCTGATCCGCGAGAGCCTGGGGCGATTGGCTCGGTTCATCAGAGGATCGACCAGAAGGTGCCCATCGTCGGCGTGCCGCTCGACTTGAACTGCACCGTGACGATCTGCGAGCCGGCAAGGTCAATCATAGCCGCCGCTGGCTCCACGTTGCCGCCCGCAGCCGTGGCCGGGGAGTAGATGTTGCCCGAGGGCGTACCACCCACCTGGGCGATCCCGCTGAACGTGCGGGTATTCGCCACCGCGTCGATGGTGTAGTTCGGGACGCTGCCGCTCGTGAAGGTCAGGGTGAGGTCGGCCAGGACCGTCGGGATGTGCCAGAAGTCCCCGGTGGACGCCTCGAGGTACTTGCGCCACCCAAGCACGCGCATCCCGATGCCCGTCTGCGCCGTCGTGGCCGAAACCAGGAAGGGCATGACGAACAGCAGGGACGGCGCCTGGGAGGCCACGCTGGTGATGCTCTGGTCGAACAGGACGCCAACGCTGGGGGCCGTCTTGGTCAGCACGGCGGCGGCGTTGTTGTACGAGCTCGGGACCGAGTCGATGCTGACCTTGTTGTAGTTGTTCTGGGCGGTGTTGATGACGGGCATATCAGATCTCTCCTCGGCGCTTCATGTCGAGCGCGATGGCAACGGCCTGTTCCTGGGGCTTTCCCTCGGCGATGAGGGTGCGGATCTTGTCGCTGACGGCGGTATCGGCCTCGGACATGACCTTGAGGCCAGCCTTCACGTCCTCGCGCTCAAGGTCGGAGGCCTTGGCTGCGGTGGCCTTGGAGCCGGGGCGGGAAGACCGAACGCGCTTTTCAGCCCACTCCACGAACTTTCGCATTTCCTCGCCGAATGGAATGCCATGATCTGATGCAGCCTGCTTGAGCGCAGATCGTGGTTCCAGGTCTTCGCTTGCTTCCATCATTTGCATGGCATCACGAAACGCGTTGACATACCTTCCCTCAAATCCCATCTTCGCCTTCGCGCCGGGGCGGGAGTGCTGGCCTAATCCGCGAATCTGCTTTTCCAACGCAGCCATTGGCCCCGTCCACATAAAGTTCCTGCCGTGACCGTTTCGATAGGCAATGCCTCCGATGGCGGCGTGAAGCCCAAGTGCCTCACGCTGGCTTCCGGGGCCGCCCTTCTGCATCACCCTGATGATTTGCTCCAGCAGGTTCCGCACCTGCCGCGTTTCCTTTGCCATGCCGTATTGAACCGCAACACCTTCAGCGGTGGCGATCAAGTCACCCATGCTGGCAAACTTCGCCTTCGCGCCGGGGTGCGCCGCCATCGCCGTTGGTTCCGAAAGGAATCCCAGCCGCGCCTTGATCTCGTTTCGGGTGCTCATGCTGCCCATCGTACCGTTGCTCCTTGTGTTTTACGCAGTCACGAACCCGGGATCGGGAAACTTGCCCGTGTCGATGAGTGCTTGTCGTTGTCCGTTGTGGCGTGTGATCGCCGCGTAGTCGATCACCCCTGCCGCGTTTGTCCATCGCTTCTCAAGGGCCACCGACGCCGGCACGGGGATCAACGCGCAGCGGCAGTTGAACCCACAGGGCGGGGTGATACCCTGGCGGTCGAAGTCCTCCATCCGACCGATGTACCCGTCCATCGCCAGATGCTCGGGCCGCGTCCTGGGATCCTTGGTCGCGCTGTACTGCACCAAGGGTACGAACGCCTGCACCGTCTCGTCCCGCAGCACCTCGGCGGCTCCCTCGATGGTCGCCCGGTTCGTGTTCGTCCGCAGCACCGTCTCCAGCCGAGCCGAGGACAGGTCCGTCCCCGTGATGAGCTGGGTGGTGGTCACGAAGTCACCGAGGTTCATGGCCCTGATCCACTTACCCACCGTGCTCTTGGCGGGGCGCCCCTCAATGACCCGGGCGACGAGCTCCTGCGTCTGGCGCGTCTGCTCCGCGTTCATGCCCGTTACGAAGAACGTGCTGTCCGTGATCCTCTTGACGCGATTCACCCCTTCGCGGTACGTCATCCCCCGCAGCAAGGCGTCCACGGACGGGTTCTTGCGGATGTCCGCGAGGGCGTTCTCCTCCTCGTGAGACGCGACATCCATCGCGCTGCGGCGGGCGGCCTCGATGAGCAACTCCCAAGACTTGCGCGAGATCGGGACTAGCCTGCGGAACCACCGGGCGATGGGGGCCATGTACTTGGCCCCGAACCCCTCCAGTTTGAGGGCGGGCAGCGCGAAGGTGACGGGGGTGTCCTCCTCGAGGAACCCGTCGATGACCTCCTGTGGGATCTTGGCGCGGCGGGTGACGCCATGCGCTCCGGCAAGCCACGAGGCAAGCAGGAGGGCGCTGCTGGCCTCGGCGAAGCGATCCCAGGCGGGGCCGTCCTCCTCGCCTCGAATCTGGGCGGCAAGCGCCTCGCGGTACGCCTTTTGGGCGTCCTTGAGGATCGACCGCAGGTGCTTGTCGAGCGTCTCCTTCTTCATCGCTTGCGCTTACGCATGGCAGAGACCTTCGGCGCTTCGGGGGCCGGGGGTTCATCCGTCTCGGATTCCCCGCCCTGGCCGAGGAGGGCTGCGAGGGGGTTGTCACTCGCGCCTGCGCTAGCGGCTCCGCCGGAAAGCACGGCCTCGCCGTCTGCGGGTTCCGACAGGCCGAGCAGATCTCGTACCTCGCGCTCGCTGACGCGGCCCCCGAGCTGCACGAAGGCTTGGATGGCCTCCATGCGCTCCTTGGCGTTCGGTCGCTCGGGCGCGAACTCAAACCGGATCTCCCGGGCCTCCTCCTCGGTCGCGCCGAGCATCATGGCGACCACGCGCACGAAGTCGCTCGTGAACGACTCGGCCATCGTGTCGGCGTGGTAGCGGATGACGCGGGACAGCGTGTCGGCGTGGAGGTCGGCCACCCCTGACCCGAGGCCCGTACCGCCGGCCTCGCTGGAGAGGGACTGCCCCAGGATGGCCTCCTTGAGCTTCGAGGACAGCCAGTTCACCATGTCCATGAAGATCTGGGCGCGGCCGGCGTTCGCGTCCTTGATGTCGATGTCGTACATCGACTCGTTCGGACCCGTGCGCGGGAGCACAACGCTGTTGTCGTTCACTAGATTCTGAAGGACGGTCAGCATCTCGCTCTTGGCGGCATCGTTCCCCGACGGGTAGTACCCCACGCGGATCCCGAGGGCGTACCGCTCCGCGTAGGCGGCGGCGTTCTGGAGGATCTCCTGCTTGAGGAGCCAGATGTACCAGCAGACATCACGCGCTCCCACGCCCCGGTAGATCTGCTCGCTGGTGTTGGGGTCGATAAAGTTGGGGGCCGTCGTGAAGACGCGGTGCAGGATGATGGCGCGGCGTTCGTTCTCGGGGAAGATGTGGACGAGCGAGTCGAACCCCAGGTCGGTGACGGCAGGTTCCCCGAAGTAGGCGCTGCCGACCCGCATGGCGAGGTTGCCGTACTGGTCGAAGGCGAGGGTGTCCGAGGAGAATGGCACCCATTCGCGCACGCGCACCCCGAGCTTGGGGTCGCGCTCGTAAACGATGTTGGCGGCGCTGACGCCGTACCAGACGGCCTCGTGGAGGGCGCGGAACAGGTCGGATCGGCGGGGGATGGCGTCGATGATCTCGCTGACGCGCCCGGCGAGCTTCACGAGGCGCGGGTTCTCCTCGTCCGTAGGGGTGACGGCCCACTCGAGGCCGGCGAGGGTGACGAGGAGGGAGCGCAGAACGCCCTCGATGTCGGCGTCTGCCCGCATCATCGCCTGGTAGGTGGGGTCAAGCCTGTAGGCGAGGCTTGAGTTCCGCAGCATCAGGCTGGCGGTGCGGAAGAAGGTGCGCTGCACCTCCACGGGGAGAGCCAGCGGCGTGGTGATGCCGCGATCTACCGGGTTGGGCAGGGGCTTTCGGGGTCGCTTCTTGGGCTGTAGGCCCGCCCCGGGGATGCTCTGGCGCTGCCCAAGCGGGTTCGATGAGTCGCTCATGGGTCGCAGTTTACCCCCGCGTCAGCCAAACATCCGTTTCCGGTTTGGTCGGTTGCCGAAGATCGATGCGGCGGAGGTGTGGACGGTGGCCGCCCCGCCGGCGGTCAGGAGGGCGCCTCGGGCGGCAAGGGCACACAGATCGACCACGCAATCGACCGTATCGTCATGCGCTCCTGCGGGGAAGGACAGCATCTCGTCCAGGACGCAGGCGAAGGCGGGGGCGACCTGCCCGTTGGGGGCTTTGGGGAACAGGAGCTTGCCCTGTTCCACGAAGGGCTGCGCCCCGGCGGCACGGAGGAGCTTGTCCGTGGTGCGCTCGACGGCGATGACGGGCTGGCGGCATCCGGCGCGGAACTGGTCGAAGACGCCCTTTTGCGGGCCATTGGCCTCGGCGAGGACGGTGCTGACGCCTCGCCGCTCGAGGAGGGTACGGGCGAGGCGGGCGAACTCCGGGAAGGACTCCCGGACGCGGAGGATGTCGGTCAGGTACGCGTTGCGCTCATAGTCCACCTCGGCGACGAGGCAGACGCTGTAGTCGGGGTCATCGCGGTCCTGCCGCTTGCGGCCGTACCCCCAGTCGATGGCGGCGACGGTTCGGGTGCCCAAGGGGATCTCGTCGTAGTACTGCGCCCATTCGGGTCGGAAGATGAGCTGGTCGGAGGAGAGGGGGACGAGCTCGTAGGCTCGGGCGTACCCCATCGGCCCCATTGCCTGCCGCCGGGCGCGGAGGATGTCGGTGGTGAACACCTCGGGCCACGGGCTGTCCAGGCCTTGGCAGGGCCGGCGGAGGAGGGTGCCGTTGTCCTCGCACTCCTTGCGCCAGTCGGCGGTGATGTCATCCGTGTGGAAGGGGGTGGCGGTGCGCCACAGCCGTGCGGGGTGCGCGGCGCTGGGGTCGAGCATGGGCAGCCAGATGTTGGACATGGCGTCCTTCACTTGCTGCCGGAGGGTGGGTTGGAGGACGGCGTTTCGCAGGTCGCAGATATCGTCCGGCCAGAGGATGTCGGCTCGGCCGCCCGTGCGCCCGAAGATCCCAGAGGCTTGCACCGAGGGGTCGCGCCGGGCGGCGAGGCCGGGGGCAACGACACTCCATGCTCGGACGGTGTCTTCCCCGGGCTTTAGGGTGACATGGGGGAACACGGCCCGGTAGATGGGGCTACGGATGATCTCGCGCAGGAAGCGTGAGGTGGCCTCGGCGGCCTCGTCGTTTGACCCGATGAGCTTGAACCGTGTGGCGGGTCGTTTCCCGAGCCACCAAGCGGCGAGGTAGGTGAACGTGGAGGTCTTGGCGTGTCCGCGGGGGATTTCCGCGTACCAGGAGTGGTGACCGAGGGCGTGCGCGAGCATTTCGCGCTGGATGCGGCTGACGGGCTTCCCGATGCAGAGGGCAATGAAGGCGGCGGGGTTGTCCCGTGCTGCCTCGAGCGCCTGTTCTGGGGTTACTTCTTGCGGCGCGGCTTTGCGGGGCACGGCTCGGCCTTGGGGGCGAGGGCAGCGGCGACGGCCTGTAGCGTCCCGTCAGGGATGTCCACGAGGGCGATGTTCTCGGTGGGCGTGCCGGCGTCGAGGCGTGCGAGGCGATCCTCCTCCTTGGCGGCGTCGAGAGTCAGGCGCTCGATGGCGAGAAGGGTGGCGGACGCCCTGGCAACGTCGCGGGGCTTGGCGTCGGGGTTGGCGAGGATGCGGGAGGCTCGGCCGACGATGGCCTGCTTGATCACGGGGTCGATGACCCATCCGGCGCGGATGGCGGCCATGACCATACGAAGATCGGCGCGAGGCCTCCCCTCTCCCTCCGCGATGGTATGCGTGGGCGGCTGCATTCTGCTGTCCTGCGGCATCTTACCGCTTCTCCAGCTTGGCCTTCTGCCCGGTGAGGGTTTCCCACCGCTTGACGATCACGTCGCAGTATGCGGGGCTGATCTCCATGCCGTAGCACTTGCGGCCGAGTTGCTCGGCGGCGATCAGCGTCGTACCGGAGCCAAGGAACGGGTCGTAAACGATCTGGTGGTCGTGGTTCCTCATTGGGCGAGCCATAGCCTCGACTGGCTTCTGCGTCGGGTGCGGCGTCTTGTCTTCGCCGCTTCGACCGTATGGATCCTTCGGCTGCGTCATGTCCCAGACGGTCGACTCCTTGGGCGATCCAATCCAGTTCCTGGTCCCCGACGGCCTGACGCAATACCAGCACGGCTCGTGTTGCCAGTGGTAGTTCGCCATCGAAAAGGTTGCATATGGCTTTTTCCAGATAATCATCGAGACGCGTCGAAGGCCGGCCGACTCCAAGTCCGCAAGAACGACCGACGTGAACAGCGAAGCGTGCCAGACATACGCTACGTCTCCAGGGAACAACGACCACGCGTCAAGCCACGAGGCCCGGTCGTCGTTGGCGATCTTTCCGACAGACTTCGCGGTCGACCGCATCTCAGGATCGTAGTTCACCCCATACGGAGGGTCGGTAACCATGAGACGCGGCGTTTCCCCGTCCATGAGCCGTTCCACGTCTTCGGCCTTGGTGCTATCCCCGCAGAGCAGGCGATGCTCGCCCAGGATCCAGAGGTCGCCTGGTTGAGTGATGGGGTCGGCCGGCGGCTCGGGCACCTCGTCCTCGGTCACTTCCGGGGCGGCGGCAACCGCGAGGCGGGCGAGTTCCTTCTCGTCGTAGCCCGTGGCGGCGAGTAGTTCCTCGTCCTCGATGGCGATGGCGGCGAGCTGCTGCTGGAGGGCGCTCTCGTCCCATTCGGCGAGCTCGGCGGTGCGGTTGTCGGCGATGGCAAAGGCGGTCGCCTCGGCCCCCTCGAGGCCCGTGCGGACGGCCTTGACGGTGCGCCATCCCAGGGCGCGGGCGGCCATGAGGGTGCCGTTGCCGGCCACGACCACGCCATCGCGGTTCACGACGATGGGTTTCTGCTGCCCGAACCGGGCGAGGCTCGCCTTGATGGCGGCGAGGTTCTGCTCGCCGTGCTTTCGGACGTTGGCGGGGTCGTTGTGGAGCTGCTCGAGGGGGATGTCCTCGATAGCCATATGGACGCCTGCTGGCTTGGTCATGGGCGTCCCCGGAGAACGATCTGCAATCCCACGGCCTCGGCGATCTTGAGCACGGAGTCGAACGTGGGCTTGCGCCGGCCAATGCGTGTGCCCGGGGTTCCGAGGAGGCATCGGACGGTATGGGCGCGGAGGAGTCCGTCGGCCTCCATCTGTCGGGCCAAGCCTGATCGGGTGCGGCCTTGGTGCTCGAGGGTCTCCGTCACCTGCCGTTTGAAGTCGTCGTAACTGGTGAGCATACGCGGATGATACCTCACTCGGGCGTAGCCTGGGTCCGAAATCGGTGACTGTTGCGGCCCAGACGATTCTTGGGGTTCCCGGCCCGAGGTCGAGGGTCTCGATGTGGTCGGCGACGAAGTTTCGGGCGGCGCGGTGCTTGAGGCCGTCCTCGTCCCGCATTCGAGCGGCGATCATGTCGGCGGAGTAGACGGCGACCGGGGGTCCGGCCTCGCCCATCCGCGGGAAGGAGATGCCCAGGAGGCAGTCCTCGTATTCGGCCAACAGGATCGGCTGGTCCTTCTTCCGTCGTGCCATGCGGTCAGTCTACCGAGGCAGCGGGTGCCTCCGAATGTAGTCCACCATGCAGGCGAGGTATCTTCGGTGCGTGGGTTCCAAGTTGAATCGCTCTCGGATCTCCTTCAGCTCGCTGTTGGTGGCGCTGCTGATGATCGCCTCGGCCCAGTAGTCCCACGCCTCAATCTCGGCCTCAGTCGGACCCTTGGTTTCCTCGGCCTGCCGGCGGGTGCGTGCGATCTCGCGCTGCGACACATCGCTCCCGGTATCGACCCCCGTGATGCGGCAGTACGCCTTGTGGATCGCGGCCACGTCCGGCTTGGTGTCGCGCTCGAGCCGATGCTGGCGGATGCACTCGCGCAGCTTGTCCTGGTGCAGGCCTCCCCACTTCTCCACGATGATCGACCGCAGGCTTGGCTCCATGCGGTACTTCGGCCAGAGCTCCTCGATGAGCGCCATGTTGTCGGTGAAATTGATTGGGTTCATCGTGTTATTCCCCGCCCCGTTCTTCGTGTTCCTTGGCGACCAGATCACGTAGCGCCGTGAGGTTATCCACGGCGGGTTGCCTTACGGTACCCCTTCTCGTTGGACGTGGAGTTACGGGTTGCGAACTTGTGTCTGTGGTTGTGGTTGTGACTGTGGTTGTGATTGCCATTGGGGTTGCCATAGCAGGGCTGCTAATGGGGTTGCCATTCTGTGGGGATAGGGTGGCTATAGCGACCCCATTAGGGTTGCTATCGCTCCAACGGGCTGCTGCCCCCTTGCGGCCGGCGTGGACGGCGGCGTTGTGCCGGCGGTTCGCGGCCGTGCGCTCCTGCTCCATTCGGGGGTTCACCAGCCCGTCCGGGGTGGGCCGGAACCGACTGCGGACCACCTTCCAGTCGGCGTCGGTGAGCCTGCACCGGGTGATGGCCGCGCACGCCGAGCGATCATCCGGGACCGTTCCGTTCGTCCAGGCGTACATCAGGAGCTGCGTATACGCCCACCCCTGAATGGGTGTCAGCGTGGCCGTGCTGACGATGAAGTCAGCGGGGTACATGGGGAACCAAGGCAGATCAGGCATAGTGCCTCCGAGAAGGCCGGGGCGGAGCGGGGGAGCGGCTGGAGTGCAACCCCGCCCCGCACCCGGTGTTCAGAATGGCGAGCAGTTCCAGCCGCTCGTGCCCCTTGCGCGGGGCCGATGGACAGTATACCATGTCAGAGCCGGACGGGGTGCGTTGACGTGACGCGAGGGCGCGTGCCCAAGCGTGGCCCCGATCTGGCACCCTTTGCCCCCGGAAGCGTCCCGCGTTGATCCCCATGATCCGCGGGACGTTTCGTTTACGGCAGCCCCATTCGGTCCCAAAAGTTGTATGCGTTCACCGAAACGCATACAGAACGGCTGCGGTTCCGCAATCGGAAACAACCGCCCACACTTGTGCGGATCTGTAGCACTTTCGCTCCAGCGGGCGATGGTTCGTCGCATGGAGCAGCACCCGGACTTCGCCGTGGTCTGCCCCTGGGCGGTAGGTTCTTGTTACCCCAACGGTTGGCCCGGATCGCGGCGTGCCTCGCGGCCTTCTGGCGATCCCCGTGCGGTCGTTAGGCGCTCCGACACGCCGCAGTCCCGCATCTCCGCGCTGGCAGTATACGCGCATGACCATGTGATCAGGCGTGCAAGTACCAATAATGTTCACGCAACTTCCACTTTCTGGAACCTACTGCTCGCGCCTGTAGCCCAGACGCCACAGGAGGCGGGACAGGTCGTTGGCGAGGTCGGTCACGGCCTGCTCGTCGAGCTCGGGCCGGCAGCAGTGGATCGCCTCGTGCAGCGTGGTGTCCATGCGCTCCTGCTCGTTCTGCCACGTGGCGACACGTAACACGCGACCCGCGGCGCGGCCTGGGTCTTCCATGTTGCCGTAGTCGCGCAGGTTTGCCGAGAACCGCAGCGTCCAGTATTTCCCGCCGAGGCGTACCCGCATCTGTCCTCCTAGGACGGCCAGTTACTGCGCCTCGCGCACCTCGCACTTGAGGCTACGCCGGGCCTGCCCGTTCACCCGATGGTTCTCCATGTAGAACCGCAGCCACAGCGCACCCTTGGGCTTGGGCGGCATCCCCTTCTCCACGGCCCACCCGTTCTGTTCGCTGAACTCGTCCTTGTATCCCGGGCTGCGGACGTGCAGGACGCGGTCGAGGTAGGGTCGCCCGTGGAGGGACAGCCGCGCCCGTTGGATCGGCATGATCCATTCGTCGTGCGTGTGGCCCGTCCAGATGATGTCGGCGTCGGGGAGGTACACGGCCATGCGCGAGGTCTGGATGGTGCCTCGAGTGACGGGACCGCCGCCACCGTAGCCGTGGTGCATATACATCACCAGGCTGTTCCCGAGGAGCTGCCGACGCTCCTTGTT
>Ga0099850_1000246_pt1 | contig 23743 bp, 34 predicted proteins | sample CB_VirMetaG_5_FD_79182 | JGI IMG/M metagenome (GOLD analysis project Ga0099850, IMG submission 79182) | Freshwater to marine saline gradient viral communities from Chesapeake Bay - CB_1508_1D Viral MetaG | ecosystem: Environmental > Aquatic > Marine > Coastal | place: USA: Chesapeake Bay... | reverse complement strand
TTTAATAAGATCGCTCAAACGACAGGCTACCAGCTCAAGGTCATCGAGGGAGAGGTTGATGCTACCTTTACTCAGATTGGTGATCAGCTAAAGGGATTTCAATTAGACTTTTATAAGTTTTTTCTAACGACATTGCGAGAAGGTCAGAGGATTTTTATTGCGTTTGGAAAAACAATTGAAAAGGTTGATTTTGAAAGCCTTGCAAAGCCTATGCTTCAATTTGGAGCATCATTGGCTCTTGTTTTTGGTGCTACTTCTTTCACTAAAATAATAACTAATATAAGAGCATTGAATGCGGCTTTATTGATAACATCAGTTCAATCTATAGCGATGGGAGCTGGTTTTATTGGAGCTGTTGTCGCAATCGACAAACTGATAGCAAACTTTAAGGAGCTTAAAAAAGTCGCTTCGGATACATGGGGAGTTATTAAAAACTACCTATTAAAAGGGCTTTCAAAGATAGGCCCAGCAGATCCTTTTGCACCGATGGAAGAGAGAATAAAAGCTGCAAAAAAAGAGCTTATTAAGTTTGATGCCGAGATTGATAAATCAAAAGAAAAACTAAAAAAGACAACAGATGAATTTGAAGTACAAGACGGAATAGTCGAGACTCTTTATAAGACTTTTAAAGAAACATTCGCTACATTCCAGATTGAACTTGATAAAAGCACTTTAGGTGTTCAAAAGCTGAATGATGAGCTTGATGATACAGAAAGAGAAAGAAAAGCAAAAATAAAAGTAGATGTTGAAGAGAAAAGAGATACCAAAGGATTTTTTGACTCTATTTTTAAATATGCCGAAGAAGGCTTTCAACTTGTCATTTCTGGTATTGAATCGGCTTTACCAGATGTTGTCGTTAATTTTTTCGATGAAAATTCTGAAAAAATTACAAAGGCGTTTTTAGGAGCGGCCCAGGCTTTTTTGAACTCTGTTTCATCAGGATCTAAGAAAACAAGATCACTTTTAAATCAAGAAAAAGATCTTGATAAGAAAATAGCCCAGGCAAAAGCGGCTAATGAGATCGAAGAGTATAACAAACTTATTGAAGAGAAAAAGGCTCTTGATCTTGAGTATGCTCAGGTTCAAAGGGAAGCCGCTGGAGAGTTTGTAAGCACAGCAGGAGGGGCCATAGCCGATGCTTTTGCGCCAGGGGCAGGGGCTTTTGTATCTACTCTTTTGGATATCTTACAAGATAAAGAGGCTTTCAAAGCTTTTATTGACGGGTTCGCTGAGGCAATCCCAGATATTATCATAACGATAATCGAGAATATTCCATACATAGCTTTTAAATTAGCCGAGGCAATTGTTAAAGCAATTGTGTTGTTAGTAGAGAGAGTTTTCCAAGAGCTTTGGATAAGGTTAACAACAGGCATTCAACTAGCTGTTGACGGTTTTATAGGCGGTCTTATAAATGCAGCTCCTAGATTTATCTCTGAGCTTGTTGAGCAAGTTAAAAAAGGTTTAGGCATTGGCGGTGGCGATGGCGGTACTTTAGGGCAGATAAAAAGTCGTATAGGCGATTTAAAAGGCGGCATCAAATTCTCTTCTGGAGGCATAATCCCCAATGGCTTTCCGAACGATACCTATGGCCCTGTCATGGTTGAATCTGGAGAAGAGATTGTAAGCTCATCTGATCGATCAAAAATAAAGGATGACATTGCTATGCTTGGGGCTATGATCGCTAGCAGCCAAGGTGGGGCTCAGAATATAAAGGTTGATGTTGTTCTTGATAAGAAGGTCTTAGCATCGACCATTTTAAACTTGAATAGAAACAACAACCGATTAACGGCGTAGGTGTTTTATGGCGGTATCTAAATTTTTTGGGATAATGGATAACAACCTTTTGACGGCTACGAACTTAACGCCATCGAAAGAGGATTCGAGTTATCCGATTGAAAACTTGCTTGACGCGACATCTCGAAGCAAGGTCTTTAAGCCTACGAGCAATGACTTTAACTTCACGATTGATCTTGGTTGGAATGCTGAGATCAAGTTTATTGGTATGGTTGGCCCTTCTGATGAGATTTTCGGGATCTCTCCAAGTGCTTCGATAACGATACAAGCCAACAACATAAACGATTTTGCAGCTCCTCCATATGAGCTTACGACAAGTCCGACATATCGAGGGCTTTATGTATTTTTGCATGAGTCTTATCGTTATTGGAAAATCACAATAGACGACTCCCAGCCTACGGTTAACTCAATCGGCTATTTCTACATGGGAGACATGACACAGCTAGCAACAAGAACGATCAACAGAGGATTTTCATCTGAGATAGTCGACCAAACAAGGGCTATACAGGCATTGGATGGCACCTTATATTTTGATGAGAAACCCAAGTTTCATACATTTTCTGGCTTATCGTTAGGGTATCTCTCAGCAAGCGACAGGGCTACTCTAGAGAAGGTTTACTTTGATAATGGACGATCAACCCCTATGTTCTTTACTCTTGATCCTACGGGCATGTTATCAAGCGATCTGGCAGAGTTTACGAAGCTTATGTATTTCCAAGATCCTCCAAAGGTAGGGCATGAGTTCAATGATCTTTTTTCAATGTCGTTTCAGCTTAGGGAAGTAATCTAATGAGTTTTGACAATGACAAGTCTCTCAAAGCCTCAAGAAAAGATGTTCTGATCAGAATAGAACAACGTTATGACTTTATAGATTTGGCTTATGATGCGACGAGTGGGAAATATAAGACGACGACTCCTTTTGTTGCCACAGACATTAAAGAGGATGGAGTATCAAGAGCTTTCTATTATGTTGGCAACGACATCTATGTGACGTTGAATGCGGCTCCTAATTATTTTTCTAATCCCATTGTGGGCTATCGTTATATTTATCTGACAAACACTAACACTAAGTTTTTAGATAAAGACGATCCGACTGGGGCTATCTCAAATGTAGTTGAGTGGAAGCCTCTGCTTCTTAGCGTTCCTACGATCTCCCAGACAAGCAAAGATTTACTTGACGGGAACTACTCTATTGATGCCTCTAGTTTCTCTTGCACAACTTTAGAGGGTACTTTTGACACGAGAAAAGACATAAGCTCAAGGGCTCCAGGGGCGATTACCTATTATTTATGTGATTGCGATATCTGGTTTGGGGTTAATGGCAATTATAAATATGTTTTTAAATGCAAGATTCAAGGAACAAGTGAAGACGGTGAACAGATAAACTTTGATCTGACTACCTCGGCAAAAGCTATTTTTAATGAGAATTTGATGGGTGATGCGAGAAGTGAGGCCTTTAAAACATTAACAGGCTTTCACACTGATAAAATAGTGCCTTTCTATTATCATACGGCCTTGTCTGATCAGCAAAGATACACAAGGGAACTTGCCCCTGGAGTAGTACAATCCTATTACGAACCTATTTTTGAGCAACTACCAGAGCCTATCCCTAATAGTTCAACGTCACCAACTAAAAACTTTTTTTTAGGCAGATACCCAGGCCCTGCCCCTTCTGAGTTTACACTCCCATTTATTGCTCAAGCGTATAACGATCAATCTGATATTAGCACAGTACATAATACGATAACTCTCCCAACGTCTTGGGCTGATGCTACTGAAGACGTAAGAAGGCTTATAAATATCGGCAGTGTTGTTTATGTTAAATATTCAGATGGAAGTTATCCAACTAGTGAATATAAGTCTGTTGTTATAAAAATAAGCGGGACTAGTGTTACAATCTCAAATACAAGTGTAGGGGCTACGCCTGGAACGATTATTTCAAGCATAAAAAGGCCTAGTGTTACTCTTGTAAGAAAATACAAAGATACCAATATCCTTTGGAGCGTTTCAACTAGGGATCTTACTTTTTATAATACGGTGACAGCAGGAGGTAACTATATTTGGCGAGTGTCTGGGGTTAATTGGGGCATCAATGAGGAGTTACTTCAAGATGATATTAGATTTATAGCCTACTACGATACTTATACAACTATAGGCAATGCTGCAAAGGCGATCTGTCAGAAAGCTGGTTTCACGGTTAACACAAGCTCATTCACGACTATCGATACTCGTCTAGCTGACAGATATTTTATAAAAAGCATTCCTAGTTTTAAAGACTCATCATTTCCTACTGTGCTAGAAAGCCTCCAATTAATTTCAAAATCGAATTTGATGTATTTCTTTTTTGATAAAAACGATCAGATAAACGCAAAATCATTTATCCCTTATGAGAATATAGCAGGTACTCAGGATTATGAGCTTGATGATAGTCATATGCTGAGCGTTCCAAAGCTTGAGACTGTTTACGACGACATAAAAAGTTATGTTAAATATAAAAATGAGTTTATCCCAGATCGCATAACAACCTCATACGGTTATTACACCTATAGAGGCCCTCAGCTTTATGGGACTGATAGGATAATGAATCTTGATCATTGCAACGATACTGATATCCCTATCTGGTATCACTACTATAGTTCTACTAAAAAGAATTATTGGAGTTTGACCTTACCTTTTGAGTTCTGCGAGATCGAGATTGGCGAGCTGATCAAGATAAATAGCAAATATATTAATGGCGAAGTGGATACATATTTACTTGTCTTGGGATATAACAAATCAATAGAAAATATAACTATTGAATGCTTGGAGTATATCTACTAATGGCTATCAAAGATTTTTCTGACAGTCTTTATTTTATCGATGGGGTTGATGGCGAGTATGTCGAGGCTGCTATCATAACGAGGACATCAAGTAAAGAGCTTGGTCATATAAGATTGTTTTTATATTTGAAAGGCTCTTTCAACGGCGAGAGAATGACGTTAAAATTAACGGATAGCCTAACAAGTCCAACGGTCACCTATACGAGCGACGAGGTTCTACTTTCTCAGACAGGAGCAAGCTCTGAGTGGCTTGGCTGGGTGCGGTTTGACTTTGATAAGGAATGGATGATCGACACTGAGAGTTATCATCTGATGTTTAAAGTCGATAACTATACGGAGTCTGCTTCTAAGTATGTTGGGGTTTGTATTGACTACCCACAGTTTGAGGGAGCTGGCACGGGAAATTTGACGGATCGTGGGGCTAAGTTTCAACTTTTTGATTTTGAGTGAGGTTAAATATGAGTACGGGGCTAGTTAGAAATCTTATTTTCTCGGATGGGGTAACAGTTTCAGCCCCGACTTATGGCGTGGGATCTGTCACGGGACAGCTTTCTACTTTTGTAGATGATGCGGCTTATGTAACGGCCAAAGGTTCTGCTGCTGCTGATGGGGATATCTATTATAACACTACTTCTGATCTTGTCAGATACTATTCTAATGGTGCATGGAGTAGCCTAGTTGATGATGATTCTAGTCAGACTGTGACAAACAAAACAATTGTTGCAGCAAGCAATACAATAACGACAGCAGCTAGTGGAAACCTTACATCTACTGAGCTTGATGCCGCTCTTGCTGAATTGCAGGGAGATATCGATACAAGAGCTACATCAACAGAATTATCTGACCATGAGATCGATACATCAACCCACGGAGTAGGCGAGATTGTAGGAACGACAGAAACGCAAACGCTTACAGATAAGACTCTGACCAATCTCTTTATGGGAGAGACTGTAGACAGTACAACAACGGGAGCCAATCAAGCCATAGCCCCAACGACTTTAGTTTATAAGGTCACCAATGCTTCGTTGACAAGCATTCAAGAGGCTACCCCTACCGACAATAATCTTTTGTTTTTGATCAACGAAAAAGGCACATCTTTAAGCGTAATCAATAACGCTGGGACTGTTGGTAGCAGGATCATAACAGGAACGGGAGCTGATTTTTCTCTTGCTAATAATGCGACTGCAATCCTTGCCTACGAGGTTGATAGCGGAGTATGGAGATTGATCGGAGGGGCTGGCGGATCTGCTGGCGGTATGGCTATCGATGCCGTTGATCACACGATCGCCTCTTCAACCTTATCCTCAAATGTGCATTACGTTATCGATATGTCTGGGGCAAGTGGGAATATCTCTGTCGAGGCTCCTGCTGGCGATGCTGGGGCTACTGTTTTTATCTCAGCTATCGGGAACTCATCAAACGAGTACCGAGTAACTGTTACGGGAAATGGCTCTGAAACCTTCACATATGATGGCGTGACAGATACATCTATTCAGCTCGTTAATTTAGAGAGCTGGATGCAAATAATTTGGGATGATAACGATACCACATGGCGAGTTATCGACGCATCGACAGCATACAACGGGAACTTTGTTGGGGATCTTGGGATCACTGGGACGCTAAGTGTTGATACGATCAATGAGGTCACATCTGGTAACGGTGTTCAGATTCAGGGTAGGACAGATGGTAGTGCGATTGCGAGTGGGTATGTTGGTGAAAAAATAGACGGTGCTTGGCAAAGTCCTGCAATTGGTGCTGCTGGAGCAGTATCAACTCTTTTTACAATCGATTTGACTCCTGGTAATTGGTTAATTAATTGCGCGATATCTATAACAACAGGAGCATCTGTTGTTTGGCCTGCTAATGATTATGTTTCTTGTGGCATATCAACTATTTCAGGAACTTTGCAAAATATAATAAATGCAAGCAATGGATTGAGTACCGCTGCTAAACGAAGTGTATTAAATAATAGATATATATCTGTTAGTGCAAACACGACTATATATATTCAAGGTGCTCATGGAATGACAACGACGACAGGGGCATCTTATGATTCTTCTGCCACTTATACGTGGGCATATGCACTTAGAATAGGATAATAACATCATCAGCAAAGAAGGCAACAAATACGACAAAGGAGAAATGATATGGCCATACAAGTAGGGCTTCGCAGCAATAGTGGGATTATCCCATACAGATCAGGAAGTCCAGAGGTTGCAGGAATTGTTCAGGCATTTGCAGGATCAACCGCCCCAACTGGCTGGCACGTTTGCGACGGCACAGTTTTAGAGCAAGCAGATTACCCACAACTTTTTGCTAGACTAGGTAGTACATGGGATACCTTTGCTCACCCAGTTGACGGGACTCCGACAGTGGGAGCAGGTCAATTTGCGTTGCCAAACCTTAAGGGTCTTTATCTTGCTGGTTCTGGAGGTAACGGAGACAGCACATTTTCTCTTGGTAGTTATGCAGAAGATCAGATTCAGGCTTTTGGTTTAAATTCAACTCTTGGAGGGAAAGACGCCTTGAGCGGAGCTGGTTCATTTGCTTTTCCTTCAGGTTCCGCAACTGGCAGTAATTTAAGGTCTGGGCCATTTGCGCTTCCTACTTCCATAACAGGAGCAAATACAGGTAACGAAACAAGACCAAAAACAGCACCAATGACTTACATCATAAAACTATATGATGATCAAGCAGATGTATCTGTCTACATCCCTCCTGCCAGTGCGACCGAATCAGGTCTTCTTACCGCTTCTACTCAGGAGATTGGGGGATTGAAGACGTTCAGTGATGGGATCGTGGTTCCGAGTGTTGCTGATAGTTTTTATAGAACTGAAACAATAAATCTTGATGGTGATTTTACAGGTGGCTCAATCACAGTCACAAAAATAGGTAATACTGTGACAGTATCATTTACAGTTTTAACACATGGATCAAATGCTAGTCCAACCGATGGGGCTGTAATACCTACATGGGCCAGACCTGATCATACTAAAAGATTTTGCTATACTGCTTTTTCTGGGTCATATGTTGGACTTGTTCAAATAGGATCAAATGGCGATTTTCAAATTTTATATTATAGTGATTTAGGAGTAACCACATCAAAAACAACAACAAGCCAAGGTAGTGGCGTAACATATACAGTTTAAGTAAACCCATGATCCACAAAGGGAACACAATACCAATAAACTATTCCTTTCTGCATTAACCCATGCAGAAAGAATAAATTAAGATTGCAGAAACAAAAAACCCCCAGCTAAAAGCTGAGGGCTAGAAAGGAGAGGTTGGGTTTTAACCAACTTGTGACCGTTTTATCATGTTTTTTAGAGCTTGATAAGCCTGTTTCAAAATCTCGATCTCTTCTTTTGTAGCGAAAAAATCGATTTCGTGTTTGCAGTCTTTTAGGATCATCGTTAGGTGTTCGATATTTCGTAGCATTGAGTCTAGTTTTTGCATTTTAAAATTTCACATCATTTAAAATTTCGTGTTGCATGTCTCTTAGTTCTTGCATGTCAAGCTCGTTTAAGACTACCCTGCCGCGTAAAACCTCGTCGATTTTATCTTGCTCAGAAAAAACTAAGTTTTCGATATCCGCGGGGGTTAAATTTTTTGAGCTTAAAAGCTCACTTCTTTGGCTAATAATATTGTCTTTGATTTCTGCTATAATTTCTAAAAAATGCTGTCTACTCTCAGCAGAGATTCTTTCAAGTGCTTCCATTTTCTCAATCGATTCACAATTATGATTTATCCAATTCTCTTCGCATGCTAATAAATAGTCATCGCCTCCAAGTATCCCGACTTCGTATTTTTCGTTTAGCGTAAAAGATAGAAGCTCCCCTCCATCTTTTACAACTACATGATTTACACCCTCAAAATTTACAAACTCTTCTACTTTCATCATCTCTCCTTTTTTTTATTTACCAAAAAAAGCCAGCACATCTGCCGACATTCCATTATCAAGAACAGTGCCAAGCCTTGTGATCATTCTATTATTAATGATCTTAAAATCGGTTTTGAAACCCCTGTAAATTACTCTGTAATATCCGTCTGTTGTCTTTTTGATGATCATATAACCTCCCCATTACTTACTCTATCAGTATCGACTTTTTGAGATTTTTCTTTAGTTTTTTTGAGAAGCATCGGAAAATAGTGACAAAACTGAACCAAATTAGTGACAGATGTAAACTCTTTATACAGAGGGGTCTTATGGGTAAATTTCACCATATTTCGGATCATTTTGCTGCAAATGGAGGGCTCTGCCCTCACTGCAAAAAACAGATCAGAGCAAATGGGGTTGGGCCGGATGATTTTCCGGCTTTAACATCGATGCTCAACAAACTTCCCAGCTCGCACATCTTAAAATACGGGGCAAATTTCCATGATATCTATTATCATCTGGGAACCAACGTTTTAAAAACTGGTTTCATCTCAGCAAAAGATGCTCAACGTAGAGCGGATAAAATTATGTTTAGAAAAAATCAGGATCATATAAAAAAGACTTGTAAAGTTTGGGCTAGGCCGTTTTATTACAGCATGAACTATCGAAATTATCTTTTTGTAAAAATGTTTGGGCATCGATTTTTTGGAGATAAAAATTGTGAGGATAACAGTGACCAATGAGGATCGAGATTTATTATTTGCTTCTTTGGAGCAAGACGGCATGCAAGAGACTTTGGATCTTTTGCAAGAAGAGTGTGGAGAACTTGTCCAAGCGGTATCAAAATATCGTAGATACAAAGACACGCAAGCGTTTAATGGAATGGTTGAGGAATCCGTGGATGTTTTGATTCTTTTAAAAAAGTTTGAGCTTATTGTTGATTATCTTGATCGCATGAGTGTTTTTGATGATCTTTTAACGAGTAAACTTCGTAGGATTAGGAGAATGATGGATGACAAAAGAATCGGAAATACAAACTCAGATAATGCACTTTCTCGAACAGATGGGATTTATGGTCTGTCGGCACCACACGCAAGGGCTAAAGGTATCAGGTCGTAGGATCACTAATCCTAATGCTGGCTTTCCAGATATAACAGCCGTCAGGGATGGGCAGACGCATTATTTTGAAGTGAAGACAAAGACGGGCAAGGTTTCGGATGTTCAAAAGGCCTGGCATAAAAGAGCCTACGAGCATGGTGTTGTCGTTCATGTTGTGACGAGTATTGATGATGTGGCTGAGATAATCGATTTTTGGTACTTGAAGGACTAGGGCTCGAAAGCCCTATTTTTTATACCAACATGCTGGCCTAGTCGCACAAGAGTTATTTAAAAAGTCAGATTTGGTTCTGGGTATTTTTGAATCGTCCCAGCTCTTCGTACAAATCAATCCCCAATAATAAGTATCGAGTCTACATTGAGCGTCTGGGTGTTCGTGCTTGGTTTGTTTGACATATTTTCTAGAGTAAGTCTCGTAGGCAGGGGTTTTATCACCAGCAAGTCGGGCTAATAATTTTGCAAGAGAAATCCCACCGACATAAGATCTTTTGCAGATATCTACTTGTTCAGGATCTTGATGGCGATTGCAATTGATAACGCCTCTTAGTTCAGAGGTGACTGGCAATTTTAGAGGCGAGTTATAAGCAAAAATCCTGCGAGCGCATGATGCTGTTGAAAAGAAGTCCGAGTTACCCTCGTCGGCCATTGGCGATCTTGGATATGTGGGCCATCCTGCTATATGATGCCCGATCTCGTGACAGACTACCAGGGCAAAGCCTTCGGGATTCATCTCTAGCCTTCGTGCAAGACCTCCAAAGAATCTAATCTCCCATTGATCGCCATCTTGAGAGGCGTAGGCATTCACTGTTGGATCGTCCCATTCGCCGATAACATCGAAGTCTTTACCCATAGCGTTTATGATCGGAGTATAGATGATTTGTGCTGCGCTCAGGATCTCGTTAAATGTTTGCTCTTGAATATTGCTAGACTTGTAAATCTGGTCTTCTTTCCAAAGGTCGTTTTCTGGCAAAAAGCTTGCAAAAGCGATAGCCGATTGCAAAAAGATAAGTAAAGATAAAATAATCCTCATAGTATTCTCCCTGATTTAAAATTATTGATAAAAAATGATAACATGTTTTTAGAGATTTTTGGTAAACTGGAGATACACTTTAAATTTTAGCAAGCGAGGTTCTTTTGTTGTGGACAGCTCAGAGGTTGTAATAGGTGTGATAAGTTTGTTTGTGGCTGTCTGTGGCGGTATTACTTCACTTGTTTTTTTTCTTTTCGGATCAATCAAAAAATCAATCGATTCTGTTTTAGATAAGATCGATCAGTTTATCTCTAGGCTGGCAGCTCTTGAGAGTAAAGCTGCCGTTTCTGATACTGTAATAGACTTTGTTAAGCAGGAGCTTCGAGATATCAAGACTAAGTGCAAGCATTGTCAGGGTGACTAACCCCGTTCCAATAGAGCTTTTCTTGCTTGTCTTTGTATTTACTTTTATCTGAAGAGAGCATTGACCTTTTGTCTATTGTATAGACAAGTTTAAAATCGGGATCATCTACATTATATTCTGAAATAAAAACAGGAAAATTTCTTGTTTTTGCCCAATCAAAAAATCTTTTATGATCAAAACTATTTGCATAATCAGCAGTTCCTTTATAGGGAATATCACAATAAACAACTGAATTAGGCAAGATCTCTACATCTTGATAATCTTTTGATGAGAACGTTAAATAATTTTTTAATGGAGAAAACCGCTCCAACTGCTGCAACTGATGCAACCGCTCCAACGGCTCCAACCGCTGCAACTTCTGCAACCGCCGCAAGTGATCAAATTGCTTTGCTGGCAAAAATGGATATAAAACTTGTGGCAATTTATTATTAATACGGTAAAACTCTATTAATTGCCTTAAATATAGCCTTTTATGATTTATGCTTTTAACATTGGAAGGCCATTTCTCAAATTTAAAAACCTCTTTTGCTAAATGATCAAACTCATCAAATACAACAGCCATGTGCATTGATTTTTTATATGGCTCAATTTCTTTTGAAAACATGTAGCTTTTTTGATCATTCCCGAATGACCAGCAGATTCTTATATAAGGATCATTTAAGTTTTTGAAAAAAGTTTCTCTTGAAACCCAAGGCGGTTTAAATCTGTCGTAATTAAAATTACCATTAATAGCCTTTTTAACTAGCTCAACTATGTCCGATTTTATTTCGTTATAGTGAAAGTGTTTATATTTTTTTCTTTTGTTAGTGACCATAAAATGTGAGACAGAAAAACCTCCTCCAAACAGGTCATAGAAATGATCTGCTTTTGGAAAATTCATGGCGATTGAGGCTATCACTTTATCTTTTGAACCCATGTAGGGTATGCCGTATGTACTCATATTTTTACCTTATACCCTCGTTCTTTGAGTTCATCGAATAAGTCTTGTTGATCGTCTTCATTCTCAAATTGAACCGTTATGATTATTTTTTTAGATACCTCTCCATTTTCAGATGGTGGGTTAAAATCGAAATCATTCTCTCCTATGCCGAGATTTTTAAGATCCTCGTCTTTAAAACCTATTTTAGATAGATCAAAATTATCATCGATAAGCTCGGAAAGCTCAAATTTCAACAGTGAATCATCCCATGTTGATGAGAATGTTAGTTGATTGTCTGCTATGATGTAGGCTCTTTTTTCTTGATCAGTAAGTCCGTAAACCCTGCGGCAGTCCACTGCTGTAAGCTTGGCTCTAATTGCTGCGAGGGCTCTTTTATGCCCAGCAAGTATCATATCGTTCTCATCTATGATGATCTGATCGATAAAGCCCGATCGCTCTTCACTTGATAGGCTTTTGATATAATCTGCGAGGCGATCGATTTCGGTTTCGGTGTGGTTTCTGGGGTTGTTCGGATATGGGTTAAGTTGATCAGGGGCTAGGGTTTCATTCGAGATCTTTTTAACTGGCATAGGCTTTTGTCCCTCTTAATAAGCGGAACGTGGCCTATGACATCTAGTTATCCTTCTCTCGTAGGCCTCGCTCCGAAGCGAAATATGATGAATTAGATTTGTTTTATCATCAGGAGTGAGGGCTTTGAAGTCAAAAGATCTTAAGCCTAAGTGATCTTCGATGTAATCAACCCCGAATTTTAAGCACAATTGATGCACTGGATAAATCCGAGGCCTCTCGTCGTAAAGCACTCTGACTTTGTTATACCAAGTTTCTGTTTTGATTGGCTGACCACAGATGGCGCATGTTAACGCTTTTCTGTGGTTTTTGTGTGTTGTTTTTATCACTTTTTGAAAAGCTCGCTAAAAGAATTGAAGCTGACTTTAAGGCCTCCAGAGAATGTTCTGTTGGTTGAGCCTTGGATGATAACGCCAGCGTGTTGACCGAATTGATACCCATATCCAAAAGTCGTTACAACATTGTAGTGGGTTTTTGCGTTTCGATAATAGTCATCGTAGTAGAGAGGGCCAGCTTCGATGCCGTCAGGCCCGTAGCCTACAAGCACATGGAACTCGTGGCGTAGAATAGTGGGCTGGTAAACAACGACCTCGACATCACGATAGATGGGAATCTCGACTTCTTTAATTTTCTCGACAACCTTTTCTACAGGCCTTTCAACAATTTTCTCCACTGTTACTGGCTTTTCAATAATCTTTTCGATAACTTTGGGATCGCATGGCTGGCATTTATCTACACAAACGTCAGCACAAGCCTCTTCAAGATCGTCGAATTTAACAGGAGGGCAAGCCTCTTGTTTGGCTTTCTCAACCTTTTCTTTGCAAGGGTCGTACTCTTCAAAACCCCCAGCAAAGCATGAGGCTGTTAGTAATACTGTGGATAAGTAGACAAAGATTGATATCGATTTTAGAGGATGTTTTCGCATTATGTTAATTCCTTTCTCGGCAAGGGCCATGATGTACGATCTGATATCTAAGGAGCTCGTCTTGCAAAAGCTCCATAGTCGTGTAGAGGCAAGCTGGCTTTTGAGGTTCTTGAGGTTTTGGCCACCAACAATTTTGACTATCATTATTTTGAGGTAAGCAGACGCAGACCGTAAATAGTCTTTGCGGAGGCTGCTGAGGCTGAGGGTAAGGCATCGGATACGGTTCAGGCCTAGGATACGGCATCGGATAAGGTTCAGGCTTTGGGTAAGGCACTGGATAAGGCTTATACTCGACTTCTGGCCTTGGTTCTTGTTGCTGAGGTTGTTGTGGTGCATCTTTGCCATCTCTACCGTTCATTCCATCCATTCCATCAATGCCAGGTTCTCCCTGGTCGCCTTTCTCGCCTTTAACAGATACGACTCTTTCTAGTCGTTCGGTTCCGCATCCTTGCGTTTGCGAGAGACACGCCGCAAGACAACAGGCGGCAAGTATCCTCTTCGTGCTTCTTTGATAGCTGCTTTGATCTTTAAAAAACATGGTTCCCCCATTCTGCATTCGCCGGAATACCAGCGGTAATACTGTGATCGTCCCCTGTGATCCAAAACAAGAGACAGTTTGTTGAGCGAGCCGAAGGTTTCAATCCCTAGCTCAAGTAGTTCTTTAACTTCATTATACGGCATTAATCTAATATTTTGAGCGTGCATTTTGTCCCTCTCTTTATTTGCTTCTTTGCTAGAAAAGGGATATATCATTTGTGACTAATTTGCAAGAAGTGAAACGTAAAAAAGCCCAGGATTTTACTCCCAGGCTTTCCAACACGAAACATCGGTGCGAGACATTTCCATGCGTCTTAGTTTGTAGTCTAAGTTTAAAGTGATCATTTTTGCAAGTGAAAAGGATTTAACAAATGGAAATAGAAGCGATCAAAGTCCCAAAAGCCTTGTGTGACAAGAACTTTACCTATGCCGAGCTTAAAACATTACTCTACTATTTCGCCTATGCAGAGGGAGGAACTTTAACATGCGAAGAGATTGCCAAGAAAATAAAGCTCTCAAAACGTCATATGATCAACGTAAGAGGCGAGCTTGTCGAGGCTGGCTATCTAAAGAAGGGAGATCGCAAGGGCAATGGTATCGTGCATTATAAGCCGATCTGGTTTTGAAAAAGCCGACTAATTAGTTTGTATCAGTCGGCTCAATCGGAGAAAAACACAATTATTATAGGATCAAAATACTTATTTGTTGGCGATCAAAGTCCTACACCTTTTGACGCATCTTTGCAACAAATAAAGGTTGATCTCATAGCAAATTTGTTTTAATGGGAGGTGTAATGTTGAATTATTGAGGTGACAAAAATGGATCTAAAATATTTTATTAAAGACAATAAGAATCTATGTTTTAAAGTACCTACCAAAATTTGTCTAATGAACGCATCGTCATGTGAGTTCAAAGTATATTTGTTTTTTGCTCAAAAGCATACTTTCTGGAATCCAACCCAAAGAGAGCTTGGAGAATTATTAGGGCTTACACAGCGTACAATTATCAGAGCAATAGCCTCTTTGGTTTCTAAAGGATATTTGATCAAAGAGGATGGGCTTGGAGAAAAGAATCAAAATATTTATAGAGCCACATGGCCTCACTAATCCCAAATTTTTAAAAAAGGGACATCATGCGTTATCATGAATTTATAAAAAAAAATAATAAAAACTACATGAAGCTTGTAAACGACATTATTTACGTTGACTTTACTATAGTTGAGATGCGTTTATTTTTATATTTTTGTATGAAACCACCAAATTTCCATCCTTCTCAAGGAGAGATTTCTGATGATCTAGCAGTATCGAGGGTTTCGATAAATAAGGTGATCGCAAAACTGATCGAGCGAGGCTTTTTGGTAAAAGATAAAAAAATTGGTAGCAAAAATCAAAATATTTATACGCCAATTTGGCCTTACTCTGCTGACCATTTTGCATCAAAAAAGGATGTAAACTATAAACCCTCGTTTACATCTAAAAATGAAAATAAAGATAACTCAAGTTTACAGGGGGTGTTAACCACGGTTATCAGTAATTTTAAACCAGGGTTTACAGGGGGTGTTAACCACGGTTTAAATGCTCTTTATATAGAAGGTAAGACTAAGTGTAAGACTAAGTGTAAGACTGAATGTAAGACTATACCCGAAAATTTGCATTTTCTGGGTGAGAGCGATTTTTCAAACTCTGAAATTTTGCCGGTTGTTAAATCAACAGAAAAACCAAAATCAAAGAAGCCGAAGCCCATAGAGTATGAGCCTACAGATCTCGAGTTTGCAGAGGCCTGGATTGCTTGGCTACATGATCGAGGCAGCCATCATGCAAAGAACGCCGATAAAAAACAGTACGCAACGAAATTAGCGATCCTAAGGCGAAAACATGGGCTAGCAATAGCTGACCTAGGGAAGATACAGAAACTTGTGTCAGAAGAGCGATTTTGGGCCTTAAATTTGATTTCCCCTGCTTCGCTACTCACGAAATGGAAAGACGGGCTAAAAGTGGACTACCTGAAAGACGCCCTGGACAGGCTTTTTAACGGCGATTCTAATATTAACGAATTAAATTTTAGCCGAGACAATAGAACAGATAATAAGCCATCAGTTATTAATACAAATGCAAAAACCAATTTTAAAGCCTCTCAGGCGGATTTTGATCTTGCAAAGAGATGGGAAACTATTGCAAAAGAGCGATGGCCCTACCTTAAAGTTGATCTTGCAAAGTGGGCTTACGAGATCTCCGAGCTTAAGGCTGAGTTTAATTTTGATAACGAGAAAATCAGGCAGCTCATCCATTTTATTTACGAGGATCCATTTTGGCAAAACAAAATCCAAACCCCTGTCGGCTTGAGGAACATGAGCCAGAATGGCGTTAGAAAAATCGATAATATTTTTGCCGCTTTTAGGGAGAAGTATTGCAAATATGATGAGGTCATGCGTTGGGCTGAACTCGTAGACTCAGGACAATTTAAAGGAGGCCATTTCGGTGATTTGTTCTAAAAACTTTACTGCTTTAATGATCAAATGCAGTCAAATCCAGCCTAATAAGGCGCCAAACTTTCAAGATTATTTTGTTGTCAACTTTTGGTATCAGGAATTTAAAAACTATAGCGAACATCAGTTAATGACCGCATTGTCACAATGTCTTAAAGGGCGTTCTTTCCCATGTATAGTCGATCTCAAGGCAGCTCTTGGGGATATCAAGCTTGATGAGGATGCAAAGGCCAGGGATGCCGTTAAACGCATCGACTCGGCTATCAGAAAATTTGGTTATATGGGTTGGGATGAGGCAAAGCCATACATCGGGACTTTAGGCGAGCATCTTGTGCAAGTATCTGGGGGCTGGGATCAGATGTGCCGTGTTGAAAGCGAGCATGAACATTCGATCAGAATGGCCCAACTCAGGGAATACGCAAAAGTGGCAATCGTCAAGGCCGAGGGAGGGCTGCTTGATTTACCCCCTGAGCTTATCAACAAAGAAAAATCAAAGGGACAATACTTAGAACTGGTTAAAGATTTATCCGATGTCCTGGATATTAATTTAGACAACAATCCTTTTTGATCTTGCAAAAAAGCTAATAGTGCTGTAAATCAAATTTGCAATAAAAGGGAGGTGCGAGCTTGGAGAAAAAACATAGCCTATGGGCTTTGCAAAACATGCTAGTTGAAGCCGAGAACGAGGCCAATGAGGCCGATCTTTCTGAGATCATCGGGCAGATCGCTGACAAAGTCGATGCTCTCAAAGAGGTCATCGATATCCTCGAATCCGAAGCTGCTCGTTTTAAAAAGTACAAAGATGAAATGGCAGCTAGGCAAAAAAGCCTGACTAATGCCGTGGCAAGGCTTAAGGCCTACGCTCTTAAATGCCTTGATGAGCATGGGACAGAGTTCGAGGCTGGGAATATTTGGGTTTTAAAAAAGAGAACATCAAAAGCCGTTGAGATCCTTAAAGAACCTGATCTTGATTCCTATTTAAGATTTTCGGCAAAAGATCCAGGCCAGGGTTTGATAAAACAATCTTTTGTTTGGGACAAAAAAGAGATCGCATCCAAACTTAAAGAGGGAGCCGATCTGTCTGATATCGCTGAAATCAAGACAAACTCATCAATACAATTTTCAACCATTAACAAAGGCGCAAAAAAATGAATCAAAGAGCCCTAGTCAATCAATCCGATAGCTTTAAATGTTTTCTGGAAACATATAAAGGAAAACTGTCAGGCGTATCTAAAATCGATCCTAATCGAGCTGTAAGCCTAGCCCTTGTCGCTGCTAGCAAAAACCCAAAGCTCCTTCAGTGTGATCAAAAATCAATCCTACGCTGCATGATGGAAAGCTCAGCCCTGGGCATCATGCCATTCTCGGCTTTGCAGCTCGGATACATAATCCCATACTTCAACGGAAAAACAAAAGTCCTCGAAGCCCAGTTTCAGCTATCCTACCGCGGTATCGTTGAGATTGTCAGAAGATCAGAAAAGATCATATCAATCGAGGCTCACGTTGTTTATGAAAACGATATCTTTGAATGTACCCTTGGGACTTATCCAAAACTACAGCACTCACCGAATTTCAAAGAAGAGCGAGGCAAACCCGTTGCCGTCTATGCCGTTGCTACACATTCGGGAGGGGAACGTCAGTTCGATATTATGAGCATCTTTGATGTTGAGAAAGTCAGAGCAAAATCAAAATCACCAAACTCTGGCCCTTGGGTTGATTTTTTTGACGAGATGGCTAAGAAAACCGTAGTCAAAAGATTGTGTAAATATTTACCGATCTCAGATGATTCAGCAGAAATTATCCACAAGGATAATGAGAACGAATCAACAATAGAAAACACCGTTATCATTCCAGAAGTTGATCTTGAAGACGTTAAAGAAGTTCAAATACCAAGCGCAATTGAGGCGCAAAAAACATCTGTTTTTGAGCAAAAACTCGAAGCCCTTAAAGCCGAAATCGATAGCCTACCCGAATGCGAGGGCAAGCAGACTCTTCTGAAAACAGCAATCACAGAATCAAATATCGAAAACGTGACTAAATATATTGGGAATCTAAAATACTCGCTAAGTAAGGGGCAGTAATGGATAGGGGTATATCTAATTTTGCATTAGTAGCGGAAGCCCTCTCTTCTTTCGGATGGGATATTTTAGAAGAACCAAAGCCTAACGATACTTATTACGATTTAACTGCGGTCAGCAATAAAAAATCTCTGAGGGTTGAGATAAAAAGAGTCTATGTGAAGCCGTCAGGATCTTGGGAGGCTCAACCAATTAGCAAAAATCAACATAAGAACGATTTGGTCGCAATAATTCTCCCAAATAATCGGGTTATGTTTGAGGAGATTGACCATTATTTGAGTAAATGCTCGCCTAATGGGAGTCGGTTTTTTACTTTTTTAAAGCCTTAACCCGAAAAAGAAAAACCTTAATTATATTTGAGGATATAAATGGAATTATATCATGGTGATTGCTTAGATATACTACCAACAATAGAGGCTGGGAGTGTTGATCTTGTTGTAACTAGTCCACCTTATGACAACCTACGTACATACAATGGCTCGTTAGAGTGGAGCTTTGATATATTTAAAGATATAGCTCTACAGTTACAGAGGGTGCTTAAATCTGGTGGAGTAATTGTTTGGGTTGTGGGAGATGCTACTATTAAAGGAAGTGATACTGGAACTAGCTTTAGGCAAGCCCTGTATTTCAAGGATCTGGGATTAAATTTGCATGATACAATGATTTATCAAAAAGCTGATTATATACCAAAAACACATAACCGTTATGAGCAATGTTTTGAATATATGTTCATCTTAAGTAAAGGAAAACCTAACAAATTTAATGGAATAAAAGACAAGCCTAATAAATGGGCTGGAAGTAATTTTCATGGAACCTGGCGTGATAAGGATGGGACAATGAAAAGATCAAGTGGCCATAATAAAAAAGTTATATCTGCATTTGGCTTGCGTCCAAATATATGGAATATAATTCCAGTAAAATCATCAAAAAGTAAACACCCAGCCATTTTTCCGATAGATATCCCAAGAGATCATATTATTTCGTGGTCAAACGAAGGTGATATTGTGTTGGATCCATTTCTAGGCAGTGGAACAACAGGCGTGGCCTGTAAAAATCTTAATAGGCGATTCATCGGAATAGAAAAAGATAAACAATATTTTAATCTAGCAAAAAAGAGGATTAATCAAGCATCGGGCTTAGGCTGTTGATCCTGCTTGTCTTGCAGCTCTTTTAGATACATAAATTGATCGAAAGTATAAGCCATCCTTATCCCTGCGGATGTTTTTACAGGAAATGGGCCTCTACCAGATTCAAACAAGGCTTTGACCTCTTCAAGTGAAGTCGGATGCTGTGGCTCGGCTATGTCCTTTACCTTGGCTTCGCAATCTGAACAAAGACAAAATAAGCTCGTTGAGACAAAGGAGGCTTTAAAATTACTCTCGCTCATGGCTTGAAGGGGTTCCATCGTCTTTGAATTGTAAATCACATAATCACTAGGCTCTAGTCTCCAAGCCTTTTGATTGATAATCACCTTGCCAGCCTCGATCACCTGCTTGGGTGCCTTCTCTGGCCCGTTAATATAATCAACTTGCCGATCAACCTGGGCATAAATCGGATCAACCTCTGGTAACCTCGAATACGGAAACCATTGAACAGCTACGATTTTCTCAGGTAAACGAATGTATTCTTGAATTTTCATTTTAAAACCTCTCGTCTTGACTTGATTATTGCAAAAACATACTATCGCAATTATGTCGCCTTTAAAAGTGGGTTTACGATGTCTGATACTCTTGATAAATACCTTGAAAACCGTATCATATCGATGATCGAAGACTACGAAATAATAAAAAGATCAATGCAGCAAAATTTTATCGCACAAATGCAGCAAAACATGGGCTTCTCTATGCGCTGCGGTCAGCAAAATGAAAAAGCTGTTATCAATGATAAAAAAATAGAATCTTATCAAAAAAGCAATAACAATAATTATAGTGAAGCACAATTGCTTGACTTGTCAAAGTTATCGTTTTAATATTTTATTACTCTAAGAAAATTTTCTAATAAACAGGAGTTAACTATGGCAAGCGAAATCCTAACGGCAGGAATGGACGCTGATCACGAGATCATCAGACGTTCACAAAACCAAACATTTGCTGCACAGATGAACCAAAATCTTGGCTTCTCTATGCGTTGCGGTCAAAAAATGGAAAGAGGCGTTGATGAGATGGGCCTCGAAGAGTCTATTGCGACTCGCCCATTCGATGGCGTTTCTACAAACTACCTGGCAGCTCATGGCCGAACAATGGCAATGGGAAACGCTGCTAGCGATGTCTTGATTTTAAACTTGATCGACAAGGCTTTGTCTGCTAGTCCTAAAGCGTAAGCAATAGATCATAATAAATCCTTTGCCCGTTTCGGAATAGAAATCATTCGCATCGAAAGAGCTTCAAGTTTTTGAGGCTCTTTTTTTATTTGGCGTTCTGAGCATAATCAAAAGCCTTTTTATGAATCTCGTAAAGAGCAAGCTCAAGCTTGTATCTAAGCTCGGCATCAATATCCTCATTGCCAAGATCAATAGATAAATTCTCACAAATACCAATGATCTCAAACATCGTCTGAATGTCCGTATTATCTCGCTGAACATTAACAGGCTCAGGCTTTACAGATGGCTTTACAGGAGGAACTGGAGCCCTCAAGATGTCGGCAAAATTATCTATAGCCTTACCAGCCAGTGCAGATAATTGCTCAGAACACTTTTCCGCTTGGGTTTGCGTCTTGCCCGTTGCTATTCTCTTAAACATATTCAAAGTCCCTTCCGTTGATCTCATCAAATACTCGTCTATCTTGTCGGCCTCGTCCCTGATTTTCTCATTAAGTTCGATTGGCATTTTTTTATTACCTCTCTATAACATATATGCTATAACATAATTGCCTGGTATTAATTTGTCGAGGATTTATGAAGTTTTTATTTGATTTATTTCGGTTCTTTTGCTGGCACGAATACGTCCATCTCCGAAGAGAGATGATCGGAGGGCAGATTTTTGCCGTTAAAAAATGTAAAAAGTGTGGTAAATTCGCTTATATAGGATATTCTAATGATGAGCCATTTTGACTACGAAACCTATTTTTTCGGTTTCTACAACGGCGTCGCGTGGGGCATAATAGCTGGGATCGTTATAACAACAATAGCCGTTTTTTGGGCAGCCAAAAGGGAAAAGAAGGATAAATAATGGATTTAAAAACAGACCTAAAAATAATTATTGAAAAAGCCCTGGCTAACTGCAAAACCAAAAGCGAATTATCAAGACAGGTGGGAGTCCATTGGGCAACAATATATAGATGGGTTCAAGGCATCAATAAGCCAAACTACAAGCAGTTTATTAACCTACTAGAGATCGCAACCAATGGAAAACGAGAACTCCCAAAACAAAAATGATCCAGATGACTTTAACGATTACGAACCGAACTTTTTTTTGGGCCTCGTCAATGGCCTGATACTAAGCTCGCTCATCTATCTATTTGTCTTTCTGATATGGATATCACTCTTTTAAAATGGAACGTTATCTAACCCATAATTAAGATCGTGAGCCTCTTGTTGACTCATTTGATCCACTGGCTTTTGATCTGAATCACTTTTTCCGGATCCAATAAACTGAACCGATGACGCTATGATCTCTGTCCCATAACACTTCTGTTGGGTGTTCTTATCAACCCAGCTCTTAGTCTGAATCTTGCCCTCAACAAAAACACTCTTGCCCTTCGATAAATACTTAGCACAATTCTCTGCTGTCTTTCCCCAAACAACAACCTTATGCCACTCCGTTGTAATCGTCTTCTTGCCAGCCTTATCAACAAACGCGTCCGATGTCGCTACGCTTAAATCACAAACCGACATCCCACTAGGAGTACGCCTAAGCTCTATGTCCTTACCTAAATTTCCCATCAAAATAACTTTATTCACCGATGCCATTAAATGCCTCCCTTGAACTATTGCAAATATGAGCTGGTTAATTTACCTTAAGACTTTAAACTTTAAAAGGGACATCAACCATATGAGAATTAAATTTAAGACTATTTTTATACTACTCATCTGCATACCGCTCTTGCCTCTTGCCGTTATGCTCGCAATAACTGCCTACTCGCTACGAGTTACTTTCTTTGAACTAAGAAAACTTCGGGACGGTTTTTAGTCTTCTGTGGTATAATGGTAGAATGATTAAAACTTTTGTGAGGTTTTATTTTGAAGTACGGAAGACCTACAAAATACAAAGACGAATATTGTGATATGCTCATTGACCATATGAGGCAAGGTTTATCATTTGAATGTTTTGCAGGAGTCATCGGCGTTACACCAGAATGCATCTATAATTGGGCTCGTGAAAATGAGGCCTTTTCTGAGGCTAAATCGCGTGGGTTCGTTCTCTGCCAACTGTTTTGGGAGAAAATAGGTATCGCTGGCGTTACAGGTAGAATACAAAATTTTCAGACAGGCGCATGGATTTTTAACATGAAACATCGCTTTAAATGGTACGAAGCTTCAAGACATTTGCCAGAAGGAACAAGGAACCAATTGCAATTAGCTTATAGCCAGCCTTCTAAAAAATTTATCTCTCCCGAGAAAAAAGGCCAAAAGAGAATTAGAACTCAAAAGAATACAAATGCCCTCATTGCCCAAGGTCACGAGATTATCGATGTCTGATTATATTGATGATATTGAAGATGATGAAGACTACGAGGATGATGAGGATGAGCTTCCAGAAAGCGGCACCTATCTCGAAGCTTTCAATCCATACATTATACCAATGCAAGCCGAGCTTATGGATCTAATCAATAACTGGGATTACTCAAAATCAACCCCAGAGATTTTGCTTTCAGGATCTTACGGATCAAGTAAATCAATAATCATGGCCCATATTGCTATCGTGCATTGTTTTAACTATCCTGGAGCTAGGGTCTTTCTTGGTAGAAGGGCTCTGCCTGATCTTAAAAAAACGATCTTTAACGAAATCCTTGAACATCTGCAAAGCCCGTCAATCAGAGAAGGACAAGACTATTCAGTGGCCCATTCTACTGCTGAGATACATTTCTCGAATGGATCCTCGATCATCTCGGGTTCATGGGCTGATCGTCGCTATATGAAATTTAGATCTCTCAAAATATCAGGATTTATTTTTGAAGAGGCTGCCGAAAACGACGAGCGAGATAAAGAAGCCTTTATGACAATCAAGGCTCGCTTGAGACGTATACCAAGCGTCCCACAAAACTTTCTAATCG
>Ga0099850_1000245_pt1 | contig 23744 bp, 44 predicted proteins | sample CB_VirMetaG_5_FD_79182 | JGI IMG/M metagenome (GOLD analysis project Ga0099850, IMG submission 79182) | Freshwater to marine saline gradient viral communities from Chesapeake Bay - CB_1508_1D Viral MetaG | ecosystem: Environmental > Aquatic > Marine > Coastal | place: USA: Chesapeake Bay... | reverse complement strand
GCGCGATCTCATCGTCGATCGTCCACTCCGCCCAGTCCATCACCCCACCTTCAGCGAGGCGAGCACCGTGCGCATGGCGCGGATCGCGTCATCGATCACAGCGTCCGCCTCATCCGGGTCCTCCGGGCTACTCAGGGCCTTCCAGGCGTCGTAGTCGACGGCCTGGACGATAGCCATCACGATGGCGGTCTCTGTCGTCTTGTCCATCTCACTCACCCTCCACGCCAGAGCGCCGCGCCAAGTCCATCCAGACGGCGTGCTCTATCTGGGACGTCGCAATGACGTCCAGCGCCGCACGCATGGGCGCCACCTCGCAGGCCATGTCGACCCTCGCGACATGCGAGTACTCACCGAGCGCCGCCATAGCGCGCGCAACCTGCACCTGCAGGTTGCACAGCTGCGTCAGCATCGACCTGCGACAGGCCTCGGCCCTGTCTCGTGCTTCGTCAGCGCTCATTTCACTCCACCCACGTCGTCATGCGTGGTGCCGTTGGGGGCCGCCTCGCGGCGCGACCGGCAGCCCTCCCAGTTCGTGATCTCGAGCTGGACCTTGCTGAGGATGAGCGGGACCAGTTCGCCGCGCTCGTTGCGGATCTTCAGGTGCCTCTCAGCGAAGTGCGGGAAGTCGCAGGGGCCGCGCTCGAGTGTGGCTTCGTCCACCTAGCCCTCCTCCGGCCCAGCGAGCGCCGAGCACACGGTTACGTCGTCGTCTCGCAGCCACTCCACCAGCGAGTCGCAGTCCTCCAGCGAGATGTCAGCCGGGTTATCGTAGTCGAGCACCGATGGAGCGTCGTCCCAGGGCCTCTCGATGGTCCACGTCACGCCGTCCTCGAGATCGACCTTGGCGCCCTCCACGAAGGCCATCAGCAGCACGTCGATCACGGCACGCAGGCGGGCGATCTCACCGTCCTGCTGATGGATGAAGGTCGACAGGTCTCGGGGCGTCACCGCGTCGGGGTCACCGCCTCGCTCCAGGCCCGAGGCCTCCTTCCAGGCCTCGACCTCCCCAAGGGCGATGAGCAACTCCAGGGAGAGGGGCAACTCAGCACGGAGCACGGCGGCCCGCCGAGCGTTTGCGATCTCCTCAGCGTGCTGCTTCTCGGCGTTGAGCGCCGCTGTGCTGACCAGCAAGCGCCTGAGCGCCTCCGCCGCGGCCCTCTTGTTGGCAGCGTAGGGGTAGTGCTTCTCGGCCCGGACACTGATCCCTGTGTCCTCGTCGGTGGCGCGGCACCCGATCCCGTCCTCGTTGACGCCCTGGTGGCACAACCGGTAGCGCTCAAACGTGACCTCGCCCATCACCCCACCTCCTCGAGCGCGTCCAGCATCGCCAGCCAGCCCTCGACGGTGGCCCTCGCGTGCGCCAGCGTGCGGCGGTGCATCTCGGGCTCGAGGTCCGCCAGCGTGGGCGACTCCGAGGCGAGGCGAGCCGCCGCGTTGAGCTCGACGAGGCACCTGGCGTCCAGGGCGTGGAGCCCCTGCTGGATGCCGTTCAGGGCGTCGATGATCTTCTCCCTCATAGCAGCCACGCGAGGGCGCAGGCCGCGAAGATGGAGCCAAGGGCGACGGCCTCAGCGAGATGGGTCTTCCAGTTGCTCATGCTTGCCACCTGATCTTTTCCTGTAGTGGGTGCTTGTCTTCTCTGGGTCTCGATGGCCGGCTCCAGGTGCCCCCTCTGCACTCCCCGACGACCTTCCAGCCGGATGCCCGGAGAGACGCTCCGCCTTCGCTCTTGAGGGTGTAGGTGATGAGCCTCTTCCACCCCAGCGCCCTGGCAGCTCGCCAGTTCGCTCCGTAGAGCATGGAGCAGGCGTTCTTGTGGCCCTCGAGGACGCAGAGCCTCGTGACTTCAGCGGTGAGCCCGTCGTTGAGCATCCTCGCGACGGGCTTGCCGATGATGGCGACTCCGACCACCGCGTCTGACGATGCGACAGCGACGGTCACAGGCACGCCTCCATCAGGTCCACTTGCGAATTCAGCGGCGGCGCCGCCGCTGGCATCCCTGACTCCAGCAGTTGAAGCGCCAGCAGGCCGCCTGCGGTCTCGCCACATGGCGCGAAACCGGCCTTGCGGTAGCAGCGGCCTGGGTCGCGCTTGTGCCTCACCTTGTCCCTGTTGACGAAGGTGATCATCCCAAGCTCGGGCACGTCGGGCCACTGCCACCGCGTATGCGCCACCGCATCTCGGATCAGTGTCGAACTGAGCCCCGCGCCCTCGTTCCGAAAAGCCGAGCACACCCAAGCGCCAGCCCATGCGTGCTTGGTGTACTCAGCGAACGGCCACGAGGTGACCCAGAACGCGCGCGGCTGCCAGAGTACGAGGCACCGGCCGGGCGGCACGAACTGAGCCGAGCCCACCGACTGGCGGTTGTAGTGCCGGTCGGCGATGACGCGGGCGCGCTGGTCCGCGCGGTGTGATAGACGCCAACCCATCGGCCGACATCCACCTCCGTCCGTTGTCCCGACCCCGCGCGCCGGCTCAGGCGGCGCTTCATCGGGTAGTCTACCTGGCATCTGGCACCTCCGGCACAAACGCCTTGGGGTTGTGAACGCTGCAAACGTCCGCTGCCGTGGCCCTCCTCCGTGGAAACTCGCCGAACAGCCGCCTTGTGGTGCCTTCTGGTGCCTGTGGTGGCTGTTGATGAACAGCCGTGCGGCCCGCAGTGTGCATGGGGTGATGGTGAGGATTGTGGCTCCTGGTGTGAAGTGCCACCCGCCCCGCCGACCCAGGGAGCAGGGCGGGGGACGGGTGGCGTTGGTCGACGAGTCGAAGACGTGGTCTCGACCTGTCAATCCCCCGGCACCTTGCCGGGGGCATGGGAGACCGAGACGCTTGCGACGTCCCGGCCCCACATAGAGCCCAGCTGGTCTGACAGCTGGGTGGTGATCGCCGCGATGCTGCGCCGGCTGGTGACGATGAGCAGCCGGCCTCTGTTGATTCTCTCCTCGAAGAGCTGGGCGATGCAGCTCCGAGACGCCGCCGTCATGCCGGGGACTTCCCCTCGCCCGCCTGGCAGGGCTTCGTCGACCACGAGGAGCTCGCAGCTGAGGTAGCCTTGGAGCGTCACGCGGTCGTCGTCGTCGTCCATGTACTGCCGCTTCGCTGTGCTGATCAGCGACAGCCCCGTGGTCCAGTGGACGTCCGCCACCACTCCGTCCATGACGGCGCGGACTACCTCCCGGCACACGATGTGGCTCTTGCCAACGCCCGCTGGGCCGTGGAGCCAGAGGAAGGATGGCGCCCCAGGGTGGCCGTGCAGCGTCTTGCGGACGAGGCTCGCGGGCACTTCCTGCTCCGGCAGGCACTTGCCGCCCTCGTTGTCGGCCGCGCGGCGGAGCAGTGGCTCCGGCAGGCGGCGGAGTCGCCCCTTCTTGGTGACCAGGACGACGCGGCGCCGGCACTCCGAGCAGACGGTCTGCATGAAGTACCAGCACCCGCCGTGCTTGGTCGGCTCGACCCAGTCCATGCACCCAGGGTTCGCGCAGACGATGCGATAGGGCCGGCGGCACCCCCGGCACGACGACCCGGCCTGCAGCGGGTCACCGCAGCCGGGGCAGTGGTCCCGCACGTCGCCCTCCACGCTGTAGCCGTGGACCGACAGGGTGGATGCCGCCGGCGTGCAGAGGTGGCGCACGTCAGCTGGCACCAGCCTCTGGATCTCATCGCGCAGGGCTCGCATCAGCTGTTGTCATCCAGGAGGCTGGACTGAGCCCCCTTGGGCCTGCGCGTGAGCCTGGTGCGGCGTTCACGGAACGGGAGGCCTGGGACGCTGGTGTCGCGGATGCTTGCGTGCTGGACCTTGCCGCAGACGGAGCACCAGACCTGAACCTTGGTGCCGTCTTTGGTGAGCGCCCACTTGACGTGGCGCTCAGTTGGGCATGGGCACCCGTGGCTCATCCGCGACCCCAGAGGATGCTCTCCCGCTCCTGGAGCCGCGCCCCTGGTACGGGGCCGTCCTTGAGAGCCGCCGCCAGCGCCTTCTTGTCGGCAGATGGCTGGAGCTTGATGAAGCGTTCGGGGAGCGCCTCGAGGTCGTCGACTTGGACGGCCTGCGTGGTGCGGATGTCAGCCACGAGGTAGCCGTCCTCCTCGACCCGTGCGGACCCGACGATGTGCGCCCGCGTGCGCAGGAAGGCCAGCGCGCGCTCCTTGAGCATGTCCTGCTTCCTGGCCTGCTGCCGGGCTCGCTCGGTGAACCGCGCAGCTTCCTCGCGCGCCGCGCTCTCGCGGGACGCCAGGGCCTTGAGGATGGCCCGGTAGGCCGCGAGCTTCTTGGTGCCCTCCCCGAGGGCGTCGTCGATGGCGCTGACGTAGGCGTCCCACGCGAGGTCGTTGACCTCGCCGGTGTCCGGGTCGCATGTCGGCTCCCGCGAGGCGAGCTCGATGGCTCGCTCGGTGATCTCGAAGAGGCTACTCACCGCTCACCTCCTTGACCTCGAGGGTCACCTTCTCCACCACGGAGACGTGGCGGAAGCACTTGAGTAGCACGAGGCTGGTCCCTCGCTTCTCGTTCGAGAGGTTGGCCAAGAGCCACGCCTCGGCCTCCGGCACGGAGGGGTGGGCGGGCCCTGCGGGGGTCAGGGTGTACTCGTCCGCCGCGTCCGGGCGGGCGAGGAACCACTGGCAATCGTTGGTCTGGATCATGTGCGGAGTCTCCTAGAAGGGGATGTCGTCGTCGCTGAAGAAGCCGGGGTCGGGCGCCGTGGCGGGCGGGGAGTTCGGGCGCGAGGTCTGCGGGTTGTGGCGCTGACGAGCGGGCTGCTCGTCAGCGGACTGGGCGCGCCCGCCGAAGTGGATGCGATGGGCGATGACCTCGGTGGTGCGCCGCGTCTCGCCGGCGGGTGTGGTCCACTGGCGGGTCTGGAGGCGTCCTTCGACGGCGATGCTGTCGCCCTTGCCGACGTGCTTCGCGACGATCTCGGCGGTCTTCTCCCAGCACACGATGTTGTGCCAGTCGGGCTGGTCCCCGGTGCCACGGGTGGCGATGGAGAAGTTGGCGACGAACTTGCCGCTGGGCAGCTGCTTCGTGGTGGGGTCCTGGCCGACCCGTCCCATGAGGGTGACGACGTTCATGTGGTCTCGTGCTCCTTCTTGGCGGTGTCGAGCAGGGCGTTGCGGATCCAGCGGGATCGCCGGCCGTAGGGTGGGATGCGGAGGCGCTCGCCCTCCTTGACGATGGCGGAACTGATGTACTCGAGCTCCTCGTCGGTGACGGAGATGCCGAGGTACTTCCTCTGCGCTGTGGACTGCTTCTTCTTGTTCACGGGGTCTCCTTGGTCTCGCTCTTCCACTGGTTGATGCTCTCCCGGCCCTTCTGGGTGCCGAGACGGAGCAGGAGGTTCTCGAGGCTGGTGCGCCCGCCGGCGCTGGGCTTCTTGCCGGTGTGGTGGAGGAGCCACCCCTTGACGTCCTCGTACTTGAGGTCCATGGAGGCCAGCTGCGCCATGAACCACCGGCGGTTGGGCTCCCACTCGGGGTGATGCCCCTTGGGGAGCCGCCCCCAGGCGTCGATGCCGCCCTTGTGCAGGGGGTTGTCCTTGTCGTAGAGGCCGAGGCCGAAGCCGGGTCCGAGGTCCTTGGCGGCCCTCTTGAGGGCGTCGGTGCGCGCCTCCTTGAGCGCGAGCTCGAGGCCGTCCCAGCCGGTGCCGTTGCCGTACCCGACGTCGGTGGAGACCTTGGTGATCTCCTCGAGGGGGATGGTCAGCGTCAGGGTGACGATGGCCTGCCAGTGGATCTTGTCACCGATCTCGAAGGGTCCGTCGATGCGGTCGACCTGGAGGCTGGTGCTCCAGCCGAGGGGGCCGAAGGTCTCGTTGAGTTGGTCGATGATGAAACAGCCCTGCAGGTAGGTGAAGACCTTCCCGCCACGCCCGGTGCGCGTGGACGTGTTGCTGGCCATCGTGGGGAGCCAGCAACGTTGGGCGATGAGTTCTCTGGGGGTAGGTGGCATGTTATCTCCTGTGTGATGAGCGTAGTGGAGCACTGGAGGATTAGCAAGCGGGTTGCACAGCGAGCAGACCAGCTCGTGCGATGTTCTTCTTGTGCTCGGAGCCGATGAGCCGGAGGCCGACGATGACGGTCTTGTCGGCGTCGAGGTAGGGCTCGGCGTCGAGGAACCAGAGGTCGTGGTGGACGCCGTCGATGACGGGGGATCCCATCCAGGTCGTGGGCAGGGGCTGGTGCTTGGTGATGTCGAAGACGACGGAGATGGGCAGCCCCAGCGGGAGGAGCCGCTCGGTCTTCTTCATGTTGTGGTGGCTGTGAGCTCGTGTGACGTAGAGGCTCCTTCCGAGGAGGAAGGGGTCCTGGTTCTTGGTGTAGTCGTAGAAGGTGATCGGGTACGGCGAGGCGGTCTTGGCGAGCTGGGCGATGTCGTGGGCGAGCCAGGTGAGGTCGCTCGCGAGGTTGGTCCTGTAGGCCAGCAGGAGGCCGCTCTTGCCCGCCAGCTTCGACGCGGCGACGATCTCGGTGGCCACGGCGTTGACGAAGATCTCCTCGTTGTAGGCGAGGGCGAGGGTCCGGGCGATTCGGGAGAGCTTGGACAGGTCCATGGACCCGCGGCCGGCGGTGCCGACGCATGGGATGCGGCAGCCCTTGGTGCTCCACTGGCAGAGGGTGTGTCTGCCGACGAGGAAGTTGCCGGCCTCCTTGTGGGGCGAGAGGGTCAGGCCGGCGTTGACCCACCCGGTGCCCCTGCACTTGACCTGCTTGTGTCCCGCGCGGGTGCTGATGGGCAGCCGTCCGGTGATGTAGCAGGCCGCCTTGTGGAAGATGGCGGCCTCCGGGTTGCTCTTGTAGAGGCCGGTGAGCTCCTTCTGACTGAGCACTCCGCTCCTGAAGGTGGCGAGCTCTCTGACTTGTGCAGCGACGCCCTCCTGGGCGGCTGGCGTGAGGTAGAAGTGTTGACTCATTGGTTGCTCCCTTTGGTGATGTCCGCCAGAGCGGCGAACGGTCGGTGCGTGTGCGCCTGCTTCGCGCGTGCGCCCTGTGCGACGTGCTGCGCAGAGCGCACTGTCACTACGCTGTACTCGCGAGCCGGGCCGGTGCCGAGCGCGACGAGGATCGCCGTGCCCGGCCCCTTCGGCCCCTCAAGCTCCACCCACACCTCGGTGGGCTCACCGGCGCGCTTGGGCGGGTGGTAGACGTTGCGGCTGTCCGCTGCGGCGCGGACGACTGCGGCCGACAGGGCGTCCGGGGAGTCCCGCAAGCCCAGTCGGCTGTGTGCCTGCTGGACCGCGTGCCAGGTGGCGTGGATCACCGGACCACGCCCGGCCGGTTGCGGTCGTGCAGCGTGAGGGTGCGCAGCCCCTCGTCGCCCATGTCGATGACGACCCCCCAGGCGTCGCTGCGCTGGAGGAAGTTGACCGCGTCCATGACCCTGTGGGGGTCGTCGAGCCCGACCACGACCTCGTCGAGGTTGCAAGGCGACCCGTCGAGGTAGATGCGGCAGGTGGTGGGGCCAGGCCTGTCCTCCTCCTCTTCATCACCGAGGACGATGTCTGCGACGTCCTCACCGAGAGCGGTCAAGGCAAACCCGCTCTCGTCGTCGTCCTCCTCGTGCCATACGTCCGCCAGCCCCTTGGCGGCGAGTGCCTTGACCGCCATGCCGGAGCCGGTGCTGTGGTCGGTGACGCACCAGAGCCACACGACGCTGCTGCGCCCGTGCTCGTAGAAGTCGCTGTCGCGGTAGCGACGGATGACGGTGACCTGAGCGTCGGTGAGGGTGGCGGCGAGGTCGGCGGTGGTGGGGTGGCTGTCGTCGTCCGAGTCGTTGAGGCTGCTGGTGATGTAGTCAACGAGGGCGTCGCGGACGCCCTCGACCTCCCAGGACGCGAGGCCCTGGCAGGTCTCCGCGACGTCGACGTAGCGGTAGACCGCCGTCCAGATGTCGTCATGGCAGCGGCTGCGCTCCATGAACTCGGCTGGGTCCTGGCCCCCCACGAAGGTCTCCCAGGCCTGCGCCCCCTTCAGCGGTCGGCGCTCGGTCGCCAACGACTGCGCGCACCAGACGCTGTACCCGTCGCCGTGGGCGTTGTCGGAGAGTCGGTCGGAGCGGGTGCGCTCCCGGCTCTCCTGGTAGGCCTCGTCGGCCTCGAGAATGACACCGAACCCCTCCAAGTCCTCGGTGGTGACAACCCAGGTGGTCCGGGTCTCCGGGGCAAGGTAGGCGTAGCTCCCGTCAGGGAGCTTCTCGGCCCCCAGGGCGCGGATGGCGGTGTTGATGGTGGTCATGCCGTGCCCTCCGTGTGGAGCTCGACCGTCCGGGCGACCCACGCCCGCAGCCGCGCCCAGGCGAAGGTCGCGTCATGGCCGCAGCCGTCCCAGATACCGCCGGGGTAGGTGACCCACTCGCCGTTGACGGAGGCGCAGGCTCCGCCCCAGCGACCCCGCCCGTACCAGACCCGGCCGACCAGAGTGTCGTCGTGGTACAGGTTGAAGGTGGACGCCGCGTCGGGCGGCGTGCCTACCGTCTCCTCGCGCCAGTCGCCGCTGGCGACGAGGCGGGCATCGGCCTCGCGGGCCGCCTGAGCGGCAGCCCGGTCGGCTGCGAACGCCTCGCGCAGTGACTCGCAGGCGGCGTCGCCGTCGAGGTCGTCGTCGAGGGCGGTGATCACCTCCTCGGTGGTGCAGACAAAGACGGGTCCGCTGACGCCCAGGGCCGCCGCGTGCGGCTCGATGAAGGGCCAGGTGCAGTCCGTGAAGGCCGCCACCTGGTAGCCCCCCCTGAAGAAGATCACAAAGCCGTCGCAGGGCTTGGTCTTCCAGTCCTGGTGGTTGACATAGATTCCCTCTCGCATGCTAGAACCTCCCCGGCATGAGTGACCGGATGGTCTGGTAGTAGTCGTCCGAGTCCCGAAGGCACTCGGAGCAGAGCCCGTCGTCGTTCAGCTGGACGAGCTCGCCGTCCTCGGCGTTCTGCTTGCTGTTTGCGCACTCGCGAACCCGGCAGTAGCCGACCTCGCAGTCCCAGATGTCCTCCTGGCAGATGTCGTGTCGCATCAACTCCACTCCGTGAGCCGCAGCTTGGCGGCTCGGGACTTGAGGTAGTCGATCTCCTCGCTCCCCTCGCCACCGCAGAGGGCGATGGCCATCAGGTTGGCGAAGAGGGCCAGGACGATGGCGTTGTAGGAGCCGCCGACATCTCCGTCGGCGTCGTAGTCCATCCAGGTGCCCGGGCAGTCCCGGTTCCCGGCGAAGCGGGCCCAGGTCTTGGACTGGATGTAGTCGCCGGGGGCGACCTCAGCGACGATGGTGCCGTGGCGCCACCCGTCGGCATCGAAGGGGCGGATGTAGATGACCCCCGTGTAGTGGGTGCCGTCGTTGGGCTCCCACGATGCGAAGAGGGCGAGCTCGCCCCTGAAGAGGACTCTGATGTTGTCGGTCAGGTACATTCCATTACCTCCAGTCGACGGCTTCGTTCGGGATCCACGAGTAGCCCTCGCAGGCCTCACACCGGACGGCGCTCCCCGAGAAGGCCGGGGTGACCCCGAGGGAGCCCATGGACTCCGCGACGTTGGACCGATTGGGCCGGAAGTCCCAGCCGACCCAGTCCAAGTCATGGATGCAGAAGTTGTCTCCGTCGTTGCCGCAGTGCGGGCAGCTGTAGCCGTTGGGCCCCCGCTCGAGGAGCGGCCCCTCGGCCTCGATTACGAAGATCGCCCTGATGGCGTCGGTGAGCCAGTCGATGGCCTTCGTGGTCCTGAGTCCGGCGAGCCTCAGTCCAATGTTGATCTCGCTGTCAGTCTTCATTCCTTTCTCCTTTCAAGGTTGAGCGCGAGCCAGGCCAGTGCGGCCTTGGCGTTGCGGAGGGCGATGATGTCGTCGGCGTCGACCGCCTCGATCGTCTCGATGAGGTCCGAGATGATCGAGGCGGTCATCTGCGGGCCGACCTCCTTGTCGACGGCCCACCGGTTGGTCTTGCTGTCTCGTCGGATGGTGATCACGGGGTCTTCCGGCGGAGGGCCTCGATGAAGGCGTCGCGCCACCTGTGCGCAGCCTCGGGGGGCTCGACGAGCTTCCCCGGAAGGCCGTGGAATGAGGTCCAGTCGAAGTTGACCACCCTGGATGCCTCCAAGGCCGCCTCCGCGACGGAGGCGTTGGTCACGCGGTCGTTCACCAACGGGAAGATCCGTTGCCCGGTCTCCGTGTGGGTCAGGGAGCGTGGGAACACGCCCTTGGTGAGGATGGCTACGCCTGGGACGCCCGTCTGCAGCGCGTTGACCGTGATGGTCTCGTTGAGCCACATGTTGTACACGGCGACTCGGGTGCGCTTGAGGCGCTTGGGCTTGGGCTTGGGCTTGGGCGCCAGGTCCTCCTTGGTCAGGATGGCCTGGCGTGGCGGGGTGGTGGTCTTCCTGGTCGGTGTCGTGATGACGACCTTGTCCGCCCCCGTCGAGAGGGCGAGCTTGGCGGTCGTGTTGGCGCAGGCGGTGCACCGGGTGGTCGTCATCCGCTGGCCGTTGGCGTGGACCTCGAGGCACACCGCATTGTTGTACACGTCGAGGCACTGCGGGCATCTGAGCATGGCCTCAACCGCGGCGGCGGCGATGAGGGCTGCGGCGAGCAGCTCGGCGGTCGTGTCGTCGCGTGAGGCCGACATGGCCCACCGCACCTGAGTCTCAGTCAGCGTCATCGGTGTCCTCGATGGTGGTGAGTGTGTTGATGATGTGGGTTTTGGCCGCCGCGCTGTATCGCGCGATGGCAGACCCCAGGTCGTCGATGGCGTCTCTGGCACCGTCCGTGGTGGCCATGATCCGCCCCCTCTCTGCGTGGTGGGCAACCACCATGGCTGCCTCCACAACTCTGGCCGTGACTCTCTTCATTCTCCCTCCTTCCTCTTGTGGGCCCCGCCGCATCGCGCGAGCGGTCGGCCACCAGGCCGAGCGACCGGGAGCGCGAGCGCCGGGGCCCTGTTGCTTCGCCTGGTGTGGTGGCTTTGTCCGGCCCCCGGAGGCGTTGACGGTACAGCCGCCAGTGGACGTCCCAGAAGGCGTTGACGAGATGGCGTTGAGGTGCAGCCGTCGGTGTGTGCCCCAGAAGGCGTTGACGAGACGGCGTTGACGAGGCGGCCGGCAGGGACGTCCCAGAAGGCGTTGACGAGACGGCGTTGAGGTACAGCCATAGAGGATGTTCCCGAAGTCTCGGGCCCCGAGACGTCGTTGACGGTGCAGCCGCAATGGGATGCCCCCGACGTCGCTGACGAGACGTCGTTGACGGTGCAGTCGTAGGGGATGGCCCCGACGTCGTTGCCCCCGAGAGGGCGTTGACGGGCGACTACCAGGGGATGTCCCCGACGTCGTTGGCGGCGTGCTCGGGGCTGGCCAGCTCGAGGCTGGCGAGGAGATCCCGGATGGCGCCGTCGTCGAGGTCGTCGAGGTCGTCGAGGTCGTCCAGCAGGCCGACTGCGCCGAGGTCGTCGAGGACCTCGAAGAAGTCGAGATCGTTCTGCCACGCGGCAACGACCTCGTCGGCCCACTCCTCCGGGTCCCGGTCCCCCGAGTCCCAGTCGCCCGAGTCGTCCCAGCCGTCCCAGTCGTTCCAATCTCCCCAGTCGTCCCAGCTGCCCCAGCAGGGCAGCTCGGGGATACCTTCCCGCTCGATGGCGAGGAGGGCGTCGAGGATGGCGAGGTAATCGCTTCCGTGCTTCTTCCAGATGGAGTCCATCTGGCCCAGTGTCGCCTTCATGTCCTCTCCTTTTTTGTTTGCCGGCTTCCGCCGACACCCGCCGGGCCGGGGGGCGCCCCGCGCCACCCCGTGCTTGCCCCCGGCCCGCCGGGTGGCGCCGGGAGCCGACGATGTTATCGTCTTGCTGTGACAGGACCTGAACTTGCCAAGATGGCCCTCGAGGTCTGGAGAGCGACGACGCCGCACGCCGCCATGCTCTGGCTGCACTGGGCTGGCGAGGGTGCGCTCGAGGCTCCGGTCGAGCGTAACGGGGATGGAGAGCGGCGAGCTCTTGGCCTAGTCCACGCCAGCTCTGTGAAGGCGCACAGGGTGCGGCTGAGGGAAGCGGGGCTCGTGATCGAGGGGAAGACGCGGACCTTCCCGTCGAGGTCGACCATCATGTGTCGCAGCCCCGAGGAGGCGTTGACGTACCTGACGAGGGACGCTGGCGTCAGGCGCAGGCGTAGGTACAGCGAGGGCTCGCCTGGGCTCGTGCGTCCGGGCCCGCAGAAGGCCATCCTCCAGCGGTTCGCAGAGCTTGGGCTCGCTGACGTAGCCCTCTAGCCCCAGTGCGAGGCCACGGGCGGTGCCCCCGGCAGACCGCGCAAGCGAACAGCGCGCGAGCGGAACACTTCGTGCGTGTGCGGCTCAGCAGCTCGCAGGTGTCCTCGCTGAGGCCTCGGCCTTGCAGCCCCGCTCGGCCGCAGGCCGAGCTCAGGCGCGGAGCGCCGTCTGACCCGCGCTTCGCGGGTCTGCAGGGTCTTTTTCCGGCGCGTGCGCCGGAAAAAATTTTTTTTATATACCGACCGAGCGCTCGCTCGGTCCCTTGATGCAAAAAAGGCCGGGCGGTCTCCCGCCCGGCCTTGTGCCAGCTATGCGCTAGCGCCCGGAGGTCTCCCGGAGCGTGCGGGGCATCGGCGCGACTCGGTCCAGCGTCGCGTATCCTCCCTTACGCCCGAACGTGGCGAGGAAGCCACCGCCCTCGGCGAGGGCCAACACCTTGGCCAGGGTGCAGCGGTTGGCGTCCACCGCCCAGGCGGCCTTCGGGTTGGAGGTTCTCATCAGCAACCCAACGTCCAGGGCCCGCCCGTTGGCGAGCCTGAAGTTCAGCCACTGCATGTCGCCGGCCGCGCGGCAAGCGCCGGTGTCGAGCGCGACGGCGTGCTCTCCCACGACGGGGCCGGCGTAGTCGGCCGGGTCGAAGCCCCACTGGGCGGCGATGTCCCGCCCCATCGGGGTACAGACGTCGTGCGCCCGCTCGGCGGCGGCGTACTCCTCAGCGGTCTCCGGGGCGTTGTCCTCGGGCACGTCAACGACGCGGGCGGTGCGGGTCTGGGTCCGGGTCTTCGTCTTGCTCATCTTCCTTGCTCCCTTGGTGGGCGTCGGCCCACCGCCATGGTGAGGTAGAACGATACTCACGGCATGTGGAGGAGTCTATAACAATCGACAAAGGCCAATGATGCTACGGGCTTGCGGGCGTGCAGTCTCGAGGCCGCGCCGTCCGTCTGTGATCACAAGGGCTGCGGGCGGTGCCTTCGTGCCGGGGTCAGTGCGGAGGGGCAACGCGCAAGTTTGGCGGGGGCCGAAGGCCCCTTGCCACCCTCGTTAGAGCACACGCAACATTGTGCAACACTGCCTGCAACTATGCACAATCATACAAGATTGCAGGTGCAACAATGCTTAGTAGCAACCCAGCGAACAGAGTTGCAACCCAAGCCACCAAGCTGCGGCCTCTTGCAACTTTGAGTGCTGGCACGGTTCTTGCCAGGTGCCATACTTGCACCTTGCCTCCGATGGGGGGCTGCGGACAGGAGCTCCTGGAGTAGGCTTTCCATCGGAGGCTTGGTCTTGCCTCCAGGAGCGGATGGACGGCAGCCCCCCATCGGAGGCAAGGTGCGACCCCTTCACCTGCGAGGCCAGTTTCAGCAACCCGACTTGTGTTATAAGTGGTCTGCAGTTCTCTCTCCCTCAGAGAGGGAGATTGGGGACCATGCGGGTCTGAGAGGTGGTGAGTGAGCACGGGCTCGTGGCGGCAGCGACTCTCGGGCGCATGTCTGCGCTGTCGTCTTGTCCGCTTTGCGGCAGCCCCACTCCGTGTCGCCGGTGACCCTCCCTCCGGTTCCCTCCGGGCCTCCCCGGCGACCGTGGGGCTCGCTGATTGTTGGGAGGGGTTCTCGATCTGTCAAGGTTGAGTGCTTTTGGGGTGTCTCCGTGCGGAGACAGTTGGGCGACGTTGCCGCATCGTGGCACTGGCGCCCCACTGAACGCGGTGGCAGTGGGTGGCAGCGTAGGTGTTGGTGATCGTTGTGATCACGCCCATGGTGCGGCGTCGATGGTGACGTGGACGGCGGGCTCCATGTCCTTGGCGGCGTAGCGGTCGTAGGCGTGGAGCGCGACGACCTGGGCATCGTCGTGGAAGATGGTGCGCATGCCGTCGAGGACGCCTTTGACCAGGTTGTCGATGTCTGGGCGTGTGACCTTGGCGACCATGGTGCCGAGCTTCCATGGGACGGCTGGGACCTTGGCGGGTCTGGAGGCGGGTCTGTGGTGGACGAAGGTGACGGTGACCTCGAGGGGGCCGCAGAGCTTCTTGCCGTCGAGGGCTGCGAGGGCGAGCTCTCCGATGGTGGTCTCGAAGATGCGGGTCCTCTTGGGGGTGATGACCCTGGCGAACTTGCCGCGGGTGGAGATGAGGCCCCGGCCCCAGGCGACGGGTGGGCCTGGGGCGGTGAAGGCGAGGAGGTGGGCGGTCACGGCTTGCCCTCGAGGCCAACGCCGGCCTCGAGGCAGACGGTGAGCCTGTTGATGCAGGCGTTGCACTCGCCGCAGTGCGCCGGTCCGCTCCTGCTCCCGCCAGTGATGCCGCCGTTGTAGCAGGACCATGTCAGGTCGAGCGGCACCTTGAGGCGCTTGCACTCCCGTCCGATCCAGACCTTCGAGCGCGTCAGCAGCGGCGTCTCGATGGTGATGCGCTCGGTGCTGGCGGTCGCGACGTTCGCCATGACCTGCCATGCGCGGAAGAAGCTGTGGCGGCAGTCTGGGAAGCCGGCCTGGTCCGCCTGGGTCGGGCCGATGATGATGCGTGTCGCGCCGACGCTCTCCGCGCAGCTCAGGGCCAGGCCCAGCAGCACCGTGTTGCGCCCTGGGACGTAGTGCGGGGAGATCTCCCCGTCGGGTGCTGGCCGATGCACCTGGCCGGCGATGCACCCTCGCTGTGTGGGCAGTCTCAGGCTGACAATGCGGTGCTCGACGCCCTGGTAGTGGCGCGTGAGGGCGCTCGCCGCCACCAGCTCGCACTGGTGCGACTGCCCGTAGTCCACTGACAGGGCCACCACGCTCGCCGCCGTGCGGTACTTGACCTCCATCGCGAGGCACAGCGCGGAGTCCACACCTCCGCTCAGGAGAACCACTGACTCAGCCATCGAATACCCCCGGCAAGGCCTGAAGACGGCTTGCTGCCGTCAGGTTGTTGATGTTCACCGCGAACCGTGTCGCTGAGGTCCCGTCGAACGACGTCACCCGCGCGCTGTGGCACAGCCTGATTCGCCGCACCGAGTTCACCCTGCCGACGTGGCACCACGCGCCCGCCTCGACGCATGCGTCGCCCCACTGGCGCATGGTGGCCAGCTTCCACTCGGTGGACCCGCCGACGAAGATGCCGACCTGGTCGTCGAGCAGGTGCCCGACGTCGGCTGGCTGCATCCCGTCCTGCACGGCCAGGAGCACCCTCGTCACACCGACCAGCCTGGGCAGCCACTCGACAGACCGTCGCAGCGACTCGGCACCGCCCATCACGATGTCGGGCGCCACGACCCAGTCCGCACTCGCCCCGTACCGCTCGACGAGCTCCACGAACTTCTCCTCGGGCCAGGCGTCGCCGCGCTGGTATGCCCCCCACGCGCCGTTGTCGAGCGCGTATGCGAACCCGTCGTGCAGCGTGTGGATGTCCGGCGTCAGCAGGAGCCGCCACCCCGCCGCGCGGAGTGCGGAGACGTTGCGCCGGGTGCGCGTGGTTGTGGCGTAGGCGATCACAGGCACCTCTCCCTGACCTCATCCCACGCCCGGATGGAGACCCACGCGGCTGCCGCTGCGAGGTTCTCGTGCCCGCTCTCGAGCCATGGCCCCTGATCTTCCGTGCGAGGGTCGCAGCGCATCAGCACCGCGAACGTGTTCAGCCGCTCGCCACGCCCGCGCCAGAGTTCCACCTCCACCCCATCTGTCGTCGTCACGATCACGACCCGGCCTCCTGCCCTCTCCGCCGCTCGGCTCGCCGCAGGGAGCGCAACCGCTGTACCATGGCCTCGGTGCCGGCCGGGTGCCGCATCAGCGTTGCCAGACAGAACAGCGCCGACGCGGTTGCATAGTCTTCCCGCGCTTGCGCTTCCCCGTACAGCCGGATCACGAGGTCAGCGGTCGGCCACGAGCACCGCAGCGCCGGCGTGCCCTCGTCGAACAACCAGTGCTCGGCGCGGGTGTCGACGCACATCTTGCGCACCGTCTCGGGCGGTGCTCCCTCTGGCCGTCTAGCCGGCATCTGGCACCTCCCCACGCGCCGCCATGACCTCGCGGATGATCTCCGGCGGGCACGGCGGCGCGTCGGGGAACGCCTCGCGGATGGCGAGGAGGGCGGCGGTGGTGCTGCGGTATTCGGCGCTCTCGCCGGGACGGAGCCAGATGGTGTGGCGGTTGTCCGGGTGCTTCAGGATTGCGGCCACGAGGCGCCCGCCGAGGTGGAGGTGCCCCCGCACCCACCGCAGCTGCGCCGACGCCTTGAACGCCTCGTCGGGCAGGGGTGGGAGGCCGTTGCTGGCCGCCCACTGCTGGACGCCTTCACGATCCACATCCTGCGTTGCTTCGTGGTGCCCGAAGCGGCGCGAACCGTCGGGCTGCTGGTGGATCCACCAGCCATCGCTGCCGCGCACCCACCCACTCGGCACGGTGAGGGCAGATTGGTGCAGCCGGTCGAGCGTCACCTTCTCGTCGCACTCGGTCAGATAGACGCGCCTCCCGCCGGGCGGGGCAGGGGCGTAGTCCAGCACCAACCCGTCAAGCGCCCGGTTGGCCTTCCGGTGCATCCGCCCACACTCGTGCAACAGCGCGCCGAGGCCGTCAGCGATCGTCTGGTAGAGGCCGCGCCGAGGCTTGCCGAGCCCGAGGTCGCCCTCCGTCCACATCGGAGGGCGATACTTGGCCACCGGCCCCACGGTGTCCCAGCCGTCCAGCCACGGAGGGTCGTCCTGCTCCCACGGGTTCGGGTCTCCGGGCACCCGGAAGACGCCGATCTCCTTGTCAGCCATTGGACACCTTCGGCGCGAACCTGGTGCAGACCGGCGTGCCGCCTTCGTCGTACACCCACTGCTTCGGGTAGTTGGGGTGGGTCGTGAGATGGACCTCGGCACGGTCAGGGATGACGCAGTGCTTGGTCTTGCGGCAGGGACCGCACGTTGCGTCGATCCAGGCCTTGCGCTCACTCGGGCTGGGGCGGAAGAGGGTGCTCACTTCGTCTCCATGAAGTCGTGGGTTCCGGTGGCCAGTACCTGCTGGCACAGGCGGCATGTGACCGAGTCCCTCCCGGTCGTGTACTTGACGTGGACGATGACGCCGCACAGCGTCGGCACCCCCGAGTCGGTGAGCGGGGTGCTCGCGTCCCGGTAGTGCTGCTTTAGGGGAGCCTTGCGTGCGACACGCCTTGTCGCAGTTCCCCCGTCCCTCGTGGGCGGCCTGTCGATGATGTTCCAGTCGTGCGTTCCCCTCGAGCACGGCCTGGTCACGACGCTGGCGTGGCCGTGCTCGAGGCCGCACTTCCTGCAGGTGTACAGTCCCTTCGTCACTTGTCACCCAGCCACAGGTCGACAGCCGCCTTGACCGCCGGGTGCTGGATGGTGACCCCGTCGCCAATGCCGAGGGCCCGCTCAAGCCTGAGCAGGTTGACGACCTTCGGCATCCCGACGCCCAACTCGTAGCGGCTGATGGCGGCAGGGTCGATGCCAGACAGGGCTGACAGTTCCACCTGGGTCAGCCCCGCCTGGCGTCGGGCGTCAAGCAGGGCTGACCCCACCGCCTCAGCGATGTCCTCCTGGCGCACTACGCATCCTCGAGGGCCGCGAGCGCAGCCTCGAGGGCAGCCTCCGGGCTCTCGTCTCTGAAGTGCCTGAAGTCCCCATCCCCGTTGTCGATGGAGACGAACCACTCGCTGAGGTCGAAGCTCATCCCCGGCGAGAGCTCTGAGGCCTCCTTGTGGAGCATCCCCAGCAGCCTTCCCACCCTTTCCCAATCCGGCATGTAGACCTCCTTGTCTCATCCAAGGCTACCCGGCTTGACGGTATTGTCAAGGGCTTGCACTTGTTGTTCTTGCTGTGCATAGCTTGCCCTGGAGGTGCTCATGGCGAAGCGTGGCAGTGCTGAGTGGTGGAAGGCTGAGGCGGAGACGGCTCGCGCTGGGGTCGCTGACCTCTTGAGGGAGCGCGACTCCTTGGCTGCCGAGCTCGCGGTGGCCCTTCGTGCTCGCGAGGAGGCCCCGCCGACGGTTGGCCTCGACATGAGCCTGGTCGAGCCTGCGCTCCGCGGCTCTGTCCACCGTGTCGTGTCGGAGGTCTGCGCGAAGACCGGCCACAGTGAGGGCGCCCTGTGTGGCCTCCTGGCCCTCCAGCTGGCAGCCTCCCGGAGGCTCTTTGGCGTCCACGTCCTCGTGAGCCAGCTGCGCCACATCAGGGGCTCCCGCCTGTGAGCGGCACCGCGATCGTCGTTGACCTGCTCGAGACCATCGGCCTCCAGCTCGACGTCGTCGCTGATGCTCGCGGTCACCTGACGCAGGACCACTACACGGTCGGGCTGTGGTCCTCCGTCTACCGCGACCTCGGCAAGGCCTGCGAGGAGCTCCGCAAGATCCCCAAGCCGATGCGCCCGCCTCATGCGATGCGGGCCATCAAGGTCTTCCAGCGGTATCTCACCGGCCTGGACATCGCTGACAAGTACACCCGCGCCGGGCGGTCCATCACGTCTGACGACGTGATGCGCCTTGTCGTGTCGACGGTGCAGTTCCGCGAGACGCTCCACTGGATCTTGCACTCGCATACCAACCGCGAAGTGAAGCAACTGAAGGTCACGGAGTTCATCAATGGGCTCGTCTGACAAGCCGTCGCTCCCGAGCGTGACGATGCTCTCCGAGCGGTTCCAGAAGGAGGGCGTTCCCAAGTACCTCGAGGCGGCCTTCCAGGCGATCTGCCTGGACCATGAGGCGGTCATCGTCGAGAAGCTCCGCAACGGGTTCTCCGAGACCGTCGCTGCCCGGACGTGCGGCTTCAAGCCGTGGCTCCTGTACGAGTTCCTCGGCCGCGTGGGCTACCTGCACGGGTCGAAGAAGGCCGACGACCAGGTCTACCTGGCCACCTGGACGCGATTCCAGGAGGCCCTGGCCGAGTCGCAGGAGCTCTTCGAGTCCGTCGTCATCGACGACGCGAAGAGCGGCAGCGTGAGCTCTGCGAAGTGGATCCTCGAGAGGCGCTGCTACGGCTTCAAGCTCAAGACGGACATGCCGCCCCACCTGCGCTGGCGTGCCGACGAGCTCGACGTGATGCGGCGCGAGAACGCCTACATGTTCGAGCGGTACAAGGTGGAGGCGAGCCGCGCCCACGCGGCCGGGAACATCACGACGGATGCGTGGGCCGACCTGATGAACCGCATCGACAGCGTGCCGGCCGTCTACTCCAACGCCTCCGATGATGCCAGGAAGCTCGCCAAGGCCCGCGAGGCTGACGCAGCGCGTCGCGAGCGGATGGAGGCGAAGCGGAGGAAGTCGATCGAGGCACTGGTCGATGCGTCTGACGCCTGAGAGGATCTCGCTGTTGCAGCGGTGGCGGAGCGACAAGGTGGCCTTCGCCGCCGAAGTGCTCAAGGTGCGCAACGAGAAGGCCAAGATCGTCCCTCTCGTGCCGAACGAGAACCAGGTCGAGCTCAACGAGGCGATCTCCGGCCGCCTGAAGACCTACGTCCTGAAGAGCCGGAAGATCGGGGCGTCGACATGGGTCGCCGCTGACTTCTTCCACGAGGCGCTCTTCGTGCCCGGCACCGAGGTCATGGTGGTCGCCCACAGCGAAGACGCTGTGAAGACGAACATCAGCCCGATCTACCACCGCTTCTACAACTACATGCCCGAATGGCTCAAGGAGATGGTCCCCCTGCGCAAGCAGAACGACCACCTCCTTGAGTTCGACCCGAAGCACGGGTCTCGGATCTCGTTCAGGACGTCTGGGACGGAGGGCTTCCGTGGCGGCACGCCCAACTGCCTCCACTGCTCCGAGTTCGCCTTCTGGCCAGACCCTGTCACGACCATCGCGTCGCTCTTCTCGTCGGCGCCCGACGATGCTCGCGTCATCCTCGAGACGACCGCCAACGGGCTCAACTACGCCTACGGCTTGTGGAACGACGAGGACCCGGTCTGGGAGAAGGTCTTCCTCCCCTGGACCGAGGACCGGCGCTGCGTCGCGAAGTTCGCTGCGAAGAAGTACGAGGAGGTGGTCCAGGCCGCGTCGGACTACGACCTGACCCCGCAGCAGTTGAACTGGTGGAACAACGTCTACAAGACCAAGGCTGCCGGCAACCTGCGGAAGCTGTTCCAGGAGTTCCCGATCACGCCGTCAATGGCCTTCGTGTCGACTGGCGGCAGGTACTTCCACAGCGTGTTCAGCGTGTCTGGCGAGCCCAAGGAGGGCTACATCAGGTACTCGGAGCCTGAGAAGTACCGGGTCTACATCATGGGCATCGACACCGCCGGCGGCAACGAGGGTGGCGACTACAGCGCCTTCGTCGTGCTCGACGCCACGGACATGACGAAGATGCGGACCGTGGCCAGCTACTACGGCAGGGTCTCCGAGCGGCCCTTCGCGAAGATGGTGGTGAAGGAGGTGCAACTCTGGAGGGCGCTTGCTGTCCCCGAGCGCAACACCACCGGCGTCGTCGTGGTCGAGGAGCTTCGCGACGCCCTCTGGCCCTACATCTACCACGACCTCGACAAGACCGATGACGAGAACGTCTGGACACGCAAGTACGGGCTCCAGACGACCGTGAAGAGCCGCCCCCTCATGCTCTCGAAGCTGAGGGAGGCCGTCTTCGAGAGCTGGATCGACTGCCGTGATCAGAGATTCCAGATCGAGGCGAACGCCTTCGCCTTCAATGGGGCAGGTCGCCCCGAGGCGATGCCTGGGCACCACGACGACATGGTGATGGCCCACGCGCTTGCTGTTTACGGAGCTTCCCAGCGCCAGATGGTGGCCGATGACGTGATGTCGGTGCGACCTCGTGGTGGACGGGAGATAATCGAGTATGAGAAGAAGAGCGGGAAGCTCTTTAGACCAGAGGACTTCGACGATTCAGCATCTTCTGCCTGGGGTGACCGGGGCTTTGGGGTTGAGTCGTTGCTCGCCGGCTGAGGCGTAAACCAGCATGGAGTCAGATGTTCCTGTCCGAAAAAGAACAGTCGGATCTGCAGGCGATTCTCTCCGGCGAGCTCGATCCCGATGCTCCCGAGGAGTCTGCTGCGGAGGAGCCCGAGGGCTCCCAAGAGGATGCTGCGTCCCTTCCCGTCGAGGACGTCAAAGAAGCGACGGAGGCTGAGGCGCCGGTTCCTGGCGCTGATGCTGGAGCGGCCGAGGCTGTTCCGAGCCACATCCCCTACTCACGGTTCCGGGAGGTCAACGAGAGCAAGCGCGCTGCGCTGGAGAGGGCAGCCGCCCTCGAGCGGGAACTGGCGGAAGCCAGGGGTCGGATCTCTGTCTACGAGTCCCGCCCGTCTTCTCCGCCCCCAGCCGCATCGCCTGCGCCCGAGGATGCGAGGTCTGCGGCATCGTCCTACCTCGACGAGCTCCTGGCCTTTGGCGTCTCGGAGGATGCCGTCAAGCGGCTCTCCGGCCTGGACGCGAAGGTCAGCGGCATCGACGAGCGGCTCGGTGAACTGATGCTGGCCGGGAAGGTCAAGCAGCAGCTCGACCATGCGCTCGCCACCGTCAAGGAGCAGTTCTCCGAGGTGACGGAGCACGAGGTGCTGGTCGCGATCAGGGACTCCGGCGGCGAGGTCGACCCGGTTTCCTGGGCTCGGGAGCGCGCCTTCGAGCGCCGCATCCAAGCCCGCGACGCCGAGCTCGCGGCTCTGCGCGACGAGGTCCTCTCGCTGAAGAAGGGCAAGCCCGAGGTGATTGTCCGCCCCGATTCGATGAGTAGCGAGGATGTGGCGCCCGACGCGCCCGCCGGCGAGGACGCCGGCCCTACCAACTTCACTGACGCAAAATCGATGATGCTTCGCCTTCTCCGCGGAGAGGGCTGAGCCTAGGAGACCGACATGGCAGCCAACGTTGCTTCGATCAATTCCATCCTCAAGCGGGTCTACAAGTCCCCGATCCAGCGCGCCATCAACGACGAGGTCTGGGCCTACAAGCTCTTCAAGATGCGCTCGGACCTGTGGTCCGGCGACACCTGGGAGCAGCCGGTCCACGTCAGCCGCAACTCGGGTGTCGGCAACCGGCTCGAGGGCGGCATCCTGCCGACGGCCGGGAACCAGGGGTACGCGCTCCTGCGTGGCGGCGAGAAGTCGACCTACGGTCGCTTCGAGGTCACCGGCCAGGCGAAGGCCAAGGCCCGTGGCGCCAACTCCGGCGCCTTCGCGAACGTGATGAGCGAGGAGATGGAGCGCCTCCCGAAGGACGTCGCCAACCTCCTGAACCGCCTCTCGGTGTCTGGCGGGTTCGCCATCGGCTGGCTCAACCAGCGCCGCCCGTCCCTCGTCTCTGCCGGCGCCCTCGGTGACGCCTCGGCCACCCAGTCCTGGCAGTTCCAGGGTGACTTCACCGCGCTGGCCCAGGCCACCGCGGCGGACATCACGTCCTGGGTCCGTGTCCGCCTCTTCAGGACCGACACGCTGCAGGAGATCACCTGCGCCAACTCCGGCACCACGGCGACCACTGGCGACATCTTCGTGGCCGGCATCGACCAGGACAAGACGGCCCCGACCGTCGACCTCCGGGCCGTCGCCACGGCCGCCGCTGCCGCTGACTTCAACACGCTGACCACGCTGGTTGGCGGGGCCCCCGTGAACGTGGCGGACTTCGCCCCGATCCTCGTCGTCCTCCACGACGTGGCCAGCACGGCGGCGACGGGCGGCGTCACCTATGGCTCCGGCACCGGCCTCCCGGTCTCCGGCGCCCTGGGCGGCCCCGCCGCCCAGCAGGTCGGCATCTTCGGCAACCTCGGGCTCGCGACCCACTTCACCGTGGACCGGACCACGGCGACGGGCACCGCCGACATCCTGCAGGCGCACTGCGTGACCGCCTCCAAGGTCGCCGCGGGCGATCGTGTCGACATGACCGTCGAGATGATCCAGGACGTCTTCGACACGCTGTCGGACGAGGAGGGTGTCACCCCTGACATCATCCTCACCAACGCCCACCAGCGCACGAAGTACCTCGGCCTGATGATCGGCACCTTCGGCGCCGCCGGCGCGGCGAACGCGCGCTTCAACGTCGATGGCAACAAGGTCGGCAAGATGGACCTCGGGCCGGACCAGGGCGGCTGGGCCTACTCCAACATCCCGTTCCAGGTCACGCGGCACTACCCGAACGGCGGCATGACCTTCCTCAAGACCAGCGACTGGTTCCGCCCGACGCTGCTCGAGGGGACGTTCGCGGACGACGACGGGAACATCCTGTCCCGCACCGCCAACGCCGACGTGTGGGAGGGCTTCTGGAAGCAGTACGACGAGATCGCGTGCAAGCTCCCGAACCACCAGGCCCACCTGACCGGCCTGAACACGGTGTGATCTGATGGGCCTCGTACTCGACGTTCTGCTGTCCGTGCTGCTCGTGGAGGTCGCCGTACTGCTTCCACTTGCTGCGCGGCGGCTCCTGGCCCGACGTACCAGGAGCGACGTCGAGTACGAGGCCTTCCTTCATCCTGTTGGCATGGAGTCCGTCTACAGTTCCGGGCTGGCCGCGGTCGACCCGGATCTGGACGAGGACCTCTCGCTTTACGACTCTGACTTCACCGGCGGTCTCTATGCCCCTGATTAGTCCCGCGACCATGGCCGCATCGCAGGC
>Ga0099850_1000242_pt1 | contig 23881 bp, 20 predicted proteins | sample CB_VirMetaG_5_FD_79182 | JGI IMG/M metagenome (GOLD analysis project Ga0099850, IMG submission 79182) | Freshwater to marine saline gradient viral communities from Chesapeake Bay - CB_1508_1D Viral MetaG | ecosystem: Environmental > Aquatic > Marine > Coastal | place: USA: Chesapeake Bay... | reverse complement strand
CGTTTTGCTGCAGTGTCTGCTCCCTTGAAGTTCCGCAAGAAGCTGTAGTGCACAGTCACGCGAGGCTCTTGCTGTGAGTAGTCAAAGACGCCCCACTGGTGCCCCTCTTCTGGAACGAATATGCTACGTATTAAAGGGGCTAAGACAGGGTCTCTGGCGGGCACCTGCTGCATATTAGGGTTAGCAGATGCGAACCTTCCTGACCTGGTTCCTCCATCATCAGACTTAACTTGTCGAAAGGTTGGATAGACTTTTCCGTTTGTTGCCATGTCAATGATCTTTGACTGTATAAACACGGCTCCTGCCCGATCTAACCGTCGTGCCTGCAAAATAGTCTTAAACAAGTCATGCTCAGCTGCCTCAAGAAACTCAGCCGTAAAACTAGGGTTACCCTTATCTGTCTTTGGGTAGTCGAGCTTGAGCCTTGCGCAAACATCCTCGATGTCTTGGTTTGACCAAATATCAACGTCCCGCTCAGCAAACTTTTTGACCGCCTCCATTGCCCGTTGCTGCTCGTCTGACAATTGTTTGGCGATCTGCTCAGCACGGTGCAGGTTAACTGGTATTCCCTTTTGCCGCATGGCCACGATAACGTCGACTAGCTGCGTCTCAAGCTCAAACACATCCCAAAGGTTTTCGTCACGTAATAAAATTTCTTGCTTCTGAAAGATCCTAATTGGAAGGTCGGCGTCTTTGCGGCCATACGCTGCGACCTCATCTGCATGCAGCTGCCAGATGTTTTCTTTTACCTTTTCAGGTTTGATGCCACGCTTCATTGCTGCCATGATCATGCCTGACTCGTCCTTGTGCTCGCCTAAGTAGTCTGCGGCTAAGGCATCAAGCCTATAAGTTTGACGGTCTTCGTCAAGCAACGGTTCAGCGACCTGTACGTCATACTTGGGCCCATTGATCTTGACACCCTCAGCGGCAAGCCACTCGATGTCATAAGGCGCATTTGCAAAGACCTTTGGCGTGTTCGTGCCCAATTGATCTTGCAGCCAAGCAAAGACTTGCTCAGGTACAAGGTTGCCACCGCCAGCGTGGCGGACAGGAAAGTACTCTGCATAGCCATCGTTTGTAGCGACTGACACACCCACGACATACCCATCCTTGCGAACGCCCCCGGGACCCTTCTTCATCAGATTAGGATCCCTAGTTTCGCAGTCAACTGCAATGAGCGAAGATGTTCTCAAGTCCGGAAAGTTGTATTGCGTCTCTTCCATTTTTCTTCCAAAAGTCTAGTGCTGCGTGATCAGGATAAGGCTCTTCGTAAACAATCAACTGGCAAGACGTGTTAAGCAGCAGCTTAACGCACGTCATGCACGGTTGCGTAGTTACATACGCCGTTTGAATCTCGAAGACATCCTTGCATTGAAGTAGCGCATTTTGCTCAGCATGAATCGCCTCACACGCATCGAGCCCCTGCCCGCTAGGAAAAGAGCTGCCAGCACAGGGCTTATCAATGCAATGAACGCTGCCACTAGGAACACCGTTATACCCAGTAGCCAACACATGACCGCGACGATTGACAAGAACGCAACCCACGCGACGTCGTATGCAAGTTGCTCTAGAAGCGACGAGCCTCGCCATCTTCGCGAAATACTCATGCTTGCTCACTCTCTTCATGATAAATCTCCTTGAGCCATTCGGCTTGGCAAAAGTCAGTCATCCCATCAGCCAGCATCCAAAGATGTTTGATAAGATCCTCTGGCTCTTGAAACTGGTCTAAGTCAATGGGCTTGTAGTCTACAATAATCTCGCTGTCCATGCAGTTTTTAGCAGCTTCAAAGTTTGACTCATACATGTGCTGACTTGCTGCATAAAAGTAAAGGTTACCGAGTTCATACTTATTGTCCCAGGCCCTTAGGCTAAGAGCAATAAATGCTGATAACGCTGAAAAATTAAACCAGTCATAGGGCACACCAAGCCAAACGTCTGATGATCGCATGTTCATGAAGCATTGGATCTTGTCATCCCTAATCATGAACTGGCAGCTAATTGTGCAAGGAATGTCCTTTGAGTTGCGCGGATTTTGGCGCCAGATAGTAATGACCGCCTGCCTTGTATCGGCGTCCTGAGCAAGCGCGTTGATGACGTGGCTAATCTGATCTCGTATTGGAGGGCCATAGGCCCCGAAGAAGTAAGTCCCGTCATCACTGAATTGTTTAATGGCCTTTGCGTACGGCTCAATGGTTGCTACGCGATTGTCGCCAGACAAAATCCAAGCGGCCTCTGCTGCCATAAACTTGTAGCCCAGCTTACGGTTCTTGATCGTGATTACCGGGTAATCCATTGGAATCACAGTACGGCAGCCCAAGATTTCTTTAGTTTCGAGGCCACGTGGCTTAACTGTCTTACCGTTGTCTAAGATGTTTTGCATCAGGCCCTGCCAAATCATGTTAGTGAAGTTCATACTAATCTCCCTTGGAGCTGTCGTTTAAAATCTTCCTCATGACCAAACCGCAAGGCGTAGCTTGGATGCACAGCAGCGATCATTCGTGAATCGTCAAGCCAAAGATCTTTGATAGTGTCTGCTGCATTGGCTCCAAGGGCAATGGTCTGAAGGTCGTAAGCGTTTTTAAGCTCACGAATATTCATACCACCGTTTGCGTATCTGGCATTGACCCAGACGCACTCTGTCTCGTCAATCAACAATTCGTGCATGACCTTGGCAAGAAAGTTGCTTGAATTGCCGAAGTCAAAGAAGGGCCACCTAATTGCGCGCATCTTAGGATTAGGCGCATCGCCAACCATAAGATACTTGGCTCCGACTGCAAAGCCTGCAAAGTTTTGTTCCTTCATTGCAAGGCCTGGCTGCCATTGCAGCGATTGCCGATGGTGCAGCGTGTCAGCAACAAGGTTACAAAACATGTCCATGTCGTTACCGTGCGTGTCAACGTTATAGATCAAACAATCTTCTCGTTCACACATGCCGCCAAAGCTCATGTAGTCTGCGTAGTTGTCGCCTGTTATCTGACCACGACCCCAAATCAACTCTTGAAAACGCGTGCCGACTTCTGAAACGTCGTCATACATTTCTTCTCGTTGGTACTTGAGTTGTTGAAACTTTTCTTTGTGGTCTGTAGGCAGTTCGCACATAACGTAGATCCCGCAGTGCTTGAGAATGATTCTGTCAAGCATGCGGCCCATTTGAGGCCAAGGACTGCCGCCACGGTAAACAGCTGCATAGATTGCCTCGCTCATCCAAAGCCTGTCAATGACAACGAGCTTTTCTTGAGATAGCTTAATGGCCCTATGAAGTGCTGCCGTATGATACAGCGGCATCTTATTAGGCCAGCGGTATGTGTTGTGAATGTAGTGACCATCGTACTTTTCACACAGCTTTTTAGCAAGTGTGGTTTTTCCGGTGCCATCACAGCCCTCGATTATGATAATGCCTTTCACGCTTTCTCCTTTCAAAGAAGGTCACTAAGCTTAGGAGCTTCCCAACCCTCAGGCTTAATTATATCGTAAGTCGAACCTCGCTTGCTATCTTCTGGACGTTCCGCCCTAACTTTTTTCATGTTGGCCCAGTGCACTCGCTGCCAACCCTCGTTAAACGGCAGCTTGCAAAAGTAAGCAAGACCAAGTGAGACGTAAACAAGGTCAATGATTCCATCAAACACTTGCTCGAGATCCTTTGCGTCAACACCGTCCTCAATCTCTTGCAGCTCTTCATGCAAGTGACGAAGCTTAAGCTGCAAGATCTCAAGGTCTGGCAGACTTGGTTTCTCTTGCTGCGGTAAGTTAAACTTGCGATGAAATGCAGTAACGTCGCCAAACAGATCGCGATCAGGCATAGGTCTTCTCCAAGTGATCAAATAAAGGTTGGCGTTCTTTGCTGCTGCTAAACTGCTCTTCTGTCAATGATCGCAGCTCGTCAATGTAGTCTGCTGCCTCAGTTAGAATAGGCGGTGCGTGTTTGACTCGCCAAAGCACGTTGCGAGCTCGATGCGGATACAAGGGAGCAAAGATCGTTGCCAAGTAGTTGGTGTCGTAGTAGTCGCGAAGGCGGTTAAATATGCCATCGATGTCATCTTTCTCATTAAGATCCTTGTAGTCTTTGATCGATGCAAATGTGCCAAAGTGGTCATCAACGTCGAGTCCAGCAAGGGCCAGCATAAGCTGCATGGTTCGATACCCCATCTCATTAACGTGGTTTGCAGCTGCTCCTACCTTTGCGTCGTAGACAGGGGTGCTAATGAAGGCTACGCCATTCTCAGTGAGCTTTTGCTTAAAGGCCTGCAGCATCTTAAAGGCATGAACCGGCTCAACGTGCTCAAGAACCTCAAAGCACGTGATGACGTCATAGTTTTCATGCGGTGTAGGTGTCTCAGGGAAGATCGATTGACCGATAAGCGTGGGCTGCCACTTAGTATTCTTGAACGCATCAGGCATCTCAAGCTTGTTGTAGTCCATGCCGACGTACTCGAGGCCATCACTGGCCATGCGGCTTGTGAACAGCATTCGGGCCAACGGCACGTCCTTCCCGCAGCCAATGTCAAGAAGCTTACAGTTCTTGCGGTTTTCTGGCTTACCCATCCACTTAGCTACGTGGGTCCACCTAAGGCAGTGGGCGATGTAGTCTCGATGAATAAAGCCTCGGGCCTCAGCCTGGTCAATGCTCAGGTGAGTGTTGTCAATGTGTTTACCACGCTCGTTGGCCATGGCGATCTCCTAAAAAGAATAAGGGGCCGTAGCCCCCGGAAAGTTAAGCTGCTTCTGCGTACTCGACAGCTAGGTCGAGCGCTTGGCGCTTACGGTTTGCAGCGGCACCGAACCATGCGCTAGTGAGCGCCTTGTCACGATCAGTGCCGGCCACGTGGTCGTAGTAGTAGGTCACAGCGTTAAACGCTCCCCACCAAGTGCCTTTGCTTGTTTTCATGTCGGCACCGGGTTGTGTGTCAACAAGTTCGATGAGCTTGTTAACGGTGCGGCCAAGTTCTGCGGGGTTAAGTTCCTCGTTTGCTGCAAGTTGCGCTTGAGGATTCATGACGCGGCTAAAGAAGCGCATAAGCGCTTGGTCTTCGTAACGCTTAGAGGCCAAGAACTTAGACTGCTCCTTAAATACCTCAAGGGCTGCGGTTGCAAGGCCAACCTTTTCCTCAGCCTCCTTCTTGACGATGTCCGTGAACAAGCGGTCATGGGTCATGCGGAAGGTGGAATTGACGTCGGCGCCGTTAAGCGCTTGCGTCAAGGTGTTGTTGCAAACGACGCGGACCGGTGTAAACATGATTTGAAGACTACGCCCCCAAATGTGCGGGTTGTCAAGAAGCATGTAGCCCTCGACTTCGTCGCCACCGTTGACACGGAAACCGCCCTTGATCTTTGCAAGGCCCCATACGCGGCGGCCCTCTTGAAGACTGCCCGCCGTTTCCATGGTCATGTCGCCTGCCCGGCAAAAGCGGTCAAAGAACTCAAAGACGTCGTGGTTTTGGCTTGGGTTGTAGTCCTTGCCGCAAATGCCAAGGATTGATTGATCACTAGAACGAACAAGTGCCGAGTGTGAGTTAAGAAGCGCATCTTCATCGACCCCACCACCCATGCTAACCCAGAGTTGCTTCTTCTCGACAGTCCAATCTAACTTGGCAGCCTTAAGCATTTCCTCAGGCGATAAGTTAGAATCGACCTTGGTACCAAGACCGTGCCAAGGAACTTGACCTGCGTAAGCCATCGTTTCTACATTGTGTGCCATTTGAATCTCCTTTTCTTCTTTCACGGTGCACAACCGGAATGACTGTGCATGATTAAGATTCTACACGGTTTTGCCACGAAGTGCGTGCTTTTTTAATATTTTTTGCTAGTATTTGTACTAGCTTTGACAGGAGCCCCCTATGGCCTTTCTAGTGTCCTCCCTGCCACCAGTCCAGTGCTTCATTAAGCGTGAGTTCCTTTATGACCATCAGAAGGGCCACGGTGAGCTAGAACCATGCGTCTGGATGAGCCTAAAGGCCATTAAGGGCCAAGCATTCAGAATCGAAAGCCTTTTGCCCAACTACGGGGCCTTGTATGACAAGCTGCCGATTCACGCCTACGTCTGGAAGGAAGGCGCAGAAAACCTGCCCTTAGACTTTCTGCAGCTCTGGGATTGCATGGGCTATCATTTCACGATCGTTGAGAAGTCAAACCTACGCGGGCTCAAGATGAAGTTCTTTGGAAAGGACAAGCAATTCCATTTCGGCGACTATCTATTCACCGTAGATTTTTGCAGCCCAGACTTTGCAATTCTTGACACCACCTTCACTGAGACGGCTGCCGAGCACAAGAGCTTTAACTTCATCAAGCTTGACAACGGGCAGTTCGCAGCTCAGCCCAATAACCGTTGCCTGTTCTATGATCAGAGCCTAGTGAGCGGTCAGATGAAGATGCCTGACTTTAAGGTCTGCACAAAGATCTACACGGTGGAAAACACAGCCAAATGGTCTGCTAGAGATTCAGACGATTTCTTTTACCAGATTGACCAGACTAGCTAGTCAGCTTTCTTCTTACGTTTCTTTGGAGCATTGGGATCAAAGTCCTTTGGATACCCGTAACGCTCCCTGAACTTCTCCATATTAAACGGGTAGCCGCCTTTTTTGGCCATTGCTCGCGCATCTTTGAGGCGCCGCGCGTAAGTCGTGCCAGGTGTTCGTTCGGCGATCATTTCGTCGTTACGTCTTGCAGCTTCCTTGAGTTGATTGTAGAGCAAGAAGTCTGTGTCTTTAATCTCTCGCAAAATAGGCCGTAGCTCGTTGCTGCCTGGATAACCCAACGAACGATTCAAATACTCAAGAGGGCCCATTGCAGCAACCTGACTGCCATACTCAACGGCCCCATATGGATCTCTCATTGCCGGGATCACAAAGTCGATCAATTCATCAGCATCGATGTCTGGAAACTCATCTAACAGCTGGTCAACTATTTCTAATTCGTCATCTACGCCCTCTCTCAAGGCCCGTGCGATAGCTCCTTGTATAGTCGGCGTGATGCCGACTTTTGCTTTGCTGCCCAATGCAGGCTCTGTGACATCTAGCATTTTTGGTACCATTTCTTTTGCTATTTGCGTAAGAGCTCCACCACCAGGAATTAAGTTTGATCCTGCGCTTAATGCTCCGCGCTTCAAAACCTCTCGACGGTTTACTGGCTCATTGAGAATGGCCTCTCCAACATTACCCATGGCCTTTTGCAAAGTTTCGAGGTCAGATGCACTAACCTCCTTTTCAATCGTCGTCAACGAGCCAGGCTCAATGATCTTCTCTCTTAGTCCAATGGCCTTTCGGCGGGATAGATCAGGGGCCTCGTCTGTCATCTTAAAGGCGTCCTTTAAGACATCAACGACCTTTCCGCCACGGCCAAATCTTTCTAGATCCGTTTGATCAAGCACCCTGTACCACTCACCCTTGTCATCTGCTCCTGCCGGAACCTGATACCCCTTCTTGCCTAAAGCCCGAGCTACATTTTCCAAGGCCGCCGTCTTGGCTCCGCCCGTATTTGTGCTGGCTAGTTCATAGATCTCTTCACCCGTGACCTCACGGCCCTGGGGCAGCTTTGCAAAAGCTCGTCTTGCGACTTCAATTTCCTCTGGTGAATATTTATCCACGAGCCGCATGAGATCGGTATCTTCCATCTCAAACTGGTTTAGGTAGCCAGGACCTTGTGCCCCTTGTGCAAAGCGCATCTTGTCCATCGCGCGCTTCAACGCGTACTCAGGATCTGTACTGGCCCAGAGCTCACGACCCTCTTCCAATCTGTCGATCTTGCTTGGGCTACCGTGCAACAGTCTGATTCTTCCGGCTTCTGCGTCTGGGTCGTACATAGCTCCGCTTGCTGCCAATAAACCCTTTCTCAGCTTACCAACAGGTCCGAATGCTGCTTCAAGTGCAAACTCCCATGGCGTCTGGGGAACAAGCATGTCGTACATGTATTCGCCAAATTCCTCACCTGCCTTGACATTGCCGGCAATCCGTTGTCTCTCGACGTTCTTTGCCTCGCTGTCTTCACCACGCAAGATCTTAGTAAGATTCCGAATCCTCGCAGGTCCTGAACCAAGGCCAGGTCGTGGGCCAATGCGCCGAGTCTCATCAAAGGGTGAAGCAAACTGTTCCTTTGCAAGACCCTCTTTCTTCTCAACACGGCCTGCTTCCTTAAACTCTTGCACTGGCTCTTCCTCTTCTGTTAGAGCTGCAGCTCCAGCTGCCGCAGGTGGAACAACAAAGAGCGGTTGCCCGCGACTCGTGATCTTCTCGCGCATCTCAGGAGTGATGTCAACAGACATCCCCTCAAGCCTTGGAGGAAGCTCCATGTCCTTATAGAAGTCTTCACCACGAGCAGCAAGTTCCTCTTCTGCCATCTTCCTAAATCGCGGAATAAGCACCTTGTCCATTACAAATGGCCTTGTCGATGCCTCCATGATTTGCTCTTCGAGCCAGTCTTCATAAAGCCCTTGCTTCTCAGGATCACGAAACTTAACGTTCCCTGGGTCTAACCAATCAAGCGCTTCTCCAGCACTTGTAAAGGGTAGGCGCTCAGTTGCGTTGTCTCTAAAGGAACTTGGGTCTAATTCATTGATGAGCCCCTGATAGTCAGTTTTCAGTGACCCTCCGAGCTCACTTAGGTCGTCATTGAATTTAGGCGCAAATTTTTCTGCAAAGCGTTCTTTGAGGGTTGAATAACCTGGTTGGAAACCTTTTAATACTACTTTACGGGCCTCCTCAAGAATTTCACCTTCAATATCTTCTGCCCCGGCTGGAATGACGCCTTCATCAAATGACCTTCGCAGCTCCCTTCTTCTTCTGTCTAAAAAGTTTTCTGCAAATTCATGTCGTCTGTCAGACATTGAAATGTTGTCCGCGTCAATCGAGGTTTTTCCTGGCTGAACATTAAATTCCTTACCCGCGTACTTTTGAACGTAGTTAGGAAGAATCTCATCGTAGATCTTCAACTTGCCCTGAGCCTTTTTGCCGCCAAGAAGCAGGTCTTCGCCGGTCAATACGGCGGGTTTCTTTGATCCGCTGGCCTTGTTTTTTGCTATGCGCTCAAGGGCCATCTTTGCCTTGTCATCTCCAATGTGCTCTGCAAGTTCCTTTTTATTCTTGAACGTGCGGTCGATTGTCCTACCATCTTTTGCAAGACCCTCTAGGTCATAAACTGTGCCTGAGCTTGTGGCTCGGCTGCTCACCTTGATCTCATCGAGATACTCACCTAGGCTATAGCGCTTGACCTGCTCGCTTCCCGGTGCAAACATGACCTTGTCGTAACCCTCTCTTGCAGCAGTATCAAAGATCTGCTTGATCGCAAGCTCATGGCTCGTCTGCTGCCAAGGTGGGATGCGAGTTCCCATTTCCTTGTAGCCAAAATCTTTTGGTAGCTTTTTGGCTTCTTCATTGATGCGAGCATCTTCAAGTTCTTCAAAAACTTCTAGAAACCTTTGACGAACTTCTGGACTATCTTCTGCAGATGGAATTACAGCATCCCCAGGAAGCCCGAGCTCTTCACGCATTTGAGCCATTGCTGCATCTGAGATTTCTGCTTGAATACTTCCCTTATCCACGCGGTTCTTTGCTTCGTCAAGCCTAGCCTTCCGGGCATCTTGGTGCCAGTCAGATTGAATCTCCTCGACATAAAGAATCTTCTCGCCGTTTGGCCCGACGCGATCGTCAACCCTGGCGTGCACAACAATGTCTTCTTCTGAAAAATGCGCGGGTTTTACGTAAGGCTTCGTTGGATCCTGAACGTCAGGCCTATCAAGCTGAATCAGCAACTCGCGATAATTTTCCTTCGGACCCTTGGTTGTAAAGTTTTCAAACTTTGGATCTTTGCTTACACTTGGTCCGGAGATTGTCCTGCCCCAGTCAGTCAACAACCTCGAAAAAGCATACGCGGCTTGATACGCATTGTCCATGTATTCTTGCGCATTGTCTTTATCTTCTGCAAGATCCGCGATCTTTCGTTGAGCTTCTTCATATTGCTGCTCAAACCCTGGTTTTATGTTACCGTCCCAGTCGATCATATCCGTAGCTTTGCGTGAAGCTTCCCTCCAAAGGTCTTCTGCTTCTACATAATCGCGACTCAAGTCCTCTGCGGACATGATCAGCGTTTGATACACGTCTTCAGAATCATAAATATCGCCGTCCTGGTCTAAAAAACCAAGCATTCCCATATCTTCTGGGTTTTGTGTTACTTCAAAGCCGTGCATATTTGCAGCATCGATTGCATTCTCATGCTCCATGCGTCTGTCAGCATTCCTTAGCCATTCTTGAAAATCAGGAATCGCATCTGGAGTTTGCAATCCAGCCTTTCCACCTCTCGTAGTCATCGAAAGCTTTGGCGCCGGAACAGCTTGCAGCATAGCCTGAATGTCTTCTTGTGTGACCTTTTGCTGGCCGGCTAGCCTTTCTGGAAGGCGCCGTAGCTCAAGCTCTTCTTTCTTGACGCCAGGAGCCTTTTGAATCTCTTTGAGCATCTGCTCGCCGGTGCCCTTCTTTTGGCGTAGGTTTGCTACAGCCTCATCAACCGCAGAAAAAAACTTAGCAAGACCGCCGCCTGAAAATGCTTGCACCATGCCCCCATGCATTTTTTGATCGACAACAGGCCGTACTTTTATTGTTCCACCGCGAATGTCTGTTACTTCTAAAGGTAAATTTCTTGGAAGTAACACTTCTTGCTCTCCGATGTCCTTAAACTGAGACATATCAAACCCAGGCATGTCACTCGGAATGTCTATTTCTAAAATATATGGACGCTCGCCTGGGTTTAATTTTTTTGAAAATTTTTCTTGTGCGATTTTTTTGCTTTTCGTCGTCGATAAAAATCCAGGATCGTTCAGCACTTTTCCGACTTGTAGATTTTCAAGATTCGCACCGAACAATGCCCTTGCATCGTTTAATCCACGGTACAGCTTCGTTCCCCCTGCTAAACGAGATCCAATAAATGCCTCATCAATGCCTTCGACTATTTTTTTCAATGTTTCTTCGTCATAGTCAGTTCCATATTTTTTTGTACCGCCTGTGCGCAAATAATTTTGCAAAGTTGAATATCCGCCGACTTTTGAGTTGTACAAGCCAGACTGATATTCCGTAAGTCCCTCACGCGCCCGTTCAGAAAGCTTTTTTCCTTTTACAAGGCTTCCCTTGCCAAACGGCTGCACGGGCGGCAGTCTCGCACTTTCATACTTTTCTGCTAGACCCTCAAGAGAATAAGGCGCCTCATCGCCAATACGCTCAGCGCGTCTAGCTCCAGCGACATTTCCCTCTCCGCGAAGTATCTTAATTAGTTCACTAATTTTCGCCACGAGTTAGCCTTTCGACGATTGCGTCAACATCAACTTCTTCCTCGTCAATTGGCTCCTCTGTGTCAATGCTCCTTGGCTGCTGCAGCACACTGCCTGTTGCACCGCCAACGCCAATTTGCGTCGCCTCTCTAAATTTAGCTTGTTTTTCAAAGTTAGCCGCTCGACTTTCCAACCGGCTCATGATCTTGTCTATCTCAGTCACGTCCTTTGTCTTCAGCAACTCTGCAAGCTCGGCTGCAGTCTTTTCATCAAGGCCCCTGGCCTTGTTCATAAAGCGCAAAACGCGACCAAGCACTGTACCGGTTCCGCCTGTTGATAAGTCAACGGCCTCGCCTGCAATGTCAAGGAGCTTATCAGTCTTTTTCAGGTCCGCAATAGCTTCTTTCTTGTTAGCCGTCCTACTGTTCCTGATTACCTCTTGGGCATTTCTAAACAGCTCAGCCTCACGCTCAAGCGCTGCTTCGAACAACTTAAACTCTGCCGGATCATCAAATAACACTTCAAGCCGTTTTCTTGTAGCCGGGGCTCCGATAACTCGCTGAGCCGCGTTTACTTGTTGCGGCGCATTCATGATCTTGTCTAAGGCCGACTGCGCAACACCCGCTCTCAAGGCATCGCGTTCGGCAACCGACATTTCGCCGACAAGCTGTCTTGCCTGCTCTGGAAGCATCTTAGCGGTCAAATATTTTTCGCGGCCAAGACGCAATGCGTCAAGCACCTCAATGTCCCCGGCGTACTGTGCTCGTGCTGCAGCGTACTCAGGTACGTTGTCATCAATGACCTTCACGAATTCCTTCTTCAAGTCACGGAGCGCCGTAGCCTCAGCACTTGACATGCCAGCACCCTTGTAGCCCTTGTCAATCAGCGCGTCAATCCCACGCTTTATGTAGTCTAGTGTTCTTACGTCTGGGATGTTAACCTTTACGATGTTGCCGTCTGTGTCAACCTCATAGACATTTGTCAGCGCAAACTTCTTAGGATCTTCTCCGCGCAACTCAGCTGTTCTTGCCTGCTTGTTCGCAATCTCACGGGCCTCGTTAAACGCCTTCTTAAAGGTGTCGTCTTCAAGCACCCGCATGATGCGTGGATCGTTGACGGCGCCTTTTTCGTAGGCTTTGTCGTAAACTGTATTAGCATTGGCTCGAAGCTTTCCAACCAAGCTTGCCTCTTCTTTAGTAAAGTCAACGCCCTTGCCAACTGTTTGTAGGATTCGCTCGCCGACACGTTCACGGCCCTCTTCAAGGCGCTCAGCAAGTGGCGCGCCAAGTTTAGACCTTCCAGAACCAGGCATCGTGACTACGGCCTCGCCAAGCGTCTGCATCGACGGGCTAACGTCCATCAGCATGGCATCAGTGCCCATGGCACGATCCTTAGCCATTTGAGCCTTTAAAGCAGCAGGATCCATCTCATCTCGGCTCATAGCCTGCATGACCTTTGACATCGCACGGTCTTCAACGGTTTGTGGACTGCGTCTTACGATGTCATAAAGATTCTTACCGCCTGCAAGACCAAGGTCTGTGGCTTTTGCAAAGGCTGGCCCCATCACCATGCCAGTCAAGCCACCGCCAAGCGCCCCTTGCATTCGGTTGTCTTCTGTTGCAGTGCCAGACCCGGCAATTGCTCCGGTCGTCGTTCCTGCGGCTGCTGTCTTTGCAGTCGTACCTCGCAAGGCCCGTGGTAATCGTGAGGCTAAGGCGCTTAGCCTTGCCGCAGCCGGAAGCTGTCCACCTGGCACCATCATCGCAGCTGCAGTTGGTATAGCACCTCCAACAAACTCTGTTGCAAGTGCCGTTCCTGGATACCGTTCACCAAACTCTTGCAGCTTCAACCGCTCCTCTGCAAGCACCTCTTCGTAGGGGCGACCCTCCATTGCTGCCCGCACCCGTGCAATCGCCTCATCGCCATAGCCTAAAAACACGCCTTGGGCAGCAGTTCTGCCGAGGTTTGCCGCGCTAAGATCACCGCCATCCTTCATGCGTATTCGACCACCATGCGCGAATTCCTCTTGATCTTGTCCCATCCTAGCATAGGCGCCTGAACGAATATCTTCCATCCGCTTTTTGTTGGCAGCGATTCTACGGGCCGCGGCTTTTTGAGCCCGTTCCCAAATAGCCTTGCGTGTGTTTGCAGGTTTGTTAATTGAGCCTTGCACGTCAATCAAGATCTTGCGTTCGCCTTCTGTTGGAGCCGCACCAAAAATTGCCTTAAGCTGCGTTAAAGCGGTGCCCAGCACTATGTTTTCAAGATCAGCTGTTGCAGTCTGCGCCTCGCTATCACTAAAAATCGGGATATATCTGCCGGCAACCTCTCTGGCTCCGGCGGTTGGACCCTCATAAGCAACGTCGTTAAGCCGTAGGGCTTGCTCAAACGCCATGACAACCTCTGATCCTGCGTCAATCTTTTCTTGAGTCTCAATCAGCATTTTTTGCGCGGTTGAAGAAAGCTGCGCGCCAGCTCCAGTTTTGCTAATTTCCTCAACCTTTGTTTGATACTCAGGTGTTCCTGGTATTAAACCAAGATCTGCTGCCGTTTTGCCAGCAGGCGAAAGCGGCGCAGGTGCACCAGCCCCTTGTTTTTCTGGTCGAATGTAAGTTAACTTGCGAAGCCTTGCCTGGGCATTTGCTTTAGCGCTCGCGCTTGTACGAGGATCCTCAATGATCCTAGTAAGCTTCTCAACCTCAGTCAATCGCTCAGCAGGCCTTGCATTTCTTGCTAACGTACCAAGCGCCTGAATCTTAGCCTTTTGGCCTGCTGTGTCGGTATCTAAGCCAGCCAGCTTATACTTCATCAACAGCTCTTCAGTTTCTTTGTCCCTGGCTCCACGTTTTGTCAGGATGTCGGCGCTGGTTTCTGCAACGTTGCCAAGGCTCTCTGCAAATGCGCCTGTCCTCGTTGGCTTTGCAAAGGCAGCAGAGATACGAAAAAGCTCAGCCGCCTCTTGATACTTGTCAGGACTCTGTCGCTGTAGGAGCCTATTGGTTGCCTCATCAATAATGGCCTTTTTTTCGCGAGTTGCGGTAGTCTCTTGGTCAATGTACTTTGTGAGCAATTCTTCGAGCTGGCCAGTGTACGGGTTTGTTTCTGACATGCTATAAGCCCGCTCGCTCACGCCTTCGAGCCGATCGTATTCGAGTTCGTTCTCGTCCATTTATGGAGTTCCTAAAACTTTTCTTAAACCGCTGTAGGCACCAAAGCCAGCAGCAAGCTGCGACAGTGGCGACGGTTGGTAAACCGATGCAGGACCTGTGGCTTCTTTTGTAACTTGCGAAGGAACCTCAAGACCACGGATCGCAGCATTGAGGAACGCAATGTTTCCTCTGTCGTAGTTCCGCTGTTCAATAAAGTCTTGGTAAGCAAGATCGAGGTTACGCTGCGCGTCTTGTTGTTTTGCCGCGCCAGCCGCCTCAAGTGCCCCGATTCGCTGAAGGGCAGCTTGCTGCTCTTCGCCTGCCAGGGCCCCCATTTGTGTGCCTGCTTGCAATTGCCGCAACAGATCTTGTTGTGTAAGGGCACCAAGCTGCTGGCCAGTCGTTCCAAACTGTTGCGCAGCGGCTAGCTGACGGGCAACGTCTGCAGATTCAAGGCCTGCAGCCGTTGTTCCTAGTGTTCCGAGTTGTTGACCTGCTGCCATGGCTCGCTGCAAATCTGCAGACTGCAAACCTGCGGTTGTTGTACCGAGGCCTGCTGCGGCTTGCGCCGCCTGTAACTGTCTTGCGGCGTCACTGCCCGCAAGTTGTGCTGCTTGACCGTAGCCTTGTGAAAGCGCCTGACTTTGTGCTGCTAGCGTCGATTCTTGAGTGTCCCGCAATGCGCGACCCATGGCCTCGGCGCCACGGGTTCCGCCAAATTGTCCGGCTGAAATGCCTTGCGCCTGCAACGTTGGAAGCAAGTTTTCTGTAAGTTGCCGCTGTCCAAGCTCCCCGATGCGATTCACAACCTGCTCGCGATAGGGATCCATGTAATTTTGAATTTGACCAGTAATTGGCGCTGCTGCCCCTGTTACAAGCTGACCTGCCTGGCCGAGAAATGGTTGTGCTGCACCTGCAGTTGCAGTTGTACCTTGCCTTGCAAGCTCCTCTGCTGATTGCAAAAACGGTGCAGCAAGCGCCGAGGTATCAGCGCCGGCAAACTGTTTCGTGTAATCCTGCACTTGCCCAAAATAAGGACTTGCAGCAGCTGCTGCCCCAGGAGCCCCTCCTTGCTCCATAAGACCGCGAGCAGTTTGATAAAGTGGACTTATCTGACCCCCTAAGTCCTCTGTTTGTTGATAGGCCTTCGTTTGGTATACATCGAGCGGTGAAAGCCGCGGGTACCCATAAGTCTGGAAAGGCTCAGCGGCTACGGCGTTAGCTTTTGAAATAAGGCCTTGGGTATAGTCAGAGTACCAGGCAGGCAGGTTTTCTGTCGTTACACCATACTCCGTAACTGATGGCGGAGGGGAACCTTCGAAGAGAAAGTCAAGAATCGACATAGTTTAACCCTTTAAATAACTAAGTGGGCTTTGCGCGTCTGGGCTAATCTTGCCCTGCGCAAGGTTTTTTCCCTTGTGCTTGCGAATTTCTTCGCGCATTTGGTCAAGCGCGTTTGCGCCTGCATCAACTGAGCCATTACCAAGCAAGGCGACAGTCTCGGCGTCAATCACGTATTCACCGTCAGACAAGACTGCAGGCACGTCATCAGACCTACCGTGCGCTCCTCCATGACCGTATTGCGCTAGGGGGCTATTGATCATGCGACCACCCATTGCCATAGCTGTAGGTGGCCTGCCATAACGATAGTAGCTTGGACTTGCGCTCATGAGACCGCCGTTAGCAGCTCCTTCGACATCATCGACTCTTGGAATAGGCACAAACTGACTAGGTGTGAAGAATGCCTGCTGAGCTCCGTAGCCGTAATTTTCAATATCTGACACAGGAAGCTGCGATCGCCGGTACTCGTAGAGCTCAAGTCGTTTTTTAAATTGCTCATCTGATTCGTTTGGCCGACGGACTGGAGGCTGTGGAATGTCTGGTGGGCTCAGCACAGAATCGAGCAGCAAGGCCCCACCGACAACTGTTAATGGATTTTCTAATGCGTAATCAAGCGCCGTGCCGCCAATGCCCTTATAGTAGTCGAGGTTAGTCAAATCATCTAAACTTGGAAGCGAGTCTAAGAACGAACCTCCAACACTGCCGACCGTTCCAAGCCCACTTGGAGCACCAAGCCTAAACGAATCTGACACAGGAACTGGATCAAATATTCGTGAAAAGTCAATGTCACCCGTCAAGTCAGTAGGCAATGGAGCGTCAAGATCAAAATCAGGAGCCTTAAATCCAGGCTCGTTTTGCTTAATAATTTCATCCATAGCCTGATCAAAATAGCTTTGAGGAGCTTGCGAGCCAACGTCAACTCCTGGCAAAGTTTCACCTGGTGCAAAGTCGTCAAGACCCATTTCATACAACGAGTCAGGTGGCAAATAACTAGGAGCTTGCACTGGCGGAGCACTAACGTCTAAGCCCGGCAAGGTTTCACCTGGTGCAAAATTATCAAGGCTTAGTTCATACAAAGAGTCAGGCGGATAAAAGTTTGTCGGGGTTGGGGGGCCTGAAGACATTCCAGAAAAATCGAAGTCTGGAGAAGGTGGACCCTGATACCCACTTACATAGGGGTTTGTTCCAGCCCCTGCATCAATTGGGTTACCAAAGGCATCAATGTCAACTCCAACCTCTGGAGCAACGTCGCCTTCAAAGCCTATCGCGTCAGGTCCAAATAGAGCATTGCTTGCTGCAGTCGTTGCGCCGACTGTTAGGCCAGTTACAGCGGCCTCTTTTAATGCCTGGTCGAAGTCTTCGCCTTGCGCGACGTTGGAGGCAAAGTTACCAGCAGCTGCACCAGCACCAGTTGCAACTGCTCCGCCAGCTGGTACTCCAAGAGTAGGAGCAAGCATTGGTCCTAAATAGTAAGCACCAGCAGCTGTTGCAATTGCGGTTAATGGGTCATTTTTAATTGGCTCCCAAACGTAGTCGTCGATAGCACGTCCAACGTCTTGGACGATGTCGATAGCTCCTTCAAAAACGTCGCCAACAGCCTCGGCAATTCCACCACCAACATCTTTGACCAGCTCAACAACGGCGCTCATTATTCAATCTCCTCTGAAACTGCGCTTAGTGGGCCCATCGAAGTCTCAGCGCCTTGTTGTTGCGGTCCAAGCTTCAAGCTGACTTGATAGCCGCCGTCGTCCATCATTTGCACCTGATAGCCCATGCCTTCTCGTGGAGGATCTTGGCTAATGATGCGGAAGATATTCAATAATGACTGGTCATAGAATTGTGTGACAAGAGCGTAAAAACCGGCGTTGTACGCGTCCTCAACAAACTGATAACTTGCGTTAAGAAAGTTTTCTGCAGTGTCTGCATTTAATGCTCTAAAAAAACCTGTGCCGGGCTTTTTTTCGTTGCCATCGATGATGAAGATTGTGTTGCCGTAGCGCAAGAACTTATTGCCAGGCATCTCAACCTCTTTGACAAACGCTGCGGCCACGATTTCAACGGGATATTCTGATTGACTTTGCTCTGCTGCGATTTGCAGAATCTGCCCGACTTCGAGCATCTGTTCGTTACTGTCGACTACCATCACGTGACCTCTCGGTTAAATACGGCAGCCGAATACACGTTACCCATACCAGCTGCCAAACTCAAAATAAGTCCATCAGGGGCTTGCGTGGCAGACGACAGGAACACAGCGTCTTCTTCAGTCCTGTTTTGGATTTCTGGAACAATGCCCGCATTCAAATCATCAAGCAGCAGCAACGTCTCTAACAGGCCACTTGCCCCCATCGTGTGGCCAATCTTTTGCTTATAAGATGTGGCAACAAATTCAGGCAGTGTTTCGACTAGAGCGCGTCTTTCAGCCACGTTGTTTGACTTCGTGCCTGTTCCATGCGTCTTGACGATTTTAATATATTCTGGCTCAGTGCGGCTTAATTTCAATGCACCGTCAATGGCTTTAATAAACCCCTGGCCGTCTTCTCTTTGGCCGATGGCATTCGCATCACCTTCTGCTGCAGTCCAGGCTCCTAAGAGCTCTAGTGACGCCGAGGAGCCATTTTTCATCCTTGCCTCTTCTGACTCAAAAATCGCAACTGCCGAACCTTGCCCAATGTAAAAACCGAAGTTTTTTGAGTCAAAGGCCGATGGCATGACACCTTCGTCCTGCGAGGTCTTTTCCGTTAGGCAAGCACCAGATTCGCCAAAAAACTGCAGCGTCATGTTGTTAACCTGGTCCTCAACTGCAAGGACAATTACACGGTCAAAATTGTAGTGGCGGATTAACGTCTGCACGTCGACGAGCACCTTGAGCCCGCTGGTGCATGCGGTCGCATCAGTTGCTATGTGATCCATTTCTCCGAATTGATTTGCAGTTCTTCCTGTCCACACATTTGTCAGCGTTAGCGGCAAAAACTTATAGTCACAGGTAAACTGATTTTTACCAGCAAATCTGCGACCTTCGCCACCGAAGGTCATAGTTCCACCAGCTAAAATAAAAGCAGTCCTATCGACAGGGTTTGCTGCAACGTATTCATAAACGTCAGCGGTTAAGCATCGTTCGGCTACGCGGTGTGCAGGATAAATAAGCCCCGTGTGCGCATTTTTATAGGTTGCAGGATCCCAAAAAACGCGCTGCGGGTAACTGACTTCCTCAATGAGCTTGCACTCTGTCGCGTGCCACTTGCTTGCCTTAGTCATGAAGATTCTCATTTGAGATCCGCAATCGCTTGATCTATATCTTCAGGAAACTTTTGAGCGATCTTTTTGATGATTTCGAAAAGTTCTGCTGGCGTTTTTGCCATTATGTTTTTTGCGTCTTCTTCGCTAATGCCAAAGACGTCTGCAATGTAAAGACCGATCAACAGCATGTCAAGGCTATCAATCGTCGTATCTGCAAACTGCATGTTCATGTCGTCAATGTCTGGCGCCTCTTTGTGAAAAGGCTTTGCAATTCTGACAACAGCGTTTAACAGCTTAAGAAATTCTTCTTCTTTCATGAAATCACCCCGCATAGTCTACTGGCCCATTCGCGCCAGTCGTTAAAAGCACGCGGATCTGGAGGGTTCTTTTGGCTAAGACCAGAGATCGTCACAAACTGCGTTCCCCACGTCTGCCAATCGGCCTCGTCATCCAACCTCATGAGTGGTCCATATTGATCGAGGTCGAGTACGACCTGATCTGCCCAATCACGTAGTTCGATCATAACAGGTTGAGTGATCAATTGACACCACCTAGAACGGTTCCTGTGCCAGGTTCGACGTGAATAATGACCTGGCCCATTTGATAGTCGCCGTTGACCGTGTTCGATTCAAACCTAAAGCGGAGCTGGCGGCGTTCTTCTTTGAAGTTAACAACCTGGTCATACGGCGTAGGTGGGTTTTCATAGATCGTCATCGTTGGCCCTGCGACCTCTTTTGACCTTGAGTTTGCACGGCCCGTAATATTGACCGTCATGTCGCCAGACTGCACAAAGTCAGGTTCCATCATGTCAACGTGAATTGACCGGCTGATAGGATTTGAGCCTCCAGCAACAAGGCTAAGGTCACCCGTTTCGAAGAAACTTTGGATGGCGCTTACAATTTGACCATCAATCAGATTCGTTCCTGTTTCATGCTGCCAAACGCGGTAGCCTTCTACCGTTTCTAAGATTCGTGAATCGCCGTCCTCAGTAATCCGATCGTCGTCGCCCTCAGTAATCCGGAAGTTGATAACGGTAGGCGGAGTTTGCTCAGCGTCTGTAAGAAATGGTTTACCATAGACTGGCGAAAATTCGCCTGCAGTTCTGCCAAGTCCAGGCAACTCTGTGTCATACCAAGTGTTTTCCCTGATGTTATAAATAACCGCATGCGTGCATTCAGTAGCATCTCCCCTTGGATAGCACCACCAAACCTCACCAAACCGTGGCACCTTATATGCAAAAACTCGTTGCGCCGCAGAACGATTTAATCCGTCGAAAAAATAATTTAAGTTGAGATTGTTCGGGATTTCGCGCACAACGCCATTGAACATTAAAAAGCGGTCTGTTCCGCACCACATGTAGATCCCGTCATACTCTATGACTGAGGCAGCTGAAAGGATTGATGACTGGCTTGTGATTGTGTCAAACTGAAAAAGCTGCGCGCCCCCAATAAAGCTAGCGCGTACAACCGCGTCCGCTGACCAAAAAAGACCCGCCGGAGCGTTACCGGGTCCTCCTCTAAGGGGTAGGCCCCTTACGATCTTTTGCGCAGCAACGCGGGCGCTCCCTGAACCCGATCCGCTAAGATCTGTTGGATCGCCAGGCACTGACCAGCCAAGGGCACCATCTGACCCAAAATAAAAGAGATAGGGGTGTAGGACAACGACGCCTCCTGTTGCGTTTTCACTTGCAGGAATTGTGACTTCAGTTAACGGGGCCGTGCCCAGTAAGTCGCCTACAAAGACTTGACCACCTAAGTCATTACAGATGCAGCCGGCATTGGGAGCAACTTGCGCGATAATTTTATTCGAGGGAGTGATATTGACAGAGTCGTAAAGTACGTCAAACTGCCAAATGTTAGCCTGACTTCCGACGAGCGTTGTCGGAGTGCGATCGAAGACAAGCGAGCTTGCTCCTATACTATCTAGCTCGAGCCTCTCAATATAGTTTGCTGATCCAAGGTGAAAGTACGTAAAAGAGTTTTCTGTATACGTCTTCATTCCGCGGCAGATTTCTTTTATGTATCTGCTAACAGATCGATAGCCCCCAATCTTTCTTGGAAGACCTCGTTGCCAACGGACCCACTGGCCGTCGACGTAGTACTCGCCTTCAAATTTTGTGCCGTCTCTCTTAATCCCAGGAAGGGACTTAAGCACCATAGGCTGCAAAGGCATTAGTAGGTACCGCCTTCGATTGGATCAAGGCCTAAGGCAACCTGAGCTGCTCCCTGGTTTGCTGCTGTAAATACTGCAATGCCGGTTGCAGTTCCGCCAAGGTTGATCCTTGCTGCAGACGCGCTTGTTGCACCAGTACCGCCTTCGCTAATTTGAATCGGAACAGAAACGCCGCCGGTATCTGCAAGCACAACATTTGTTCCGTCACAGTAGCAAATAGTTCTTGCCCCTTGCGGAACGCTCGGACCCGTTCCAGAAGCAGTTCTAATCGTTAAGCTAAAGCTGCCTGTTGTCGCGTTACTGACCCAGTATTGCTGCACAGTCGCAGGCACAATAATGTTGCGGTTTCCAGTTAAAGTGCCTGTAAAGCTATATGCAATGCGATTAAGTTCGGCTCCAGAAAGGCTGTAGTTTCCAGTTCCTGCGACGTTAATTGAGGTGTAGTCAAAAGCAAAGACCGGCGCTTGACCATAGCCAATTGTGTAGAATGAAGTGCCATCGGTTACAATCAATGCCGAGTCGCCTGGCTGAAAGTCTATGGCAGCAATGCCGTTAATTGTTTCTGATCCAGAAGGATCGAGCGTCAAAGAACCCGTACCCTCATTACGCAGCTGAATAAACCAGTTGTTTTGCAGCGTCGCAGCTGAGGTTAACGACAATGTGCCGGCGCCTCCAGTCCAAACAAAGGTTCTTGATCTATCTGTTGTGCCTGCCGTATAGTTCGCGTTAAATGTTGCAACCGGGTAGGCTTGTGAAAGTACGGTGCCAATTGCAATAAGGCCTGTACCGGCAAGCGCTGAAGCATTTGCCGCGCTTGCTGCTGCCCCGTACTGAAAAGCTCTCCAAGTGCCCGCTTCTGTTGTGTTATCAGTTAGATAAATCTGCCAGGTTGTACCTGCAGCAGCAGATAAGACCTGCACGCCAGCTGCATCTTTAACAACAAATGCGTTTGCGCCGACGTTGTTGAAAAGTATTGTTTGCCCAGTTGACGCCTGCGTTGCGTCGGGTAGGATAATTGCAAAGGGTCCGGCGCTTGGTGTAACGTCGACAATTGAAGCAATTAGGTTTTGCCCAGGTGCTGACTCAACAGGCCAAAAGTAAGTTTGATCAGCGGTAAGCGTTACTGCCTCATAGCTGACGTCTGATGGGTAGATGTTGCTGCCGCCAAAAACATTTGTGTAGACAGTCATAATTAGGCCTCGTTTCTCGCTGCAGACCTGTCAAGAATCTTTGATAAGTCCTCACCATTGAGGGCTTGTGCCGCCATACCATACATGTTCTGCCAGACAGGAATGCGTTCGTCGTTTTTAAGATAAGGGGTTGCTTCAAGCAAAGTTGCATAAAGCACTAGATTTGGAGCAAACTCAGTCAGCCAGTTTGTCTGGTTGTTGTCGTCAAGCAGCGCCGGAAGCTCGTAGTATAGAATTTCAATAGGATAGTCAGCATCAGGTGTTGGCGCCAAAAGCCAATTCTGATAACTGTAGTCAGTGTAAAAAACTGGTTCTTCAGTTAATTGCTGATTTGGCCAATATTCGCGAACGTATTCATAGCTTCGTACGAATAGAGTTTTGCGCTCGTTGTTGCCGCTGCCAATGCCAATGTTAATGCTGATTGTTTCTCGCCACCTGTCGGGCTTAGCGTAAACTGGAACTCCGGTTTGCAGGGTTGAGGTGACAACAGTTTGAAAGCCTTGAATCTTTAAGTCACGGCTAATCCGGCGTTCAGCAAAGTTTATAAGCTTCGGGATCTGCGCAAAGACCAAAGGATCAGTTGAAGCCGAAGCCCCACGTTCTAAGTAGCTGCGCACGTCATCTTGCAGCGAATTAAAGGTCATTGCTTGTGGCATGACTTATCCTAATTTAAAAACAATCGTAAGTAGCATTGTAATAATAAATGCAACTGAACCCATCAAAATTTGTTCAATTCTCTTCAACCTGCCCTCAATAGAGGCATACCTTATTTCGCAAATAGCCTCGTGCTTGTCAATACGGGCCATACTTTCTTCGATCATTAAATTGCTGGCGTTTTCCACGACTTTTTCCTTTCTTACGCTACCAATCCTTCAAGATAAACAGTTTTACCATCTTTTTTAGTGGCTGTCAGTACCTGCTTTTTTAAATCATTGGGGTCATAAGAAACATGAACCCAACCCGAATCAGTTATGCCCGGTGTATAAAATTCTAATATTAATTGACGAAAATCGCAATTGTCTGCTATCCACTGGGCCAAATCAGCGTTAGCGATGCTGGGAATCTCGATGTCTGCGGCAAAGCCTTTACAGTGGTCCGATGTTGCACTGCCACCAACCTTGGCGTTTACAAGCGGATGCCTGTATCCACTGTTGACCTTGACCCCCATGCCGTAATAGTTACGCACAGGTTGTAAAACGTTTTCGCACAGCAGTCGCATGTTCTCAATCTCAGTTTCGGTTGGGTCGTTTGCCATATTAAAGCGCAAGGCAGTCTCGGACTTGGTCATTTCCGACAAAGTGAAGTTCTGGGTCAGGTTCACTTCTTTTCCTTCATAGCTAAAATTTTCTCAAGGGTACGCCCACCAAAATAGAAACTCATAATTAACATTCCCCACTGCCCGAGAAGCTCAACATAAGACTGATTTACTTCGATCTCCCATGCCGACATCAAGCCAAAGACAGTGTAGGTCAGCAATATAAAGATGAGCGTCATGGGCCTGATGTTCTTAGACAGCCACGAGTCAGAGTACATATCAGCTTCGG
>Ga0099850_1000239_pt1 | contig 24000 bp, 32 predicted proteins | sample CB_VirMetaG_5_FD_79182 | JGI IMG/M metagenome (GOLD analysis project Ga0099850, IMG submission 79182) | Freshwater to marine saline gradient viral communities from Chesapeake Bay - CB_1508_1D Viral MetaG | ecosystem: Environmental > Aquatic > Marine > Coastal | place: USA: Chesapeake Bay... | reverse complement strand
TCGGCAGCCGAGAAGTATGCCAAGATGGACAACCATGGTATTTTCGGCATGGTAAAGATGGTTGTTGAGGGAACCATGCGTGACCCGGAAAAGACCAAGGACTCGCCGGAAGAGTGAATAAAGGGAGGGTTTGCTGTAAAAGAGACACAAGAGGCATAGCCTCCCACCCTTCCCCGTCAGGACAAGACGGGTTGAGGATCCTAGGGTAGAAATACCCTAGGATTCTTTGGTTCTCTTGGAGCCCCCAAGAGTAGCAGGAGACAACCTGTAATTACCACTAAAGAAAAAACCGGCAGGCATGACTGTCGTGAGCAGATCGTTGAAGGCGATAGAGCAATGGCTAAGGGCATGTATGGGATTTACGCCCGGAGACACCTTAGTGCAACCCATGTATTCATGTAATGAAGTCTAGGGTAGAAATACCCTAGGCTTCTTTCCTTGGTTGATTCTTTGATACCAAAACCGGAGTATGAAAACGCCTTGCAAGGTTTCCGGTAGGCACTTGGAATGCCGAACCTCGCGTGGCATGCTAAACGCGGGGGCTGTCAATTACGAAAGGAAAATAGAGATCTCCCTTACGATTGACAGCCTATGGGCTGGTGGCTCAGCGGTCCAAAGCACCCCGGCTTATAACTGGGGGGACGCAGGTTCGAATCCTGCCCGGCCTATTCCTCTTTTAAGGAGCAACAAATGCGAAGTCGTGTCATTTCAATCTTGTTGGGAGAAATTGATAGACAGACTGATGTTTGTAATGATATTCAAAAAGACTTTTCAAACACTATGGCAGGCTGTCAGCGCACTGTTGTTGAGGTAATCAAATGTCTTGTGGAAACCGCAGACGAGAACAATGAGCATGACAGGGTGTTGGAACTTGCAAGACATACATTGACTGCCATCCTAACCATTAGAGACAAATATGGAATGTCTCTTCCTCTTCTTCCTGTAGACTATGAAAGAGAGTGTTGTAGTACCTGTGAGCGTCCTCATAAACGACACTTTGATTTCAATGGTTCTTTAAACCATTACTAAGGACAACCATGCATCCAGACCTTGTAGAATACTGTAAGCAACGCACTGAAGCGGCTTACAAGATGCACAAGTGGTTCCAAGAATCCATGGATATGGCTAGACTAAAGTACCCTTTACCGGAGATTAATAATGAAAGTAGTGTATTATGCAAAGTTCCCAGTATTGGGTTGGGAACTGACGGTAACTAAAGAGGGAACATACATTATGGCCGTCGCTTATAATGTAAGTTCTCAAACAGTGCATCTTGTGCATCGTTACGTAGATACTTACGATGCCGTTGAAGGGCCGGATCCCAAGGTTCCCCAAGAAATATTTGATGTTTGGATGGCATCACGCGAATATTATTAAGGGTATATAATGGCTAAATTGTCAACTGGTATGAAGAGGCAACGTCTAAGGGACATCCTCAAGAAAGGCAAGCCTCGCAAGATGAAGCCCAAGTGGGGCAACAAGTGGAAAAGAGTTGCCAAGAGTGGCAGTGGAAGGAGGCTACGGTGAGTACTGTTGCTGTTGTGGTATTGGGTGATGGTGAAACGTTTAGTACAGCAGAAGGTTGTTCTATTGTAATTATTACTAGAGACCAACTTGAAGAAGTTTCAGAAGGTTTTGAAAAGATATCTGACATCACCCCAATTCTTGAAATTGGATTGTCTGAATATCGCTTTTGACAACTGTTCCCGTGGCTCAATCGGATAGAGCAACTGCCTTCTAAGCAGTAGGTTGCTGGTTCGAGTCCAGCCGGGAACGCTAAGGAGGCACCCATGGAAATCACTAGAGTTAGCATGTTCTCGGGTATCAAAAGAACAAAGATTATTGACATTACCCAAGAGCAATATAACAACTGGTTAAATGGAAAGAATATCCAAGATGTTGCTCCTCACCTGTCCCCTTCCGACAGGGAGTTCATCATTACTGGAGTAACTGATGAAGAGTGGCAGGCTGAGTTCAATGACTGATAAATAATACGCATTGTGGGTAATAAAACTACCCTCAACTGTACGGTCTCGTAACTCAATTGGTAGAGTAGCGGACTTTTAATCCGTAAGTTGTGGGTTCGAGTCCCACCGGGACCATAGCCCAACGGCAGAGGCAGTGGACTTAAAATCCATCCAGTCTGGGTTCAAATCCCAGTGGTCCTATGTCTCTATATTGTATATAGTTATGATACAGATCCCAATAACCTAGTATACAGAAAGGAAGCATGATGTAAATGATGCTTAAACCCCCAGAAAATCTTGAAGAATTTGATACTGAATCTCTTGTGATTGCACGAAATGTGTTTATAATGATAAAGGAAATGGCAAATGCTCAGGAATTGCCTGTTGATTTTCCAGATTCCGATGAGTTTCTGTCTGAAATGCAGAAAGAAATTGATCGCATTGACATTGAACTCCTATCTAGAGGAATATCTCCGTGAAAGAAGAGATGTCAAAGAGTATTGGGAAGACGAGCCTTCAGAGTTTGAATGGGACTCTTCCTACTCAGACGTTCACTTTACTGGAAGACTTGTTGAAACAAGGGAAGATTGAGGATTACACCTATGATGGATGGATCCTCAAGGGAAAGAACTGGATCCCCTTCGCTTGCTATAGGAAAAACAATGAGTTATCCATTTAATCAAACAAAATATTATATCAACAAAGATAATAATATATACCTTTCTGCTATCTCTGGGGAAGGAACATATTCAGATTCTGATTCAGTTGAGATTGCAATAATGGACAATGCCCTTATTCGCTATGATCTCATTGAAATGGGAGTCCGTGGATATTTCCCTAGGAATAAACTTCAACCTTTTACTGATTGGCTTATTGATAATATCGACTTAATTGAAACCAAGCGTAACGATGAATATGATTATATCAATTTGCCGCAAATGTTTCTTGAACAGGAGTTTAACTCATGAGTGTATTTACTGTTGGCAAGACCAACAATGGCAACATCCTCAAGGATGCTGATCTCGACTGGACCGTTGAGTTGTCTGATTGTCTTCATGCTCCATGTCCGAGCGTGGAGGGGTATACCCTAGACAAGAGAGCCACGGTTCGTACTGACAATGGTAGAGTTCTTGGTATCGTGTCTGAGAACTATCAGATTGTTCAGAATGAAGAACTTGTCTACATGGCTGAACAGATTACCAGAAACAATACCATGAAGGTGTCAACTGCTGGTGAACTCAGTGGTGGTGAAAAGGTTTGGCTTTCCATTGAAGCCGACGCATTCAACGTGTCTGGCAATGATGATGTGTTTCCGTATCTTTTGCTGACCAATGGTCACAATGGAATGCAGAGCCTTGGCGGTACCCCTACGTCCGTCCGTGTCATTTGTCAGAACACCTTGAACATGGCAATGAGGGAAGGTAGAGCCCAAGGTTCCTACATCTCCATCCGTCACAAGGGAAACATGGGTGACAAGATGGAGTCCCTTATGAATACTCTTGGTGAGTTCTACAAGAGAACTGAAGAGTTTGCAACCAACAGCAGAACTCTTGCTGCCAAGAGTGTTGATTCCAACATGCTCCACACCTATTTCAGCAACATCTACAACAAGTTTGTAAAGAATGTTTCTGATAATCCTAAGTCTGATTCCGAGGTTCGTGCCCATACCAAGAAGATCAATGCTCTTCTCAAGTGGAACATCAACTTCGACAATGAGATTGATGATTGTGGTTCAAACCTTTGGACTGCCATGAATGCCGTTACCAAGTGGCTTGATCATGACACTTCGTATCGAGGTGAGAACAAGACTGAGAATCGCTTTGTGTCCAACTTCTTTGGCAACAATGCTTCAACCAAGGAGCGTCTGTTTGCCAGCACTCTAACCCTTGTCTAAGGAAAGATAATGGAAGCACTTGCTGACCTAGTTACAACTTCTGATCAAGTTCGCTACGCTACCGTGATTCTTCGTCAAACCAGAGAAGATCTTGAGAGTGTGCTGCTTGAACTTTCCAAGTATCCTGATGTTGTCAAGAACATCCCAAGTTACTCTGCTGTATGGGGACTAAACAAGGAAATTGTCAGAGCCATCAATGAACTGACTCGTTATGAAATGAGAATTCTTGATGACTCCGCATGGTCGGATACCAATCCAGTTACAAGATCTTTAAAGAAAACTCAAGAAATCATTGAAAAGATCGAATGCGCTGATGATTGATGTATCTGTACTAGGCTACAAGTGGACATCTCTTGAGAGAATGGGATGGACATACTACATCCATCTTCCAATCCTAAGAGCATTGTACAGTAAGGAGGACGTAACCCATCTCGCCATCCAGTATGGCGATTGGGTCGTCCATCCTTTTACAAACAAAGTACAATGGATAACTAGAAGAGTTTCTGATCGAGCATTTGGTCCACCTTCATTATCAATTCCAATAACTGAAATTGAAGATGATAGGTTATTGGACATAACAATGATGTCCAAGTATATTCCTGTCAAGAAGTGGACTGTGTATGCTTGGTTTTATTCGTTTGGTCTGCTGGGATTCCTCAAACAAGATTGTGTTTCATTTACAAGAAAGATGTTGAATTATTCTTGTGGCATAGACCTACCTTTTTGTGTTCTTCCTAGCACTTTACTAAGGAGTCTGAAAAACCATGGATATTGAAGTGCTTGGGCGTGGAAAAGTCACCTTGATTGACCACATGGGAGATGATCTCACTGTTGTCAATGCAGCAAGAGTGTCTTTCAAAAAGGAGAAATCTAGTTTTGATAGTTCAGATGAGAAGTTGATTTCATATCTTGCAAGACACAATCACTGGACTCCCTTTGCCCATCCTCAGATCTCTTTGAGGATCAAGGCACCTATCTCCATCAGAACCCAGTTCTTCAAGCATAAGCAAGGCTTTGTAGAGAATGAAGTTAGTGGTAGATATGTGGAACTCAGTGTTCCAGAATTCTACCATCCCAAGTGGCGAGGCAAGCCAACCAACAGCAAGCAAGGCTCATCCAATTTTATTGAATGGGATCTTGAATCAGATGCGGAAGATCCTGTCAAGTCCATGGATGCAGCATACAGATATGCAACTGACTGTGCATTCAGGTCTTACAGAAAACTTCTTGATTCTGGTGTTGCACCAGAGCAGGCTCGCTTTGTCCTCCCCCAAGGTACGTTCACTGAATGGATCTGGACTGGCAGTCTTGCTGCTTATGCTAGATTCTACAATCAAAGAATTCATCCTCATGCACAATGGGAAATCCAACAGTATGCCTCTGCAATAGGAGTCATCATGAAGGAATTGTTTCCTGTGTGTTGGGAATATCTTACTGATAATTATCAGGAACATTAATGCTTTGGGACAAACTAAGTTCAGAAGAAAAGAAACAAAAAACAGACCAGCAACTCCTGTGGGAAGAGGATCTTCTAACCGCAGGAATTGAAAGGTATTGGAGAGAGTGGGATAGGGTAAAGGATGAAGGCAAACCTGAGCAGTTGTTGCTTGAGTCTGCCGTCATTCACCTTACCCCATTTTATCAACAATGGATAGACAAGGTATGCAGTGGTCCAAAGAATCCCGAGTGGCTTCCTCCTTTGTTGTCTATTGGTGCTGCAAAGATGGCTGACATCACTGTAAGAGCAGTGATTGAATTGTTTCTAAGCAGAACCAACATGACAAACATTGACTTTGTTCATGGTGTACCTTTGTCTGCACCCAGCGCACAAACAATTGCCAAGTTGATTGCAGATAATGTAATCAATATTGTCTCATACCAAAGAGCCAAGAAGAAATTCAAGGACGATTGGCTGAGACAATCCAAGTTCATCAAGAACTGGACACCCAAGAGATGCCGTGCCTTCACTAAGAAGATGGGAATGGTATATAAATACACTCCCAAACAGAAGGAAGATTTTGGTCACAACATGCTACGCATTGCATTGTCTTCCGACATCTTGGAAGGTAAGGTTGTCTGGACTGGACGACGCAAGAAGTCTCTTCTTGTTTCATTTGCTCCAGATGTACTCAAGGAACTAGGCAATAGACATCAGATGCTTGAGACTGGAAGCATGGTCTACAGACCAATGCTTTGCCCTCCTGCATTGCATACCAAGGACAAGGATGGTGGTTTCTTGAATCCTTGGATCAGAAAGAAGATGATCAAGAGATATCATCCCATTGGTTGTGATCCAAGGGACTTCAAGTCCAAGCCTTCTGATATGGTTATTGATGGCATCAATGCCTTGATGATGACCGAATGGTCCATCAACAAGAAAGTATTTGAAGTCATGTCCACCATGTTTAAGTTTGATTACAAGATTGCAAACCTTCCTGCCTACACGCAGAAAGACTTTGCATTCTCTCGTCCTTACCCAGAAGATGGCACAAAGAAAGAAAAGGCATTGTGGATGTCGGAATCCACTGAAGCATGGGGTGAGTGGTACAAGGAGGAACAGGCACGCAGCAGAATGATTGTGCGTCTGTCTCTTGCTCGGACACTTCTTCTCAATGACTTCTTCTACATGCCTTACACCTTGGACTTCAGAGGCAGAGCATACACCGTGTGTGAACTTCTGTCATGCCAAGGCATTGACTTTGATCGTGCATTGATCCACTTCGCAGAACCAATCCAACAGACGGAGAAGGGACTGTGGTGGCTCAAGGTTCATACCGCCAACCTGTTCGACAAGGACAAGTTGACCTATGAAGAAAGAGTCAAGTGGGTTGATGACAATATGGACATGATCAAATCCATTGCAGAAGATCCACTCAACAATCAGGAATGGGTATCCGATGCAAAGAAGAAGAACCCATCATTCCAAAGACTTGCTGCTTGTTTTGAGTTGTGTCGAACCGATGGCATGACTCAGTTGCCTGTTCAAAAGGATGGTGCAAACAATGGTGTGCAGCATTGGGCTGCAATCATGCGAGACAAGAAGTTGGCTAAGTTAACCAATGTCTTGCCAAGTGACAAGCCTCAAGATCTGTATCAACATGTGGCAGACAAGACTTATGAAATCATTTCCAACAACATTGATGATGTTGAATGGTATGATAAATTCAAAGAGTATTGGCATGATGAACTTCCAAGATCTGTCGCAAAGAGAAGCACCATGTGTGACTCCTATGGTCTAACCTTCTACGGCATACAAAAGTATGTCAAGGAAGAAGGTCATGTTGATTGGGTTCCAAAGGAAGAACGAGGTGGTGCAATAGTTGAGTTGTCCCGTGCTTTGCAAAGTGGATTGCAAGGTACAATGGAAGAACCCAACAAGGGCAAAGACTACTTGAGAGAAGTTGCTCGTCTAATCAACGCAACAAACAAACCATTGCTTTGGGAAACAAGCAGTGGCTTTGTTGTTCAGCATGTGTACAATCAAATCATTGAACGCATCTCTTATGCTGAGTTGTTCAACAAGCAACAACTTGTGTTCTCCACATTGAGCAAGGATCTCGATGGAGATGCACAGTATCTTGCCATATCTCCCAATTTCATTCATAGTTGGGACGCAGCCCATATGTTCATGACCATCCATGAAATGTGGCTGCAAGGTATCAAGGCATTTAGTTTTGTTCATGATTCATATGGTACTTATGGTCCATATGTGGATATCATGGATAAGATTCTGAAAGAATCGTTTGTAAAGATTCACACAGACAATCCCTTGAAACAATTCAAATCATATGTTGAAAAGAAATATGAAATCAGATTACCTGACATCCCGGAGAGAGAAGATGACTTTGACATCAATGAAGTCCTTGAATCACAATACTTCTTCAGTTAAATATTTAAAACCAATTATTTATTTTTCTTGGGTTGATGCTCAAACAATTGGAGGTTCAGAATGGATGGAGATGTCAGAAACAAAGAAGTACAGCAAGACTCAATTGCCTGTCATGTACACCGTTGGTTTTTTAATCCATGAAGATGCCAATCAATATGTGGTTGCATCAACTGTTGGTCCAGCAGAGACCAGTCAGATCCACAAGATTCCCAAGTGCATGATCTTACATCAAGAAATTCTCTTAGATAGAATCAAAAATGACTAAGCAAGAACTTGTATGGACAAGCAGGGAATTTTCAGATGGCAGGTCACTTATCTTCATTACTGGTCAGCAAGGAGTTTATGATCTTGATTCAGATGCTCTTGGTAGTATAATAAAGAACAAGATCATTCTCCATGAAAGAATTCTCAAGCAGTGGCATAAACTCAATGATCTAAGAAACGAGGTGCTTGATGGCTGAAGATAAAAGCATCCGAAGAAAAGATCAAAGAGCTTGGGATAGTGACAAGTACTTCAAAAAAAGAAAGGAAAAAAAACGTGACAAAGAACGCAGAAGAAGGCGCAAAGCCAAGTCTGAATAATCTACAACGTGATCACATCAACAACTTGATTGATGTTTACAAACCCATTGAAGCATATGTTGAAGAATGGGTTCATGTTGCAGATGAAGATGGTCAGTTTGTTTCTGCTCATCCTGTGCCTAATACAAGAAAGCGTGTGGATCTTCCGTCACTTGCAGAGCAGTGGCGTAAGGATGCTGAAGCACGGTGGAAGAAGAGATGAGTGCTGTACTGGTTGTTGGTGATCTTCATGCACCAGCAACCCATGAAAAATATCTTTCTTTCTGCAAGAAGATATCAAAGAAATATAATACAAACAAGACTGTATTCATTGGCGACATCGTTGATCATGAAGCAATCTCTCGCCACGAAAAGAATCCAGATCTACCTTCGGCTCATAGCGAATACTTGATTGCACAGAAGCAAGTCAATCAATGGTATCGGGCATTCCCCAATGCTGTTGTCTGTATTGGCAATCATGACGAGCGTGTGATGCGTCGAGCCAAGTCAGAAGGTATTCCCAGTTTGTATTTGAAGCCCTATAACGACGTATATGGAACAAGAGGATGGACATGGGCATACGACCATGTTGTAGATGGAATCCTATACACACACGGAACCAATTGGAGTGGCAAGACCCCAGCATTCAATGCTGCTTGTTATCTAAGACGAAGCGTCGTCTGTGGTCACTTGCATTCAGTTGCTTCAATCTCTCATCATAACAATGGAACTGACACCATCTTTGGTATGAATGTGGGATGTGGTGTGGATGCGGAACATCTTGCCATGCTCTACGGTAGATATTCATTAAAGAAACCATTCCTTTCATGTGGTGTCGTGAAGGATGGTCATCCCTACTTGGAGGTCATGTGACTGAAGAACAGAAGACTGAACAACCCAAACAATCGTATCCCCCTATGGTTGCAACCAATGCTGTGTTACAGTATTTAAGGGAGATTTTTATGGCTCTGGACAACATTAGTTTCCAGATCCGCACTACCATGAACAACATTGTTGAGACAAACAAGAATGATGTTCAGAATTTCGTCATGAAGAACCCGAAAGAAGAAGGTGCTTCAGACCCAGTTATCGAAGGAGTAGAATCTGATGACGAAAAATAATTATGGCAACTCAATTGTTGTCGGACCCGCAGAAGTAAGATGGTCACATCTCATGTCCCCGGATGACAAGTTTGGCAACCCCAATCACTCTGTCACCCTGATCATTGATGATGACACCAACAAGCAGTTGGAAGATGCTGCAAAGGAACTTGGTGGTAAGAAGATCAATGGTCTCAAGAATGATCCTGAGACTGGCAATCGTCTTATCCGGTTCAAGAATGTGCTTCAGGCACGCAAGGGAGTCAAGACATTCCCTGTGCTTGACAGCAATGACCAGCCCACTGAAACCATTCCATTTGGTTCGGATGTGGTGAGAGTCAAGGTTACTCCAGCACTCATTGCCAGAGACAACTCGGTCTCCTTCTACATGGAGAAGATCCAGTTGATCAAGCGTAACTACGAGCCGGGTTCCGGCGGTGGTTCCGGCATGGGTACTGTCGATGGAGGCTTCGTTGGAGCCGGTGCTGCCGAATCCAACGATGACATTCCCTTCTAATGATTGAACTCACCTTCCCGGTGAGTCCAGTTGCCGCTTCTAGGCCCCGTGTTGGTAGGCATGGTTCCTACTACACGGGTGCCTACAAGCGGTTCAGGGAAGAAGGATCAAAGGTTGTCTCTGAAATGCTCAAAGGATTCACTCCTTTTGATGATGTATTGATGGTCGATATCAAATGTTTTTGCAAGAGACCAAAGACAACCAAGTTACCATTCCCAAAGTCCGATGTCGATAACCTAGCCAAAGCCGTCATGGATTTAATGAACAAGAAACTGTGGATTGACGACTCCCAAATCATTGGCTTGTATGTCAGCAAGAATTGGGCAGAGCCTGATCAAGATGGCTACTTCACAGTTGCAATGGAAAAGGCATGAACATAGATGCTCTGGAAAATCTCGCATTGAAACAACTCCCCTTGCTTAAGGGAAGAAAGTTCAAGCATGTGTCAATCATACTGCACAAGTCAAGACCTGTTGCAGTTGGTATCAACAAGCGTAAGACCCATCCCCTTGCTGCTTCATACAAATATAGATTCGATGAAGTGCATTCGGAGTTGGATGCTTGGATCAAAGTAAAGGACAAGTGCAAGAAGTATACACTAGTCAATTTTAGATTTGGTTATCTCAATCAATGGAGAATGTCCAGACCATGTTGTCTGTGCATGAATTGGTGCAAAGAAATATTTAATGAAATCTACTACACCACCCGTCATGGGATGGTAAGGGAAGTCTAGCAATAGGCTTCCCTATTTTTTTCTAAAGGAAACAAACATGCATTACAATCCAGTTTATACCGTTCAGAGAAACTTTGAGTTTGTAGTGGTTGATAACAACATCACATACAATGTCAATGCAGATGTTGAAGTATATTGGATGGAGGATGACACCACTGTTGGTGGTAACTTCGGAACAAGATGGTGTGTTGAGGGTTATCATTTCCAAGAAGCAGAAGTGTTTGGTGATGATGATGACTTCTTCGTTGTCTACAACAATGATAGAAACAGCAAGAATGAGTTCATGAAGAACATGTGGGCAGAGATCGACGATGCCATTTCGCTTGAAGTGGAGAACTCAGATCCTCCCAGTGTAATGGAGGTTTTGGATGAAGCACATTGACCTTGAAAGAATTTATTTCACAACCAATTGGATTGCTTTCGTTCTTGGCATGATTGGCTTTGGTGCCGCTGCCGTGTCTGACAATGTATCCCTTTGGATTCCTTTCCTGATTTTAATCACACCAACTTCAATCTTTATTGTTGTTTCTGTGGTTGCACTTGTTTGGTCATTCATTCTGACAAGGGAGACTAATGAGTTTAGAAGCAACAGATAGCAAAGTTGTAGAGAGACAGTCATGCCCCAAGTGTGTATCAAATGGTGGCGATACATCTGGTGATAATCTAGCCATCTATGATGACAACCACAAGTATTGCTTTGCTTGTGGCTATTATGAGAAAGGGGACAAGAAGTACATGACGGAAGTGAGAGATGAAAACATTGTAAGAGACTTCAATCCAATTGCTGGCGACATTGAAATGCTTCCCCATCGCCGCATCAATGCCGACACTTGTAGAAAGTTCAGGTATCAGACGTGCAACACAATGGATCGACACGTCGAGATTGAGAACTATTATGGTTCCGATGGCATGTTGCAAGCACAAAAGATTCGCAACATCCAGAACAAGGACTTCAAGTGGATTGGCAACACCAAGCAACTACAGATGTTTGGTCAGCATGTATGGGAACGTGGTGGTCCACGCATTCTCATTACAGAAGGTGCCATTGATTGCCTAAGCATGTCTCAATTGTTCGACAACAAGTATCCTGTGGTCTCCATTCCAACCGGAGTACAGGGTGCAGCACGAAGCATCAAGGACAACTATGAGTTCCTTGCATCATTCGATACCATCGTCATCTGTTTCGATATGGATGATCCGGGTCGCAAGGCTGCAAAGGAAGTTGCAGAGATCCTCCCTCCGGGCAAGGTCAAGATCATGGACCTGCCCCGCAAGGATCCCAATGAGATGCTGGTTGCTGGAGAAGGCAAGCAATTGCTCCAAGCCTATTGGAATGCCAAGACCCACAGTCCCGACAGCATCCTGCATGTGTCTCAGGTCACTGGTGAAAACAACAATCCATCAATCCTGTATGAGTTCCCTTGGGAAAACCTAACCAACTTCATGGTTGGTCAAGACAGTGGAAGATTGTATCTATGGACTTCTGCCACTGGTCATGGCAAATCCTCAATCATCAAGGAGATCTTGATTCATCACCTTGAACAAGGCAATCCCACTGGTTGCATCTTCTTGGAGGAATCTCCAGAGTCAACTGTTGATGATCTCATCTCGCTCAAACTAGGCAAGCATGTGCGTAAGATCATGGGTCAAAGACAACTCAATGATCTTAGGAAGAAGTTCAACAGAAGTGAAGTCGATCTTGGTGTTGCAGACAACCTATCCGATGAGGAGTATGGTGCTGCCCGCAAGGAGATTGGCGACTATCCGTTGTACATCTATGATCACATTGGCAACTCAAACATCGACAATGTAATGTCTCGCCTTGAGTACATGGCTGTTGCACTTGGTTGCAAGGTTCTTGTTGTTGATCACATCACCTTGCTTGGCAACATGCTTCTCAGTCAGCAAGACAATTATGGCAACTCTGAAAGATTGATCCTCGATGATGTCATGAAGCAACTAAGAGCATTGGTCGAGCGTACTGGTGTTATTGTTCATGTCGTATCACACATCAAGAAGACTGACAAGAATGTAGATGAAGGTGATAGGATCTCACTCAGCGATCTTCGTGGTTCTGGTTCGCTTGCTCAGATTGCAGACTATGTGTTTGCACTTGAAAGAAACAGGCAGCATCCAGATCCAAACATCTCAAACACAACTTGCATTCGTGTTCTTAAGAATCGCAAGACTGGTGCCTGTGGCATTGGTTGTGCCCTGTACTACAACAAGGACACAAGTAGATTGCAAGAGGTGGAGTTTACCGTAACCCCAGACGGAGAAATTCTATACAATTATGGAAGTATTGGCATTTGACATTGAAGGTAATGGTCTGAATGAAGTAACAATTAATAGAAAAGGGGGATGCATTCCAGAGGCTACTCGCATCTGGTGTGCTGCAACTTGCAATGTGGAAACAGGAGAGACCAAGGCATACACTGAAGACCAGATGGAAGAGTTTGCTCAGGCATTGGAAAGAGCAGACCTGATCATTGGTCACAATGTGTTTGGCTATGATCTTCCCATCCTAGAAAGACTGGTAAGAAAAATCAAGAGACCCAAGGTGTATGATACCTTGGTCGTGTCAAGAATGATATGGCCTGACAAACCCATGCTACCCGGTCAATCTCATTCCCTCAAGTCTTGGGGTCTCCTTCTCGGGGAACACAAGACCGATTATGGTGGTGGGTTTGATGCGTTCTCCCAAGAGATGCTGGACTACTGTGTGCAAGACACCGTGGTCACTGCCAAAATCTATCAGTATCAAGAGAAGTTCAGAACCGATAATGAGAAAGCCATCGCCATGGAAATGAAGGTGGCTGATATCATTTCCCAACAAGTGGAGAATGGCTTTGGGTTTGATCTTGCCATAGCAGGAGAAACTGAAAGACAACTACTCATGGACAAGGTGTCCATTGAGGATCAAATGCGTACCATATTCCCAGACAAAGTGGAAGAGAGATGGTCAGAGAAGACTGGCAAAAGGCTCAAGGACAAGATCACGGTATTCAATCCGGGTTCTCGTCAACAGATTGCAGAACGCCTCAATGAAAAGTATGGCTGGGTTGCACCAGAAACGGAGAAGGGAAACCCACAGGTTGACCGATCCGTGCTTGCAAAGTTGGAGTATGAGGAAGCCAAGGTTCTAGTCAAGTACTTCGATGAGACCAAGTTGCTGTCTCAGATCTCGGACTGGATCCTTAGGGCACGATGTACAAGGGATGGAAGGATCCATGGCAGTCTCAACACTCTTGGGACTGTCACTGGTCGCATGACTTCCAGCAATCCCAACATGCAACAGGTAAGCAGCGACAAGAGAGCAAGGTCTCTATTCGTCCCTAGCAAGGGATGGGTTCTTGTCGGTGCAGATCTTTCAGGTTTGGAACTGAGAATGCTTGCCCATTATCTTTATCCATATGATGATGGTGCCTATGCAAAGCAGATCCTAGAGGGCGACATCCATGTTCACAATCAGAACGCAATGGGTCTCGACTCTAGGAACAAAGCAAAAAGTGCCATCTATTGTTTCTTGTATGGCGGTGGTGATGCCAAGTTCGGCAGTGTGGTGGGCATCTCAACCAAGAAGGCAAGAGAGACAAAGAATGAACTACTAAAGAACATTCCGGGTCTCGCAAGGGTGATCAAGGATTGTGAGTTCGCTACCCATGCAAAAGGATGCGTAAGACCATTCAACTGGCGGGACATTCCCGTTCGGTCTGCCCATGCCGCACTCAATACCTTGCTTCAATCATCGGGTGCCCATATCGCCAAGATCTGGACATGCTTCGCAGACGCAAGCCTCAACAAGATGTTCAAGAACCAATGGCGTTGGGTAGCCAATGTGCATGACGAGATTCAGATTGAATGCTCGCCCGACATTGCACACGATCTTGGTAGGGAAGTATGTGCCTGTGCTACAAAGGCAGGCGAGTTCATCGGATGCAAGATCCGCATTGATGCAGAGTATCGCATCGGCAGGAACTGGTCTGAAACACATTGACTATACTTATCAACAAGTATAGTGCATTTAATCCATAGGAGAACTTATGAAATTCATTCAACTGTGTGGTGCAGGAAGAGCAGGCAAATCAACCGTTGCTAGCATCATTCATGATGTAGCCATGGAGAATGGATATATTCCTGTCATTATTCCTTTTGCCAAAGCACTGAAGAAAGAGGCAAAGGAAAAAGGAATCACCAAAGATGAAAACCCTGAAGAGTATCGTCGTTATTGTCAGAAACTTGGTGCCCAAAGGCGAAAGGAAGATCCTGATTACTGGGTAAACAAGGTCAAGGAAGAAGTCAATATGCTTATTGAAGTTGAGACTTTCCTCAAGTCAAGGAATGAAGACAGGTTTGAACACCTCATTATTCAAGACGATGTTCGTTACATGAATGAGATTGCATTCGGTCGTGAGGTGGATGCATATCAAATCTTCATTACTACAGGCAAGAGAACTCTTCCTGAAATGTTTGAGGAGTGGAGACTTCATGAGTCTGAAACACTTGCTGTCAACGTCGAAGCAGGCAACTCAGACTACACGGATCTATTCCATGAGTACCTTGTCAATCGACAGCCTATTCCCGAACTTGTTGAATATGTCAGATCAAACTTCTTCAAGTGGTTGACTGAAGACAGTCCAGCCAATGATCCAACAAACATCAAGTACAGAAAAGGTGAGATGGGCAATGATGCATTCCTCAAATTACTTATGCTCAAGGATGAAATTGATCAGATTGACGACATCCTTAACTTGATAGAAGATGAAATGGAAGACAATGAATAAACCAACCACTGCAATTATTGATGGCGACATCATTGCCTATCGTTCTGCATTCTGGGCAGATGGTGAAGGCGTTGACGAGTTGCCGGGTCGCATTGCAACAGACATCAAGGCATGGACTCCAGATGGTGTGGATAGAATCATCATTGCCATGTCCTGCCCAAGAGAAGTAAACTTCCGTCGTGAGTTGTGGCCGTTGTACAAGCAGCATCGCGAAGGAGCCAAGTCTCCAGACTGCATGGAGTATGCAATCGAGTTGCTATGGGAACATCATCCAGTAGAGATGAAATCAACATCCACCACCTGTGTCAACAGACTGGAGGCTGACGATCTCATTGGCATCATGGTCTCATCTGGCAAGGCAATTGGCGTGACTGTTGACAAGGATCTCCGTCAGGTTCCGGGCTGGCACTGGAATCCAGACAAGGAGAATGAGCCTGTGTTTGTGTCTGAAGATGATGGTAACAGATTCTTTTACAAGCAATGGATCACTGGTGATTCCACCGACAATGTGTGGGGTCTATGGAAGGTTGGTCCTGCCAAGGCTAATAAGATCTTAGACAACAACCCCCCAGAAGATTGGGAAAGTGTCATCATGGATCTTTACCTTAATGAAGACTGGGACCGTCGCCCTGAGAACAAGCGTCCTGATATGTCCAAGGAGGAGTTTGCAATATCTCAGGCCGTCTGTGTTCACATTTTACAGCAAGGGGAATACGACAAAGCAGAGCAAGCCATTACCCTTTGGAGTCCAAAAACCAAGCATATAGCAGAAGGAGAAATCGCAGAATGAATATAACCGTTACAGATAAGGAATTTGTGCCCACTAGGGGAACCTCAAGTGCTGCTGGATTGGATCTATATGTCCTTCAAAACACCTTTATCCTAGCAGGAACCACATCTATGGTGGATACTGGGGTAAGTGTAGAGATTCCAGAGAATCACTTTGGTCTCTTGTGCTTAAGGTCCAGCATGGGCAAGAAGAACCTTACTTTGGCAAATACAATTGGCATCATTGACAGTGATTATAGAGGTAATATTATTATCAATGTCAAGAACAATGACAAAAGGTATAGTGTCACCTTGAATCGTGGGGATAGGGTAGCACAATTAATAATTGTTCCGTATATCTCACCTGAAATCAAGGTTGTAGAAGAGTTGAGCGAGACTGTACGGGGAGATGGTGGTTTTGGGTCAACCGGAGAGTAACATAAATGTCCAAATTATTTGAAGATTTTGTAGCAATTTCAAGATATTGCAGGTGGATTCCTGAAGAAAGTAGAAGAGAAACTTGGGATGAAGCGGTTGACCGATACATCAACTATCTCATTGAGCGGTTTTCAATCTCAACCAATGATCGTCTTGAAGATATGGAAGCATGTCGAAAGGCAATGAAGAAAAGAGAGATCTTTGGTTCCATGCGTGCCCTCATGACTGCTGGTCCAGCACTCGATGTTGATGATGTTGCAGCATACAATTGCTCCTACATCGCCATTGAAAGACCATCAGACTTTAGAAACATTATGTATATTTTAATGTGTGGTACTGGTGTTGGGTTCTCCTGTGAGTCTCAGTTTGTCAACAAGTTGCCAGAGGTTCCTTCTGAAATCAGAAAGGCTGAAGACAATATTGTTGTTGAAGATTCACGGGCTGGCTGGGCTGACGCCTTCCATAAACTAATCCACAACCTGTATTCAGGACATCATCCATTCATTGATCTCAGCAAGATTCGTCCTGCTGGTGCCCGCCTTAAGACATTTGGTGGCAGAGCCAGTGGTCCAGAACCGTTTGAAAGGTTGATTAGATTCACAACAAACATGTTCTACAAAGCCAAAGGCAGGAAACTCAAGCCAATCGAGGTTCATGATCTCGTCTGTCAGATTGCAGAGATTGTGATCTGCGGTGGTGTCCGTAGATCCGCCCTGATCTCCCTGTCCGACTTGGGCGACCGAGAGATAGCCATGTGCAAGTCTGGTGCGTGGTGGGATTCAGCAGGCCATCGTAGCCTCGCCAACAACAGTGCAGTCTACGAGTCCAAGCCCTCGTTTAGTGAGTATCTCCAAGAGTGGAGTTCATTATATGATTCTCATTCTGGTGAGCGGGGCATTTGCAATCGCAAGGCAATGGAAACAATTGCTCGCAAGGCTGGTCGCAGAGTGGAAGGTCACAAGTTTGGGACCAATCCATGTTCAGAGATCATCCTTAGATCCAAGCAGTTCTGCAACTTGTCAACTGTTGTGGCAAGGAGTTATGATAATAAAGAAACAATCAAGGAAAAGATTCGGTTGGCTACCATTCTAGGTACGCTCCAGAGTGGTCTTACTGATTTCAAGTTCTTTGAAGAGCGTGGTGACTACACGTTCAGAGACAATTGCATGGAAGAAAGACTACTTGGTGTATCCATCACCGGCATCATGGATGCCAAGGAACTATGGTTCCGTGGTGGTGATGGTGAGAAAGGCATCTTGTCTGAACTTAGGCAATACACTCATGATGTAAACAAGGATTGGGCTGAGTATCTTTGCATCAATCCAAGTGCCAGCATTACCTGTGTCAAGCCAGAAGGAACGACATCGTGTGTGGCTGGTTCGGCTTCCGGTATGCATCCAAGATATTCTGAGTATTACATCAGAAGAGTAAGACTTGATATCAAGGATCCAATTGGCAAGTTGATGAAGGATCATGGCGTTCCGTGTGAGCCATGTGTCATGCGTCCAGAGAATACTTTGGTATTTTCATTTCCAATTGCATCTCCCGAGTCTTCAATCACACAGGATAATTTAAAAGCAATGAATCATCTTGAGTGGTGGAAGTTCTTCCAAGAACATTATTGTGATCACAAGCCAAGCATCACTGTGTCATATACAGATGACGACTTCTTAGAAGTTGGTCAATGGGTATGGAAGAATTGGGAATTGGTTTCTGGCATTTCATTCCTTCCCAGTCAGGATCATGTCTATAGACAAGCCCCATTCGAGGCAATTGATTTAGACACTTACAACAAGATGCTAAGTGAGATGCCTGTAGAAATTGATTGGGAATTGTTGTCACAATATGAATTAGAAGATGAGACAAAACACAATCACACTTTGTCATGCAGTGCATCTGGATGCGAAGTAACATAAGGAGAAAGAACATGAGTCTTTACTTTGTAAAAAGCGAATACGATCTCGACCTTGCCGTTGATGAATGTGTAAAACTCATGTCTATCAAACATTCCAGAGTCAAGGTCGGGTTCAACAACATGGGCATGGTTAAGATATTCATGCACAATTTGGGAAAGAAAGTTGATGAAAAAGATATTGACCCAAATGAAATGGACTTTCATGTTGATGTTCTTGTTGGTGAACCAAATTCAGAAGACAATGATGAGGAAGTTGAGTATGAATAGAGGCATTACAGATGCGGTCAGCAGTGCAATTAGAATGGCTGCAATCAAGTATAGAATCGAAAGAGGATTGATTGATCGCAATTCAGATTTATATTTTTTATATAACATGTATACGGAAGTAAGCAATGGAGCCAACACAGAACCTGTTCATCAGTCAGGAACTGATGGACGCACTAAGGAAAGCAATCGGGACAATAACGCCGAACGACCTAAGAAAAGGGGAGTTCGAAAGAGGCGTACTGTTCGGACAAGAGCAAGTGTTAAAGAAGATTCAACATTGGAAGGAGGTGTTTGATGGGCGGTAAAGGTGGTGGCGGCGGAATAAGCGCACAACAACAGATGCAAATGCAAAGACAACTTCAACAAGAAGCATTTGAAATGCAACAGCAAGCAACTCTTGAGCAAGAAGAAAGGGCTGCGGCTCGTCGAGAAGCAGAACGTGTTGCTGAGTTAGACAGAAGACGAGAAGCAGAACTTGAAAGAGCAAGATTAGAAGCAGCAGAAGAGAAGAGAGAAGACATGATTATGGCTGAGTCTGAGGGAATGACAGCATCAGACATGGAAAAATATGGCAACATTAATTTGGATTCTCCACAAATTGAACAGCCAGATTACGCACCAAGAACAGAACTGGAGTAACAAATGAGTAAGGTTCCTGAAAGAAATATCAAAGAAAGATGGGAAGCACTGGACAGGAAAAGAGAACTGTATCTGGAGAGGGCAAGAGCCTGCTCTGCCATTACAATTCCAACACTGCTTCCACCAAAGAATCATTCTGAACAGGAACCAATGTTTCAGCAATACTCAAGCATTGCTTCAAGAGGTGTCACAAGTCTTGCGTCTAAGATTTTAAGTGTTCTTATCCCACTTAACGACACTCCATTCTTCAAACTTGGTTTTAAAAATGGTAGAGATGCAGAGTTGAGTATAAGAGAATACCTTGAGGTATTGTCGCAACAGATATACAACAAACTACTGACCAAGAACATGAGAGATGCAATCTATCTTGCACTACAGCATCTCATTGTAACTGGAAACTCATTGATCATCATGGATAATGACTATTCATTCCGAGTCATTCCCCTTGATCAGTTTGTTGTTAGAAGAACTGTGCAAGGTGATATCAAAGAACTTATCTACGTTGAATATCTAAGCAAACCAAATGATGAAAAGGTTGATGAGTCTAGATACTTCCAACATGGAGAAAATGATCAGACTGGATTTGATTCAGTTTACATTCGGATCATCAAGGATGATGAAGGTAAATGGTTTATGGAAAAGGAACTCAATGAGGAGATCATTGAATCAGGTTACTTTGAAGTAAGCCCCTTCATCATCCTTAGATGGACCGGAGTAGCCAATGAAGATTATGGCAGATCACATGTTGAGGATATCTATGGTGATATTGTAACTCTTGAGTCTTATTCAAGGTCAATGATTCAGGGCATGGCGGCTGCTTCCACATTCTTCATGGGTGTGGATCCTGCTGGTCTTACAGAACTCAACGACTTGTCAAGAGCAAGCAATGGTGATTGGGTGCCAGCAAGAAAGGATGATGTGTATGTCATCTCACCATCATCAACCATGAATCCACAGGTTCAAATCTCTCAGTCATCGGTTGAGATCATGCGTAGAGAAGTAGGAAATGGTTTCCTACTTCAGTCTGCTGCAATGCCAACTGGTGATAGAGTCACAGCCACAGCAATAAGAGCCGTGGGTAATGAACTTGAAACAATCTTAGGTGGTACATTCTCTGCCATTGCAAGAGAACTTATGGAACCACTTGTTAGAAGAACCATCCTATTGATGATCAACAACAATGAAATAGACATGGGGATGAAAGAACAGTTCGATGAAGAAAGTGGTTTATTAGCAATTGAAATAACCACTGGTCTTCAAGCCCTGTCAAGAGACAGCGATCTTACCAAACTAATGCAACTTGGTGAGATGGCACGAAACCTACCTGAGTTTGCAAACAAATTGTTCAAGTGGGATGAGTATGGTCGTGCCCTTGTTCTTGCTCTTGGGTTTGATCCCAAGTTGTGGGTCAAGAGTGAAGATGAAATCAGACAGCAAGAAGAAGCCATGGCTAAGGCTCAACAAAATGCACAAATGCAACAGATCTTGGCAAACAATGTTGCTGGTGTTGCTGCCAATGCAGCCAATCGGGATATTGAGCAGACCGGAGGTCAGAATATTCCTCCCGAAGCAATAGATCAAGCAATGCAAATGTTTGGATTAGGAGGACAACAATGACTATAGTAAACGGATGGACTGTATTATCTCCCTCGGCTGACAGCAGACTTGTTTATGTTGCCACCGATGGCAACGACGCCGATGCCGAAAACAACCAGCACGGCAGGCGGTACTACCTGCCCAGCGATCCCGAGATCGGCGGCGATCCGCAGAACCCCGCCCAGCCCCAGAACATCAAGGCGTACAAGACCATCAGCCGCGCTGTCGTGCCGATTCGAGGTCATCGATGGCGGTCCGAGACGAACAATGTGGACGACTACGGATCACTCTGGGCACGACCCGAGGATCCGACCGAACACCACCCCGACTGGCTCCTCTTCCGGCGTGGACAGACGTTCCCGTCGGAGGACTACGCGACCACAATCTGTTGTGACAACGGGGGCAATCCAGTTGTCAGTAACAATAACATCATCACTATGCTTATTCAGCATGCCACTGGTGAGCAATTGGGTGGATCACGGGGGGGCTACTGGGGTGGACGAAGCGAATCTGAACGGGCCGTGATCACCGCATGGGGTGTCTCCGACTCGGAGCCGCGGCCCGTTCTGGAGGATTACCTGACCATCGACGACGTCACCGGGAACATCGCCATCACCTCAATCGAGGGCCACATTGATTTTGGCGGCGGAACGGACCTCAGACCGTGGGATAGCAACCGACGAGGCTGTCGCAACGTGCTTATTGAAGATTGCAAAAGTGTCGGAGGCAGTACCAATTTGACTTGGTTTACTAACGTCGTTATTCGGCGATGTCAAAGTTTAGATAAGTTTAATCTAAACAACCACAACAGCGGACTTTTTATAATGACACCCGACAAGGACAACAAAAATCCCAATGAGCCTATAAGTTTTATACTTGAAGAGTGCGTTTTTGACCGCAATGGTTATAGAGAAAACCAAAACGAGCCAACAACTTGGACTTATGGTACAGTTGGTAGTATTGGTTCAGATGCAATTGGAACCGGATATCAACCAAAAAGAAGTACCAAAGACCGCAATATATATGCTGCGGGTTACGATAGTCTTCATTTACGAGGCAACATCTTCTCGCGAGGTGGCGGCGGCGGGTCGATACAGATGCGGGTCGGAGGAGTCGCCGAGCGAAACCTGTTCATCTGGAACCCGAGCCATCTGTCAGTTGGACATAAAGAGGCTTATGAACCGTACTGGAACAGCAGTTTTGTTAAAGACAACTGTTTTATGCACAATGATCATTTCCTCCCCCCTGCCGGTGCCCATGATAATGCAATTGCTACTGAAGCTAATACATATCCAGTGATTATAACCAAAAACATTATTACCAAGTCGCATCGCACCACTGGCACCTATGCGATGATCCGAATGATGGCAAAAACTGAGTCCACCAAGTCCCCGGCATCGCCTGCCGACACGATCATTGTTGTTGACAACGATCTGCACCTCGATGGTAGCAAGGAAGCCTTCTCAATCCTCGACGACGGCAACATCCGCACGCTGATCATCCGGGACAATGCCCTTTACAGCGGCGACCAGAAGGACATAAACCAAAACTGGCACTTCGCAGCGTTTATGGAGTCTAGTTGGCCAAGTGCGCAGGGACTTACTGGAGAGCCATGGGACATCAGCAACAACAACTACTTCAGCGATGCCAGCGCGTACGGTTTCAGGTATCACCCCTTTTCCAATATTCAACCGTACAGCCTGTCCCAGTGGCAAGACGCCGGATTCGACATCGGTAGCACGATCCATCCCAGCAAAGCCGCTCTTGCGACCGCTGCGGGTTGGACCGACCCGGATCGTTCCATCCTGACCTACATGCAGGCGGTGGATGCGACCTACGTTGTGAATGAGAACGTCTACGTTGACGACGACACGACCGGCCAGAAGCAGACTAATCGGGTGGAGGTGTGGAAGGTGCTGTCGTCTGAGGACCAGACTGATCCACATCAAGAGGGTGCCTTTACGACCGTAGATGCAAAGCAGATTGCCCGCGAGTACCACGCATTCATTACTTTTATCCAGAGAGCCCGTGCCAACCGCAAAGGTGCGTGGGACTCCCGCTGGACCGCTGAAGAAGTGAATAATTACATAAGGGCGGGGTTTGGATATTCTAGTATAACTGGTGATTATGACAACAGAGACGTAACAACTAGAGTACTTGAGTTTTTATCTACTACACACGGACCAGTGACAAGTTTGGTATTGACTACCCAACCAAGTGCAGGAACTAGTGGAGATCCTTTGGTTACTCAACCAGTTGTTGCTCTTAGGGATGCAGACAACATAACAACATCATCAGACAATACAACTCAAGTATCTGTTGCAATTCAGTCTGGAGCAAATGGAACATTGGGTGGCACAACTACAGTTACTGTAGTAAACGGAGTGGCTACCTTTACAGATCTCACTTTAACTGGAGATGCTGGTGAATCCTATGTGCTTAGATTCTCTATTACAAGTCCTGCACTACATGTGGATTCAAATCCAATAAGTGTAACATTACCACCGAGTGGTGGCGGAGGTGAAGAGCAAGTTCCAACAACTCTAGTAATTACAACACAACCAGTACCAAATTATTCGGGAATTGAATTTGTATCACAACCAGTTTTAGTTATTGAAGATCAAAATGGAGTGGTCATAACCTCAGATAACACAAGTTCAGTACGGGCAACATTAAATGGATCTAATGGTTTGCTGCAAGGTGAAGCCCAAATTGCTGCTGTAAATGGTGTTTATACATTTACAAACCTTGGTGTAACTGGTGATCCAAATATAACATACTCATTGACTTTTAGGTCTAACGAACCAAATGTAAATGATGTTACATCTGATGATTTCAATCTTTTATTTGATGAGCCAGCACCAGAAATCCCAAGCGCATCACCAATTCCAACTGTAATAAGAAATGATCGTTACATTCCTTATCTTATGTC
>Ga0099850_1000238_pt1 | contig 24067 bp, 22 predicted proteins | sample CB_VirMetaG_5_FD_79182 | JGI IMG/M metagenome (GOLD analysis project Ga0099850, IMG submission 79182) | Freshwater to marine saline gradient viral communities from Chesapeake Bay - CB_1508_1D Viral MetaG | ecosystem: Environmental > Aquatic > Marine > Coastal | place: USA: Chesapeake Bay... | reverse complement strand
CCTCCGAGGAAGAGGACTCCGAACATGACGGCGTTGTCCATTCAGGCACCTCCGTAGATGCTCTGGTAGGGAGCCAGCATGCCGTTGGCATTCATGGCAGCGACGTATTTGTCGCCCATCAGACTGTGCTTGGCGTAGTTGCCGAGGCCACGACCCTGCATGGAGTATTCCTCCATCAGGGCATCGTTAGCGAGGGGTCGGGTCAGGTAGGCGTCGACGACTTGGGTCGCACCAGAGGGAGTGAATGTCCCTGGAACGGTAGCGCCCGGCGAGATCGTATCGGCGGATCGGGATTGACTGGGCATGACGGCGGATAGGATCCGGGGGATCACGAGGTAACCAGCCAAAGCTGCGATACCGAATCCGAGGATCTGCCTTCCGTCCACGGGGTCAGCCCCCGTTCAGTCAAGGAGTCCGGAAAGGAAACCGCCCTTGCCGCGGGTCTCCCAGTCTTCCTGCTCGTTGACTCCGCCAACCTTGGCGAAACCGACGGGGCCCTGGCCACGTTCGAGGTGCCAGCCCTTGGAGTCGTTCTTGTAGGTGCCGCCCTTGCCTTGTCGGCGGGTGACGTCGCCCTTATACTTCAGAACGCCAGACTTCTGGCGGTAGCCCGCATACATCTTGCGAGCCTTCTTGATTCCGTGGCGGGACACGAGTTCCTGCCAGTATGTTCGATTGTTGCCGTCCTTGTTCTTTCCGTAGTTTTGAGGCATGATGATTCACCTTGGGGTGTGTGATCTGCATTGGCGTCACACGACTACCTAAATGCTCGCACGGTTGAGTAGGGTTCGGCACAGTCGGCAACCGGTCTCGACGACCCGTGGTTCCAGGCCGTCGTGCATCCATTTGGCGATCGTATCGGCGGGGGTCTCGGGATCCTGGCCGACCACCCAGACCTCGTCGCGCTTGACGACTGTGGCGGTGCCGGATCGGATGAACCGGACGGTGGGGTATCCGGTTCTGTTGTCCCAGTAGACCACGATACCGATGTCGTCGGGTTCGGCGTGGGTGTGAATCGTGCCGGGCATCGAGAAGTTGGGTTCGCTGATGACCACCGAGGCCACCACGAGGGCACCGGTTTTGATGCCGTCCCAGGTCACTCGGCGTCACCCTGACCATCGACTTCGGATTCCTCGGTGTCGTCGTCGGCCATGACTGATCCGCAGACATCCTCGAATGCGGTGATGTGGGCGGCGTCGTCGGCGTCTTGGGTGATCAGACCGACGGCGTATGATCCGAGAAGGCCGACCGCGATGGGGATACCGGTCATGGCAGGGGAGAATCCGAACTGGCGTGATGCGATGACTGTGCCGAGGCCGGTGAGTGCTGCGGAGACGATGCCGATCTTGAGGTATCGTGATCGGTGATCGCCGTGAACGCGAGCCAGGTAGTTGGCGACGCCAGCGTCACACTCGGCACGAACCATCTCAGCGGAACGTGAGGTCACCATAGAGACACCTGGTCGCTTCCGATACTTCAACGCTCATGCCCAACGGGTCTGGAAGTCGGGTTCGGTATCGTAGTCGTCACTCATGTCGGGCATGTCCAGAAGGAGGTCGCGGACACGTTCTACCATGCCGGCATTGTGGGATACCTGCGAGAGTCGATGGGCACGGTATCGATCGACGAAGAGGTTGCGGATCACCAACGGGCTGAGGATGACGACGCCGAGGCCGGCGTAGAGCCAGCGACGTTCGGTTAGGAGGAAAGCTCGGGCGATGCAGGCCGAACCAGCGATGACGATGGTGACCTGGATCAGCGGGTTGAATGAGGCGGAGACGACTCGATCGGTGAAGGTTCGCTCGCTATCGATGAACTGACCGAGTTCGCGGACGGACATCCGAGCACCGGGTCGGACCAGGGGAAGTCCCCCGATCAGAGCATGCTCTCAGCGGCCATGTTGACGCCCTTGGAACCCATGCTCATGGCACCGGTTGGGAGGCAGCAGGCACCGAGCAGACAGGCACCGGACACGAGGGTCACGAGACCGACCATCTGCTGGACACCGATCTCCTTGCCCATGATAGTGAAGGAGAAGGCGCTCAGGTCGAGGAAACCGAGAACGGGGGAGTTGGCAGTCAGGAACAGATGAGCACCAGCAATAACGGCGACACCGCCGACGATCATTTGTCCATTTCGAGATTCAGTCCAGTCGCAGAGTTGTGCAAGCATTTCAATCATTCTCCTGGGAGGGTTGATGAGTGTTCATACGAACGACTACCTAAAGTCTCCTCTACCTCACAGACCCTTTGAGCGGCGTCCGAGGGTGTAGATACCTCCGAGGACACAGACTCCCAGCAGGGTCATGCCGACGTCGGAGGAGACGAAATCGCGGACGGACGAGACCAGACGACGACCGGAGGCGAACCGATCCTCGGCGGAGCGGACCGTGCCGGGTTCGTATTGGGCGGGACCGCCAGCGACGGATCCGTCCTGGAAGGCGATCTCGGATCCCTGTTGCTCGAAGGTGGCGTTGGCGGGATCGGCTTGGATGGGGATGATGCCACCGACCGAGGGAACGGCCACGCTCTCGGCGTCCTTGCGCTCGAACGGCGTGCCGCGGACATCCATGCCGAGTTCCTCGGGCGTGTATTTGGTGAAGATGCTGGAACCGCCCTTCATGCCGGACACGTCCATGGCGGAACCGTCCTCCATGATCTCCATTGGAGCCAGGGTGTCGAAGTGACTGGAGGTGTGGAACTGATACTTGGACGATCCGTTTCGATCGTGATCGATGTAGCGGTCGGACATGCGCTCTGCCATGTGAACCGATTGGGCGCACGACTACCTAAGCGTGTGCGCTCAGTATGTGGGGTTGATGCCGGCTTCCATGAGGTAGCCACCAGCGATGAATCCGGACAGGAGGATCGTGGCTGGACCCAAGGTCATGCCGATGGGAGTGCTCTCACCACGGATCACATAGGGGATGGAATGGAGGGTCTCGAGTGCACCGGTGACCATCAAGCCCAGAGCCAGGGTGTAGCCGATCAGGTGCAACGGCTTGGTCTCGGTAGCGTAGTAACGCTTGGGGAGTGCCAGGGGATCCACGGGGATCACTCCTCGTCGTCGTCCCAGTCGCCGTCGTCGTCGCCGAAGATCTCGTCCCAGTTCAACTGGTCATCGAAGATCTCTAATCCCGAATCCAGGAGGGTGCTGGCGAATACTGCGGGAGTCGTGTTGAGGGTATTGTCCTCATACTGGAGGTTGATCATGTAGGTTCCGATCAGGAACGGAACGCTCAATAGCGGGAGATCGAACCACTTGCGATCCTTGATGGTCTGGTATAGGGGTTTGACGGAGAAGACCACTGCGCCGAGGGCGACACCGGTGGCCACGAAACCGAACAGATCTGCGAGGAGGACGTTGATCCGACCCACGGGCTCAAGTTGGAATGCGGAGTCCATCATATCATCGAAGTAGCCGCTCATGGAATCGACCTCAGTGCATCAAGTTGGCGTCAGCGCCAAATGCTCGACCGATGCCGACACCGAATCCACGGTTGACGGAGTTGCCGAGTCCACCGAGATCGGCGGCACGGACGGGGGGAGCGACGTATTGGGCTTCCATGCGAACAGGCTTGCTGGGTCCGAGGAGCTTGGCAGCCTCGGCCGACAGGTTGCGGGTTGGGCCGGTTGGCGCTGGCGTGATGGGGCGAGGAGCGATCGGGATGCGCTTGGTCTCGGAACGGAGCGCCTTGGTGTTGACCGTGGGCGGAGCCGACAGGAGACGTGGGTTGGTGGGGCGGATCTTGTTGCGGTCGACCTCGAAAGCAGGCGAACCACCGAAGACCTCGTCGACACCGTGGTTGAGCACCGACGACATCATGGTCTCGGGTCGAACACGATCCAAGGAGGAGATGTCGACGCTGCGCCCTGGTCCGTAGATCTCCAGGTTGTGGCTGGGCCGAGCATACTGGTTCTCGGGACTGAGACCGTCCCAGGTGAGGTCGTAGGAAGAAAGAGCGTAGTCGCTGGCGACGACGTCCGTCGGAAGTTTGATGCTGGGCATGTTGATCTGCGGGGGCGCAGGCCGGGGGGAGTTGGGGACGACACCCTGACCGAATCCACCGCCCATGATGACCTCATCAAGTGAGAGCGATTGGGTCTGCGGGATGGCCATCCGTGGGAGGTTGATCACCGGAGCGGCGGGACGCGGTGCAGCCGGAGCCATGGACTGACTCATGGCGTTGCGCGTCATGAGGTTGTTACGGGCTGCCAATTCGGCCTCCGCGAACTTGGGGAGTGCTGGTGCCGGTGGCAGGTTGCGTTCAGCCATACGTCGATCAACGAGTCGCATGGCAGTGATTGGAGCACACGACTACCTAAACCTCCCTCAAGAGGACGGCTTGGTGAGAACGTAGAGTCCGCTGGCGATCAGAACGATGGCGGAGACACCGACGACCGGGCCGATGTTGCGAGTCTTGGGCGGTTCTGGCTCCTCGGCCTGGTATGCCAGCCCCGATCCGAAATCGTCGGGGTTGCTGCGAGCGTCGTATTCAACGATGGGTCGCAGGGGTCGGAAAATGGTTCGATCGTCGGACGAGTAGGGATCGTCGAGCGGCGGGCGGGTGCTGGTTCCGAATCCGCCCTCGGTCAAGGCGGCCATGGTGGAATCACCGGAACCGAGGCCGGAATCCTCCAGGGCTCGCAGGGAACCGGGATCCATGGATACCCCAGGTCGCCCGACCGGCGACTCAGCGGCTCTTGGCTCCGGAGGGGTGGGTGCGGAGTTACGGGGTCGAATCTCGATGTTGGTGCCACCGTGATCGACGCGGCGATCGCCACGGATCTTGCCGATGACGATGTAGCCCTGATCACGGAAGAAGTCGGGGGAGAACGCCACGCACTCGCCGGACTTGGCGGAGGCGATACCGGCGGTGATCCGCTTGATCAACGCACGGTCGTTACCGAAGCCCATCTGCTCCTCCAGCGCCTTGAGGTCACGGAACTGGATGACGTTGTGGATCAGGTAGACCGAGGCCTGCGACAGCGCCTCCTTGTTGACGGCGGCCGGACGCTGGCTGATCATGGTGACGCCGAAGCCGAGGGCACGGCCGAGCTTGCAGAGGCGGACGATGGGCTCGAACGAGAGCGGACGTCCCTGCTGGGGCACGAAATCCTGGCACTCCTCGAAGATGGTCATCAGGGATTTGCGGTTGCCCCGATCGTCGACGAAGTTGGCTTCCAGCAGCGCCGAGCAGTAGTCGCCGACCAGTTGCTGCTGGCGACCCAGGGATAACCCCATCAGGTTGATGACGACGGACTTGCCGGAGTTCTTCAACCGGTTGATGAATGCCGGCATGTCGATGGTCTGATCCTCCTGTGGACTGATGGCCTCGACGCCGGGCAATTGGGATAGCCCGCTGTGGGCATCCAGGGCGTCCCAGCAGACGAACTGCAGACCGGTGCGCTCGAACTCCTCCATCAGCACACCGCAGGTCCAGGACTTGCCGGATCCCGTCTTGCCGGTGATGAACATCTTGTTGTAGACGATCTCCAGCGGGAACTCGATGCCTCCGCCGAGAACGATGCGATCCGCGGGCAATTTGCCCCCGGTCTTCTCGCGGATGTCGGTGTTGCCGAACCACCCGGTGTCGTCACCCTGCATGTGTCCCCGTTGTGGCTCCTGCTACCTGAACCTGCCTTACTTTGAGGACTTGGCCTTGGTGAAACAACCCGACTGCAGTTCGCCACCCTTGCCGGCGCGAGCCAGAGCCAGCAGGCTGCCACCGAAGGTCTCCAGACCCAGCATGCCGGAGGCGATGGTGAAGGAGATTCCGCAGGTATCGCAGGGTCCGCGCATTCCGGGGTTACTCCAGGATCCACGCGGGGGTGCAGCCACACCTTGGCCGTAGGTTGGGTTGTAGACCCAAGTCCAGGGCGACCATCCGCCTTCGGCCCTGTTGATGCGAGGATCGTTGCCGAGCATCAGGATCGTCTGGTATTCGGTCTCACCGTTGACGTCTCGACTTCGCTGGGCGGCACCGTAGTTGGTGCCGTTGTAGAAGTTCTGGAGTTCGGCGGAGATGCCCTTGGCCAGTCTCTGCATGCCTGATTCGTCGTCGGTGCCACCGACCATGACGTAGAGAACCGGTCCGAAGTTGCGTCGGAGGTAGGCATCGTTGAGGAACAACCGGGGGTCGTTGTTGGGGTTGTAATCGCGGTCATACTCTGGCTCACCATTGTCTTTCCATGACTTGACGTAATCGTTCCTGCTGCTACCGTTCAGGATGCACCTGAGTCCACCGTTCGGTTCCCCATCGCAGATGGCGATGGTGAGGGCACCGGCGATCTTGCGACGGTTCTGGTTCATGGTGCTGGCGCAGGCAGCCAGACCCTTATCCAGTGGCGTCCCGCCACCAGAGGGGAACGGAAGGGAGGCGAGGTCGGTGCCACCATTCGGGAGGACGAAATCATCATCCTCCGAGTTCAACCAGTTGATGGCTTCCTCGTATGAACGCGAGGCTCCGCGTGTGATGGATCGAACCGTATTGCCGGCGAAGGTGAACAGCGAGAAGGAATCGCCGAGTTGTTTGGCCTGGGCAATCAACAACTGAGCCACCCAACGGGTGCTGAAACGACCACCACCCGGAACGGTGCGACCGTCGGAGGACTGGATGAAGCCGTAGGTAGTTCCGTCGCCCATCGATCCGCTGGTATCGACGATGATGTTGAGATGGGATGCGATGCCACGCTTACCGGTCTGGACACGGATCAACTTGCGTTGACGGGTGTCGGGCGAGATGGGTCCGAGTGGCACCGCCGATTCAGGAATCAACAGCGAGATGGGATCGACCAGTTCCGACCATCCCTTCTGTCCCTTGGGCTCCAGCGGAAAACGAGTGGCGTGGGGAAGGCGAATCAACTTAGGTCCGATCTCCTTGAAGAGATCCCGGAACAGGTTGCCCATGGGCTTGCTGGCGAATGTTCCCAACTCCATCTGACCGGACACGGCGAAGGCATAGGTGTATCGTTCGTAGTTGCGACCGATGGCCTTGGCGAAACCGGGGGCACCGTCCTTGAACGGAAGCACCGAGTCCTGACCATTCATGGGGCTGATGGTGCTGTTCCTGCTGGAGGAGTAGATCTGCTCGAAGTAGTCTCCGGTGTCTGGCATCAGGGTGCACCTCCGAATCGTTGAGAGAGGGTGGTGGCTTCGGTGGTGATCATCCGACCCTCGTCCAGGACGCCCCACATGACCGGAACCCAGACCTGTGTGGTTCCATCACCGAGGGTGTGCTGACGGTAGAGTGGTCGGTTGGCTTCGGATTGCAGACGTCCGATGCCCGCTGCAGCCAACGGGTTGTTGGCGGGACGACTGTTGTGGGGTCCGAGGAGGTAACTGGATCGCGGAATCGCGATCGGATACACGACGCCATCGATGGTGACGCCATCATCGTCGTGACCACCGTAACCAGGGATCGTGGGTAACATGCTGGTGCGGACGAAAGACATCGGCTGGGGCCAGCGGAAGTCGTCGATTCCGTTCGCATCAGGGGCGTAGTAGTGGTTGTCGAACTCCGCGGGGTCGACGCCAGGGTTGCTGCGAACCGAATCGGGACAGGTTCGGAAGATGCGATTGCCCTCGAAAGCGACCTCGGCCGCCACCATCCATGCCTCGATGCCGGCTCGGTTACGGGGGATGTGGTCCCAACTGAGCGGAACCCCGTTGTTCGGATCGATGGCGAGATTGGTGATGGCACCCCCCTGCTGTCGCTGAACCAGTATGCTCCCGGTGGTCGAGGTCTTGAGACAAGTCTCGCAAAGCAGGGTGTCCACAAAGGATAGGCTAACTGGGTCGTAGTGACGGGGAGGTATGGAGTAGACTTTGTGGATCTGGGTGAGATAGAGCTTATCCTGGCTGACGGTTGCCTGGTTGCGAGGATCCTCGATGATCTCCTGACCCAATTGAACGCTACCGAACCTCGGAACCAAGCGGGGTGGGACAAAGGTGCTGGGATCCCGACGGGTTCCGGAACCACCGACGCGGACGTAGAAGAGGGTGGGGTCGTAATCACTCGGATTGACGGTCTCCAACCAATTGCTGTCGAGACTCTCGACGCGTCCGGCGTTGACCGGTCGACGACCGTTGTAGCGAAGGACTGGGTTGTGCCCACGTCCCATACGAATACCTGCACGGGCACGGTTGGCGGTGACGATGTAGGAGTAACCACTACCTGGAGCGTCGGCAGGAATCGGTAATCCTATGTCGAGGAGTTCCTGTTTGAGTTGAGGGGAGATTCCCGTGTCCTTGAGATCGGTGATGCCGAACGGATAGTCGGCGGATACCGTGCTTGATGTGCCTGCCCCACGACGGGCATCAAGGGCTCGGACGATCCTATCGACCAAGGAATCCTGGCAATCGACCTCGTAACGTTTGATCTGGATGGAGGCGCAGATGTCGTTGGGACAAGAATGGGGCGGATCTCCGCTGGGTTCGGCTTTGTTCTTGACCAGGATGCTCGGTGCGTTGAGATCGGCAATCACCATGATCGGGGCAATACGCAACATACCGCTGTCGTCGATGTCTCGCATCATGGGGTTGACGAGGTTGATCATGCGACCGGCCTGTTTTTGGAAGGTCTTGAAGCGTAGCACCGGTAGGCTTCCGGTGATGTCCTTGGCGGAGTAGGTGCCATAAGAACCGGTGCTGCCAACCAGCGATCCGTTGATCAGCAGGGACATTCGATTGCTGTTGCTGATGGCGTCGCAGAGACGTGAGGAACCATCCCATAGATTGGATTGGCCGACGTCAAATGAAGGGCGAGAGTATGAATCGCTGGTGGGGTCTACGGCCAGGATGTCTGTGTGGTAATCACGGTTACGGCGGCTGGTTCCCCCACTGCTACCGATGGGAACGCGGGTGGAGCCCAACATGACCGTCTCCTGGGTGCCGGGAACTGTGTAGGCGCCCCGACGGGCGTCGACGTCGCCGTAGCGATGATCGGGCGAACGGTAACCACCAAGGTATGGAACCGGTTTGCCAGCGACCTGTGAGATGCTGACCGAGGCTCCGCCGAACGCGAATATGCCGGGATGAACCGGCGAGGCTTTCTGTGAATACCCTCCGAATAGGCTGATCGGGAACTCGACCGTGCGACCGTTGATGTCCATCGTGATCTTGGGTGTCCATCGCATGGCCTCGCCGAGGGTTCGGAATGCCTGACCCTGCAGACCATTCCACGAGGTTCGGTTGTCGCCCGCCCAGGTGATACGGTATGAGGATGGTTGCACAACCTTCGGGATGGAGACGGTCAGGGATTTGGATCGTCGCAGTTCGACGAAGTTGGATCGTCCGTTCTGGGAACGCCAGTTGAGTGAGAGGTTGTTGACCTGTGCCTCAGTCAGGGGCGGAACGGCGTGGAAGACTGCACCGGTGGCGCCGCAACCGGCCTGGACCATGCCGAGATCGTTGTTGCTCGGGCCGGCTGGGCCGGCGCCGCAGTCGGGACAGGAATCGACGTCGGATCCGGGTGCGTGGAAGGTCAGCCCGCAGGCGTTGCAGGTGGATACCTCGTTACAGCGGACGTGCGCCACGATCGAGTATCCGGCACCGCCGTAGAAGCCACCGGGTTCGTTGATCAGATCGGCGGTCGGCTTGGCGAACTCGGCGTTGCCGTCGCCGCTGGTGGCGGGGTAGACCGAGAGATCCAGGAACTCCCAGTTGAACAGGTAATCGAAACGGTTGCACTTGGAGCACCGGTAGATGCCGCAGTCCTGGGTGTATTCCGGTGAGTATGTGTCGTAGACGGTGTTGATGACCCGGAGCTTGGTGGCACCAGGACCACCACCGGCACGCAGGGGTCCGAAGAAGTTGCGTTCGAAGTTGCTGGCGCTGACGCGGGAATCGTCGTCGATGATGGTGTCTCGGCCGGGAGCGACGTAAAGGTCACGGAAGATCGACTCCAGGATGTTGAAACCAGCCTTGGTGTCGAATGGATTAGCCCAGTATGCCACGGTCAGACCCCCCTGTTGTCGCGAGCGCAGTCAATACCGAACAACTTGATGAATGTCTTGGCGGAGGCTAACCCGCTGGCGATGCGGTTGCCGTTGACGTTCCGGAGAACCAGATCGTCGTCGATGTCCCGCATAGTGGCGTAGATGGCTGCCCACTGTTGCATCATCAACTGCTGGAAGTAGATGGGCATGGCGACGGCGGCGTCACCCCCTCCATCCTGCGAACGCATCTGGTTCTCCTGCCGCAATCCGATGTGGTCGCCATCCTTACGTCGCCAAGCCCTGAAGGCACCGCCATACATGTTGCCGGTCGGTATGCCACAGTCGGGGCAGAGGTGATCCAGGTAGGAAAGGTTGATGCGAGCCCGTGGTGCCGAACCGCGAGTCCAGGTGATCGACGGATCGGTGCCGGCGAGTTCGACAGCCCAGATTGGCTCCATACCGAACAGACCCATCTGGGAACTCTTGCGATTGTCCCAGGTGTAGGCCTCGACGACCAATGTGTCGATGCCCGAGTTCATGGCGAATGTAGCCGTATTGGTTGATCCGCACGACCAGGCGGAATCCCAAGGAACGCGACCCGGACAGATGGAACCATCGGCGAACTCCGGTTGGGGCGAATCAAAGGTGCCCATGGCGACATCGGTGTAGACCGGATCGTCGCGATACCAGATGTTACCGCAGTCCAGGCAGTTGTGGACGTGGATCTGATCGTGATAAGGGCTGGTGTTCCGGGACTCGCCGAGTCGGACGCGTCGGAATCGATCCGGTAGACCGTAACGACAGGCGGTTCCGAGGGTCGGGTAGGTCTGTGGTGCGATACCATGACCGACGTTATACTGCCAAGGAGGGGTATCGGGACCTGGAATCGAGAAGTTGTCGACCTTGGATGTATCGGTGGCGTCGACGAAGTGGTTGTCGAAACATCCGATGTCGTGAACGCCTCCGGCGGCAGCGACGGCGCACTGGAATCGGTTGCCGTCGGGATCGGGATCGCTCTCAGCGGTGCAGGGTTCGGTCGGGGTGTAACGGGTATCCGGCAGGGTTCCGGCCGCGACCATGCTGCGATGCTCGGTAATTCGCCTCTCCACCTCCCTCGGACCTTGGCTCGGTGATCCGCAGGTGGGTGCCAAGTAGAGCATAGCCAATCCGTGGATGGCGGTGCTACGGATCCATTGGAGGGTGTCCTCGTCACTGGTTCCGGTTATGTTGGCGGCGTGCATGACGTTGTGGTTGAGGAGCAGGTCGCTGAGGATGTTCATGACCTTGGATTGCATGCCCTTCGGGATCGGTATGCTGCTGCCTTGGCGCTGGTAGAGTTCGCTCTCACCGGCTGGATGGATGGTGACGTGACCCAACTCGTGCATGATGAGCATGGCCATCCCGGCAGGGAGGTCGGTGGAGTTATCCGGCGGGCAGATCATCTCGATGACCTCATCGGGGCAGCCGACGAAGTGGTAGTTGATGGAATCGGCCAGGCCGTAGAGTGCCGGACTGACCATGACGTCGTTGCCGGCGGTGTGGGCGGTTCCGTCGCGAACCACCGTAGCCTGGGAAGGATCCTGGAGGAGTCCCGGTGAGTCCATGACCAAGGTGGCACCGGTGGCTCGGCCACCGGTCAGAACGCAGATGCGTTCGAAGAACTCCATGGTTCCCGCAGGGAAGATCTCCATGTGTCCAACTGATGGCCGCCGCTACTTGAGGCTACCGCCGTGGTTCACTCCTCGCCGGATCGGGAATTGAAAGCCTGCGAGAGCAGACGATCGTAGAAGACCAGATCGTCGCGGGTCAGATTGCCGGAATCAAAGTAGATGCGAGCATCCTCCCCAAACGGAGCGGTGTAGGCATTCTGGACGTAGGTGGTGACCTCGGAGATGCCGGCGTAGTTGGTGGTGATGACGGTGCTCTCGTTACCGTCGTCATCGGTGACGGTCATCTCGCCGTTGCTGGCGGGACAACTGGTGATGCCGAAGGTCAGGACGAAGTTGCCTTCGCTACCCTCGATCTCGTGCAGACGCATCCAGAGTCGCAGACGACCGAGGCTGCTGGCGATGTCGGAACCCATGTCGCGGAGGAAGCTGGCGATGTAGCCCTCGGTAGGGGAACTGGCGTTGCTGACGACGCCACGCCCGTGTTCCAGGTCAAAACAGGCCATGATGCCGCCCTGGCTGAGTAGGTTCCTGGCGGCGGCCTTATCGGTTCCGGCACCACTCATGCGAACCTTGATCAATTCGTCGATAGCGGAAAGGAACGAATCCATGCGAACCGGGGATCCGGTTTTGACGTCGTCCAGGATGCCGGCGATCTCAACGGGGAATGTGGAGTTAACGATAGCGGCATCAACGCCCGACGGAGCCGTGGTTCCGGGGGTGTGAGGGAGACCACCGCTGATCGTGAACAGGACACCGCTACCGGTCAGGGGAGCCAGAAGGCGACGCAGGGATGGAATCTGATGGTTGCGGAGTCGGAGTTCCTGCTCGGATCGCTTCTTGCGGTCATCGTCGTTATCACGGTTGTTCACCTGGGGGGCACAGCGGAAGATGATGCGGTGTGACTGATCAGACATGGCTGCCAATGTGCCGGCAGAGGTGCCGCCACCTGCGGGAGACCAACCGTATGGAATATCTGCGCCGGTGCCGAGTAGGTTGCTGTTGGCCTCAGCGACGCCGAGGACGCTACCCCATGCACCACCGGAATCACCGTAGGTGCGCCACGGGAACGACTGCGGATTGGTGCCGTAGATGATCTCGTCATCGGCGTATTCCTGCTGATCATCGACGGCCATGATGTTGGAGATGCCTCCCAACTCGGAGTCGGAGCCGCAGAGTTGCTCAATGCGGGACTCAATCAGTCCGAGGAGGTGAGCCTTGTCGTCGGAGAACAGGTAAGGATCGCTGGCAATCTGGCCTCGAACCTTGTAGTAGTCGGCGGCGGAGAAGTTGTATCCCATGGCCACGGCGGTGCCACGACCGTTCTTCTCGGGTCGGCTGATCAACTTGCGGTAGTGAGCCAGGACATCGGGGTAGTTGTAGTCGCCCTCGCTGTCGCCAGAGCAGACGGTGGAGTAGTGACTGGGGTGCATGTTGGTGATGCCCTCGCGCTCACGCTCGACCACGCTGGTGGCGAGGTGCCAGTGAACCGGGGTGAGGTTCTGACCACCGCTGAGGAACTGACCTCGGAGTTGGCGGAGGATGCTGTTCTCGAACTGACGGTAGTTGACGGAGGAAGCCAGGATCTGCTCACAGTATGAAAAGAAGGCGTCCCAGATGCGGAAGGTTCCGGTGATGTTGGCACCACCCTCATCGACGCGATCCAGGAGGTAACCGTAGACGAGGGTCTGACGGACGTATTCCTGCTCGGAAGGAACCTGGATGTCGGAGATACCGCTGGAATCGGAACCACCCTCACCACGAGCACGACCGAGGCGGTGTCCGAGGCAGAATGGAAGTGCATCGACGATCTCCTGACGACCGACGTATTCCTTGCCCCGGAGGAATGCCAGGGCACGGCTCATCTTGACGATGGAGTCGGTGAAACGGAAACCGAGAACGCGCTTGATCGGGAACTGCGGTTGGAAATCGTCCCCGCCCTCTCCGTATAGCAACATCTCCTGTTCCTGGTTGTCGATGATGTCGTTGACCGATGCACGCGAGATGTCCTCAAGCGGGGACGCGTGGGGGTTGGCGTTGTCGCTGGCGATGAATGTGGTGCCGCCGACCTCGTAGGAGATGGTTCCGTTGGGACCGTTGACGTTCTGGGTGGATCGGAGTTGGGGTCGTTGTGTGAACAGGACCGACAGCGTGGCGATGTCGCGGAGACCGTCGTAGCCGGTGGTGACGTCGGGGGGTCGGAACGGGATGTTCTCGACGAAACGCCAGATGGAATCCGAACCCAGACCCAGATGGCTGATCCGAAGGGGACGTTCGATTGACGACTCGATGATGCGGGTGACCAACTGGATGTCGGGCTTGGCGTTCGACGCACCGGCGTATCGGCTCTGCAGTTGGGCGTTGCGCTGACCGAGGCTGATGGTTCCGAAGAACAGTTCGGTGTCGATACGGTCGGTGAAAGCCAGGTCGTTGGCCTTCTGGTGGGGGTTGGTGTCCATCCAGGCCACGAAGGAGGGGCTGTTGAAGGTCTTCCCACGGTATTCGACTTCCTTCTCGGCGATGAGACCGAGGACGGCGTCCTCGACACCGGCCTGCGATCGGTTGGCTTCGTTGAAGAACTTGATCGGCTGGGTGACGATGGGTCGGGGAATCGGGTCGAAGACGAAGGTGTTGACCTCCTTGCCCTCGCGGGTCTCGGAGACCTGCTGGATCTCCATACCGTAGAGGATCTCGTCAGCACGCTTGTCGTTGTCGATCTTGGCGATACCGATCTCACGCAGCATCTCGGATCGCAGCGATTCCATGGAGTTGGAGTCGTAGTCACCGGTGACCGTGGGTTTGGTTCGGGTATCGTAGGTGTATCGCATCAGAGCCTGTCGGAGGTAGTAGCCCTCGTTGGCGCCGAGGTCGGTTCGGAAGACCGTTCCCTGGTGGCCGGCGCGGTGGATGGCATCCTGGAAACGCTGGAGATCGGTGGCGATGGGAGCCAGCAGACCCTTGATCATCTCGTCACCGCCGCTGACGGAATACTCCTCGCCTTCGCCGGCGGGGTTGACGATGGTGACCTGGCCGCCGACCATCAACAGATCGACGGTGCGGACGTTGCGGCTGCCGAACTCGGCCACGTCGCTGGGGGACATGGTCTCGTTGAGCTTTTTCACGACATCGATGCTGGGTCGGATGTGAAGGTAGAGAACCTTGGCGAACTCGTCCGAGGACAGATCGACGGTCTTGGTGTGGGAGTCGAGGTCGGTCTCCTCACCGTCAGCCGAGATCTCGTGGATGACCATGCGACCGGCACTTGGACGCAGGAACTCGAAGTCGTAGGTGTAGGCGCCGGAGAATCCAGGACGGGGGTTGCCGTTGACGTCGTATTCGACCGGCGACCAATCCGAGAACCGCCAGTTGTCCCAGGCAGCCAGGGTCTCGACCAGACCGCGAGCCGAGTAGGAGACATCGTAGGTCATGCCGTTGGGGAAGTAGTAGCGAGCGCGATTCATGTCGGGGGCGCGGCGACCGGGCACGGAACGCGGGTAGAACCGAGCCGCCTCGGAGAAACCGTAGGAGTTGGCCATGATGATGGCGGCCGAGTTGATGACCGTGGTCTTGCCGGTTCCGGGGATACCGGACAGACGGCAGGTGGAGTTCTTCATCAACCAGGCGGCGAAGAACGCCTCCAACTCGGCGGGGTCGTCGAAACCGAAGACGTCCGAGAGGTTGGTGATGGCGTCCTGGACGCGGCTCAACTTGTCGAGACCGTTGCGGACGGTGGACTTGCGTGCGTTGTCCTTCATCTCGGGCTCGATCTGACGCTTGATGGTGGCGGAGATGGTGGCGGAGCCGGATCCTGGAACGGGGAAGATGATGTTGGCCTCATCGCTGAGTGCGTCACCGTAAATGGGAACGCCGTTATCGACACCTTGGAGGATGCGGATGATACGGGAGGCGCGTTGGTTGTCGTAGAGAAGCGTGACGCCGGGAGCGTCGATGCGATCCAGCAACTCGATGCCGAAGGGACTGTCGGAACCCTGGATGAGATCCAGCAGACCCTTGTCGCCGAGGATGCTGAGGATGGTCTGATCGTCGGTGTTGACCGGAGCGGTATCGATCGCTGGCGGAGGGGTGAAGTCGTCCTGAACCTCCTCCTGCTCGACGTCGACATCCTCGTCGTAATCGGGTCCCTGGGCAACAACCCGATATTCGAGGGGATCCTGGCTGGTGATCTGAATGACTTGCTGGAGGCCACTCGTGAAATGCTCAAAACCACGTGCACCTTCTTCGGAGATGGCCTTCTTGACGGTATCATCATCGAGTTCCTCAAGAACGGATGCACCGTCGATGAGGAGGTATGTGTTGGGCGGGTATTTCTTCAACTCCTCGTCGTATTCAACCTCGTCGTCCTCGTCGTCGTCTTCGTCGGAAGACCCTCCGAGGCTCAGACCCAACTGGGCGAGTGCATCGTCGATGAACTTCGGATCCAGGTCCAACTGATCCTCACTTTCGTCGTATTTGACCGCGAGGGCGATGACGATCTGCTCGATCACCATGTCCTCGTCGAGCCCTTGGGCACGCAGTTCGTCGATGGCAGTCTGGAAAATCTCGATGTCTTCGTCTGGAATCATGGTGTTCACCTCAGTAGAGATCGTCCGCCTCCCGCGGGTAGATCACGATGTGCACGAGCTTCGTGCGATCCTCGGGATCCTCTGCCAGGATGTTGATGGTTCGGCCGTCCTGCCAGACCACTTCCCGGAGACCCTCAGCGCCGATGGCGAGTGGGTGATTGAGATCGGAGACGCGAGTGGACAGACGGTCGTTATCGACCTGGCGCATGAAGATCGGGAGATCCGACTGGGGGATGCTATCGGTCAGGATCTGGGCGTAACCGGAGCCTGAACGAAGGACGTCACCGACGATGGGGCGTCCGCGCGGATCGAGGAACGCGCCCTTGAGCGAATCATCGGGCAGTTCGGTGAAACGCTGGGTTCCGTCGGGTTGATCGAAGACCAGACGGATGCGTTCGGGTGTGTCGCTACCCATCGGGAAAGCCTGCACCATGGTTAGCGATGAACCGGGTTGGACACCGAGGGGTAGGATGCGTTCGGGGATGTCGCCACGAATATACAGACGGATCTGGCGACGATCATCGGAGTTGTCGGTGAAGCCGGCATAGTCGGAGGTGGTGTCGGCACCGTCGCGGATGGAGAGTTCGATGCTGACGACCTGATCGTCAGCGAGGGCGTAGACCCGGGAATCTGTGTTCCAGTCCATCTCCTCCCGAGCCAGGTATTTGCCGACGTATGGTGAGTTGGCGTATTGGTCGATGCTGGTGAAAACACGGATGCCGGTGGCAGGCATGATGAGGGAGTTGCCGAGAGCCGGTCCGTAATTGTCGGAGGTATCATCCTCCCACTCGCGGTCGGGAATGTCTGGCTGATTAACAGCCAATCGTGGGTTTCCACCCATGCCGTCGTAGGGGACGCCGTAGATGAAGAGGTTCCTGGCTTTGTTTCCATCCATGGAACCGCCAGCCGGGAAGTAGACGGGGCGTTGTTCGGGAGGGTTGGTGGGACTGGCCAGATCGGGGTTGTCGGTGAATGGGAGTAGGAGATAACCAGGTTCCTTCAGGTCGATGTCCTCGCTGGGATCCAGGGCTGCGACCCAGATGTCCTGACGGTTCATCTGGGGATTGGTCGTCTTGTTGATGACCTCATCAAGGGTGGTGAATGCTTCCGTGGAGTCTCCGATGGTGGTGATTCGGTAGGAACCTGCATCATCGCGAACCAAACGGAAGGTTCGCTTGGCCGAATCGGAAGTGGTGCGTCCGCCAGCGAGGGTGAAGACGACTTCCTGGGGAAACGAAGTGCCGCCGGCAGGATCAGACCACATGATGCGGAGATCCTCGATGTCCTTGCAGTTGGTGGCGGTGGTGCTGGAACCTCCAGAACCGAGGGACATGACCAGATCGTAGTAGTCGGAGTAGGTTCCGTTGCTGACCAAGCGGAAGACCGGTCGCTTGCCGGGTGCCAGAGCGATGATCATGTGCTGGATGCCGGAGGCTTCCTCGCTGATCAGATCTGAGATCGTGTAGTCATCCATAGGGCCGAAGGTCGAACCCATGTAGTTGCGATCGATGACGATGTAGACTGGATCGATGGCCGGGTAGAAACGCTGATCGGAGAGCGAATCCCCGAAGACACCGGGTTCGCTGTTGTTCTGGCGGGCGTCCCAGGTGCCTTTGTTGAGTTGACGGGTGGCGTCATCGGGCTTGGGTAGTCCGGAGATGGGTGCGCTGGAAGCCCACGATGCGCTGGCGGCGGTGAAATCACCGGAGAGTGCATCGAGGTTGCCGTTGGGGCCGGTGGGTGCGGAAGCGACCGGTGCGCCAACGGGGGCAGCCGGTTGGACGACTGGAGTTGGAACCGGTGGTTCCGGAGGGGTGGCGACTCGGGCATCGGAGACTGGATCTGCCGGCGGTGAAACCGGCGGTGCGGTAACGACGGGTGCGGGGGAGACCGGGGCGGGGGTGCTGGCCGGTGTGGCGGCACCGGGAGATAGGATGTGGCTGGAGAGAGGATAGGAACCCGTCGATAACGCGGAATCGAAAGCGGCGTTCATGTCGTGAGCCTGCAGGTTCTTCAGGTCGCCCTTGGCAGCGGTGGCAGCAGCGGCACCGGTGTAATCCCAGTGATCCTTGTTGAGGTTGCGCTGGGCGGAACCACGGGAGTAGCCGCCCATGGTGGCGCTGGGATCGAAATCGATGGCTCCGACCACATCGGCGGTGAAGACCTCCACGGCCTCGTCGTCGGCGAAACCAAGGGTGCTGGCCAGGTAATCGCCGAGGGTGACGCCGGTCGGAACCCAACTCGGGCTGGCGGCGGAACCGCCGACGCGGGTTCGGGCGGCGGGAACGAACAGAGCCTTGTTGAAGTTGCTGGATGCCGATCCGGTGGTGCTGGTGGGATCGGGGGCATAGGCGGACATGTCGACGCCACGGTCCTCCAGGATCTCAAAGATCTGCTTGTTGGAGAATCCGTAAGCACGGAGGAGATTGGCAGCGACGGCCGTGGACTCGGGAGTCGACTGCGTCATGGACGACATGTTACCTGCTACTGCGACCTGCTACTTCAAGGTGGCCACGACGGGGGTTCAGATGGAACGTCCGTCCTCGCGGAGGTCGGCGATGATCGATGCACGCAGATATGCGTAGACCCGATCGAACCAGGGCAAGTGCTTGGCGAAGAAGCGGGTGACCCGACGGATCGACGGGGAGACCGGCGAGTAGGCGTCCAGGGCCAGAACGAAGTCACCGACGCCGGAGTTGGCCCAGACCAGCAGACCCTGATCCGACAGCGAGGCGATGAAATCCTCGTCGATCATGAGCCTCTCGAAGGTCTGGCCGGACGAGGAACCTCGGTCGGCATCGGTGGGCACGTAATGGGGATTCAGCCGGATGAAACGCTCGGATAACTCGATGTAACTGTCGATCTGGATGTTGGCGAGCCAATCGATCCAGTCCTCGATGCGGCGGGCGCAGTAGGCACCCCAGACGGGATTGACCGGCTCCCTGGACACCATGGGAATAATCACTCCTCATCGTCGAAAAACGGGCTGCCGGAGACTGCCCAGACGCTGACGTCGTTGCCGTTGGCGTTGGGACGCTTGCCGATTATGACGATGTAGCCGGACTCGGCCAGGCGTTTGCGGGCGGGTCGGTAGGACGAACCCTCGACCAGCAACAGGTTCTGCCCCTCCTCGTCGGTGAGCCCGTGGTTGCCGGATTCAACGATGGCGGTGTAGATCTCGCGCTGGTGGCCGTTGAGGCGATCGGGGTCGAGCCTGGCGGTCAACTGCTCGGAGAACGACGGCTCCTCCGGGTCGGTGTGGAAGACGCCCCACTCCGGGGACTCCTCCGGCCTGGCGGGTTCCGCCACGGCCGATCCACCGGTGGCACTGCGGCCGTCCGTGAACGACTTGACCCCGGCCTCGGCCATCAGATCATCGACGGAGGGTAGGGCGAATGTGGTGGTGGGCGTCTGCGGAGCCGGCTGTCCCTTGGTGGGAACGTAGTCGGTGGCCGAATCGGGGGTGGGCAACTGATCGAAGCGCACCTTGGACTTGGATTCGTTGATCTTGCGTTCGTTCTCCATGGCTTGGGAGATTTTGTCGGTGTTGAGGTTCAACGCCGGTGCACCGACGGAGTAGTCGGGTCCGTCGAGTTGGCGATTGCCGCCGCGATCGAACTTGCGCTGGGCGTCGGAAGCCTTGACCTCTTCGGGATCAAGACCGGCCTCGCGAGCCAACTGCTCGATGCCGGCGATCATGGACTCGCGCTGTGGCGCCATGTCGTTGAGTGTGCCGAGGACCCCTTGGCTGGATTGTTTGTTGGCCATGGGCTCCAGCACCGACTCCCAATTCACACCGTCGGTGAATGGATTGCCGGCGATGCGGGCACTCATCTGACCCTCCAGGGTGGCGGGAGCCGAGCTCGGTGCGGGCTCCGGTTCGGAACCCCAGTCGTCGTCATCGTCGTCCTCGGCTCCGAGCGAGGATCCGATGAACAGGCTCATGTCGCCGCTGGCTTCCTGCGATGCCCTGATGCGCTCCAGGAAGTCGCGATCCTCGGCGGAGATCTCGTTGCGTCGGTTGTTGACGAAGTCGGCAGCACCCTTGACGACGGGAGCGATGTCGGAGACGAACTCCATGAGACCGGCTCCGGCACGGGCGGTGGGCGACTCGGCGATAGACTCACCGAGACCGTATTTGTCGAGGAGGTTGACGAGTGGGATGACCAGACGCTCGCTTAGGTCTGGATCGAGATTGAACTTGGTGGCCAGCGCGGTGGCGTCCTCGGAACCGGTCAGCAACTCCAGCAGGCTCTTGGGTCCCTTAGCGTCAGCGGGTCGGCGGGGGCGTTCACCAGAGCGATCGCGGTCTCGTTCGGTGGCGGGGGTCTCCCGGTTGTCCGCATGTTCGGCGGGACGGAGAATATCATCGAAATCCGACATAGGTCATGTTTAGCGGGGGCTCCTACTTGAACCTGGTTCCATGTGGATGCCGATGTCGATGTAGAGGTCGGAAGGAAAGCGACCGGTTTGGTAGAAGTGCTCCTTGATCAGAACGTTGTTGCTCTCGGCCAGGGACGGATCGCTGCCCATGGTGATGCGTCCGCCACCCTTGCGGTAGTTATTGATGATCGGCAGGGGCCTAACATCGACCAGCATGGGCCAGTATGCCTCCAGGACCGGACGGTTGGGCCAGTCATCGGCCTCGCCATCGATGTCCTGCTGGGCGGAGTCCAGGATGGCCTCGATCACGTCCCTCCAGGGTTCGCGTTCGGAGAACTCGTCCTCGCTGGTCATACGCTCCATAATCGTGGCCAGGTCACCGTATCGGTTCTCGACGCTGGTCCGCAGGTATTCGCCGTCGTAGGGTCCCTCGGAGGGAGCGGTGCCGAAGATCATGTCCTCGCCGCAGCCCTTCTCCCTCAGGTCTTCGGCTATCTGATCGGTCCATCCCTCCCATGACCACTCCGGGTAGGTGTAGACGTTGGGCTCGTAATTGTCGATCTTGTCCTGAACGTGTTGGATCATCTCGTCGTCCCAACCCAAGCCGGCCAAAGCCGGATCCCGGTTGTCGCGAAGCATCTGATTCATCTCCTCAATCGGATCGACGGCGGTATCGTCGATGCTGACCAAGTGCAATCGAAGACGATCCGGTTCGGGGTCGTCGATGGGTATCAGCAGGGTCGGGCGTATCGAATACTCGTAGTCGACGGGCGGGGTTTTGCTGGTGATCGGATTCCAGGACATGCCAGAGACCTCCGTCCACCCTATATCAAGGTCTCAGCATCGCCTCCAAACCGATGCGGATCGCTTCACTCCAGAAGTCGGCGGGTGAATCGTTGGCGCCGGGTTGTCCACGACTGGGACGCTCGACGGCGTCGGCCAGATCCCGGAGGGCGCCGGAGATCAGGTTCTGGACGAACTGCTGCTCGTTATCGGCGTTGCGGGAGGCCTCGGAGACGAAACGCGACAACTCGCGGGTCAGCGTTCGCATCTCGCGGTGGCTGGCGCCGGAACGAGCGGCCAGGATGGAATACAGGAAGTCGGACTCGATGGCGGTAGCGATGCGTTGAGCGCGCTCGATGGAATCGTCGGCGATGATCTCCATCAACCGGATGAACTGGGCTCGGAGACCCTCGGACTCGGGATCGATGCCGACGCGAGCCATGAAGTCACGGAACTGAGCCTCCAGGGCTTCGGCACGTTCGCGCTCGATCAGATCGCGGTAGCCGACCAGGTTCTCCTTCATGGCGCGGAGTCTGTCGATGTCGAAACCGATGGGATCACCTCAGTAGGATGGCCCGTTGCGGTAGTTGAACTCGGACAGGAAGTGGTTGTCGAGGGCTTCCTTGGCGTTGAAAGGCTTGGGAGCGACGGGCGACTCGGCAGCCTTGGTGGCTCGGCTCTCGGCACGCTTGATGGCGCGCTCGGCTTCCTTGATGTTGGATTCCATCTCCTGGATGCGGATGTTGAGTGAGTCGAGCTTGGCCTTGTAGTGACGATCGGTGGCCATCCATCCGACCAGGGCACCGACACCGATACCGATGGTGCCGGCCATGACGGGTGAGACGCTGACGCCCATAAGGGTCTTGGGACCGGTGCCCTCGGCGGAACGGCTGATCGTGCCGGCGGAGTCGGAGACCTCGGCGGCGGCCACGTTTGCGTTGCCGCCAGCGAAACCGCGACGTTCCATCTCGGCGTGGAGGCTCTGCAGGTCGCTACGGAAGCGATCATACTCCTCGCCACCCTCCAGCGGAGTGCGAACCATGCTGTGCATGACGTCCATCAGGTCGTTGTTGCTCATCTCGCTCAACTTCAAGGATCGGCGCACCGAGATGGTCTCGGCGTCGAAGACGGTATGGGTCTCAAGGGGAGTCCGCGAGGGGCTCTTGGATTCGGAGGGGGTGGGGTCGAGGAGGTGGCTGAGATCGGGTGCATCAGCGACCTCGGGAATCACGCAGTCGGTGATCTTGCGGAAGCCACGGATGCCGGCTCCGCGCTCTCCGAGCAGGTATTTGCCGGGTCCGGTCATCTCGGCGATCCGGACCAGGTCGTCGAACTCGATCGGATGTTCGGATGCGAAAACGTCCGAAGTTCCGGACTGTGCGACGCCCTTGCGGTATCGTCGGATGAAGTAGACTCGCTCACCCATGCCCAGGGTATGGTCGGTTCTGCTACCTAAACCATCGTGATTCGGACCCGGATTCCGGACGACATCCGGTCGCATCAAGCTTTTCGATTGATGACGCTAATATAGGGATCGTTGATAATCCTCTCCAGCGATGACCAGCGAGTCCTGGTCGGTGGGATGGACGAGACATTCCACAGCGCACCGTGGGATAGGGAGGTATCATCGAATGCAGACAACTCATCCCCGACGAATCCGACGACGTGTTCCCGGGTATTGGTCTTCCCATCCCAGGTGCTGAGGTGAATCTCGACGGGTCTTATCGACTCGATGGCGCAACTTAGGCAACCCGGTTCCTGGTATTCGCTGAAACAATCGCAACCCTCATACCAGGTCGCCACCGCATCGTCGATCAGATTCTTTGCCTTGATGGGGTAGTAGACGTGGACATCCGTCTCGAAATCGGTTCCGAGCATCTGGTTGATCTCTGCTACCGACAGGACGTCCGTCACATCACCATACCCGTCGGATACGGCGATGCCGTCACTGGGATACGAGTCGGTGGCGATGTAGACGATCTGTTTGAGGTCGCATTTGCACTTGCCGCCTGGTGGATTGACGAAATCCCTCCAATCGTTGGGATCCTCGACAAGGTATTCCTTGCCGCAGATCGGACAAAGGATGTCTGGCATGTATCCGAATCCTCCGAACGACTACTCAAAGTTCATCCTCGTCGAAGTCCCCGCCGGGGGAACCCAGGATGCCATCGCACTCCTCGGGCTCGTCGGGGATCAACTCGCAGGCCGGAGCCCAATCGTCGTCGGAGGGAACCATCCCCTCGGCCTCGGCCATCATGGCGGCGATGGCCGGATCGTGCTCGGGAGCGTCGTCGGTGTCGAAGTCCTCCATGGTGATGTCGCCACGTTCGACGGCGCCGACGGCCACGCAGGAGTTGCACTCGTAGGTCTTCTTCTTGGTGGGAACGAAACCATCCTCGAACTTGTCCTCCAGTTCCTGGAGCGTGTAGTCCTGACGCAGGCCGCGGGTGTTATTGGTCAGACGGCGAGCCTCGTTGTCCCACTCCTTGGCGAGGGCGTAGAGATCGGGGTATTTGTCCCAGAGGCTGTGCCAGGAGTCCATGGACTGCTTGATGCAGTGGTAGCAACCGAGACGGTTGAAGTCCTGGTAGAGCACGTTGACGATGCCGAGATCGTCGAGGTATTGGAAGCAATCGTCCTCGGTCCAACCCCAATCGACCAGCGGATACCGGTTCTTCATGGTTCCCGACTTCTCGTTGTTGGTGGCACGGTG
>Ga0099850_1000236_pt1 | contig 24099 bp, 22 predicted proteins | sample CB_VirMetaG_5_FD_79182 | JGI IMG/M metagenome (GOLD analysis project Ga0099850, IMG submission 79182) | Freshwater to marine saline gradient viral communities from Chesapeake Bay - CB_1508_1D Viral MetaG | ecosystem: Environmental > Aquatic > Marine > Coastal | place: USA: Chesapeake Bay... | reverse complement strand
TTCAAACTTAACAACAACTACTTTTAGCGGTAACATTTCTGCTAACGTAATCGCCGGCAATATTCAAAGCACAGGCTCCGCTACTATGTCTTCTGTAACAGTTACAGGAAACTTAAGCGCAGGTAATATTTCAACAAGTGGAATTTTAGCAGTAACAGGTAATGCTAACGTAGGTAATTTAGGTGCTACTGGAGTCGTTGCGACAACTGTTTCAGGTACTTTAACTACAAACGCACAACCCAACATTACTTCGGTAGGCACTCTTACATCGTTGGGAGTTACTGGAAGTGTAACAGGTGGAAACTTAATTACATCTGGTAATGCTAACGTAGGAACTTTAAAAGTATCTGGAACCTCAGATTTAGGTGCAGTTGGCAATGTCACAATCACTGGTGGTACAGCAAATTATATTCTAAAAACTGATGGTGCAGGTAACTTAAGTTGGACTAATCCAGACGGCGGGTATTTCTTACATACACAAGTTTCTGCAAGTAATGTTTGGACAGTTAATCATAATCTTAATAGAAGATATGTAGGTGTTGAAGCAATCGATGCTAATGGCATTTCTTATACCGGTAGATACGATTATCCAACTATTGATTACGTAGATGCTAATACACTCACAATGACTTGGACTACTTCACTTGCTGGTTATGCCGCAATTACAGGCGGCGGTACTAACATCAATAGCGTTACTGTTGGGAATTCTACTCCTGGTGGAGTTAACACTCAAGTTCAATTTAATGACGCTGGTGCCCTAGCAGGTAATAACGGTCTTGTATTTGATAAAACAACTGGTACATTAACTGTAACTGCAATTAGCGGTAACGGTTCTGCATTAACATCAATTACTGGTGCTAATGTAACAGGTGCTGTAAGTTACGCAACTACTGCTAATAGTGTAGCAGGTGGTAATGTAAGTGGAGCAGTAGCTTACGCAACTACTGCTAATAGTGTAGCAGGTGGTAATGTAAGTGGAGCAGTAGCTTACGCAACTACTGCTAATAGTGTTGCAGGTGCAAATGTTTCTGGTGTTGTTGCTAATGCAACTTATGCAACAAGTGCAGGTAGTGCTACATCAGCAACAACAGCAGGCACTGTAACAACTGCGGCACAACCTAACATCACATCAGTGGGTACATTGACTTCTCTAGGTGTGACTGGTGCTGTAACAGCAGGAAACGTTTATGCTAACTCTGGTACTGTTAGAGCAACTACATTACGTGGTACCGCACTAACTACCGGTGCTAACACAACAGCAGGTACAGTAACAGGTAACTGGACTCTAACAGCTGGTTCAAGATTACAAGCAACATACGCTGACTTAGCAGAATACTATGAAGGCGACAAGATTTATGAACCGGGTACTGTATTAGAGTTTGGTGGCGAGAAAGAAGTCACATTAGCAGGTGAAGAGACATTCAAACTTGCAGGTGTAGTATCTACTAACCCTGCATATGTAATGAACAGCGAATGTCAGGGCAATAAAGTTGCTATCGCACTGCAAGGTAGATGCCCAGTCAAAGTAAAAGGTCCTGTATCTAAGGGTGACATGATGGTAAGTGCTGGTAACGGTTATGCTAAAGCAACTATCATAGCACCAAAGATTGGTACAGTATTAGGTAAATCATTAGAAAACTTTACTGGTGATGAGGGCGTTATTGAGATCGCTGTCGGCAGATTGTAACCCTGCTTTTTACGTAAAAAAGATAAATATAATCATACACTCTCATGGTGAGAGTTTATGCAGTTACCCACTGCGTAGCGGATAGAACCCGCACTTAATAGGAGAAAACAAATGGGACGTCCTTTAAAAATCGCAAAAGCGCAAACCGTAGTCACATTGACTGCAACAGCCGCTACTACTAACATCATCACTGTATCAAGCACCGCTGACTTCAGTGCTGGCATGCGTTTCGTAGTAGCATCAAACGTAGGTGGTTTAGTAGCAGGTACTACTTACTGGGTCAAAGAAATTCTTTCAGGAACAACTTTCTCAGCACTAGTAAATCATCCTTCAGTTCAACCACAAGTATCACCAACTCTTTCAACTACTTCAGGTGGTTCAGTAGCACTTTCAGTCAACGTTGTTGACTCAGGTTACTCAAACGCTTCAGGTTATGGTATCGTTGGTGGAGACACAGCAATTTATGGTAATCAAGTATTGATCACTGCTGTGATCGGTATTGCTGGTGACGGCACAATATCATGTGCAGATGATAGTCCAAACTTAGATGGTGTAGGCACTGACTTTGCAAACACTCTTTCAGATGGTTCTGTCGTAACTACAGCAGACGGCACATTCTTAGGTATTATCGATGATATCGCTAATGCTAACGCAGTATTCGCAACATTTCTTGCAAACGCTAGCGCAAACGTATCTGGATCTGAATGGGTCTATGGTGACGAAGAAGCTGGTTATGTCGTAAGACAAAAAGGTAAAACCAAATACTTGATTCACGGTGCAACAACCGGCTTAGAAGTTCAGGCATTTACAGCAGACTATGGTACTACATTATTACCAAATACATTCAGCGTACAAGCAACTTATGCTAACAGTGCTAACACAGGTGCTTTCAGCTTTAGTGATCACAACGGTGAACTATTCGGTGACGGTACATTAGCTGGTTCTGATCCCGCGTTCTTAACGTTTGGTTCAGCAGAAGCCGCAGATGCCGCAAATGGTGTTCCTTACCCAGTCGTAACTATCGCAAGCAGTTAATAGGGGGTAAGTCATGCCACAGTCTCAAGCACAACGTCAACTTCAAAAATATGATGCAGAAATTGCCGTATTGCAAGTTGAATTTAAAAATCTAGACAGAAAATTCGATACAGAAATTATCGAATTGAAAGGACAGGTTAAAGATGTGTCAGATAAGATGGATAAGCACACAGAAAGTACTCAACAAATGATTCGTGATTTTCAAAAGTCAAATCTAGATTCACATAATGAGATGGCTAAGAAAATTGCAGGATTAGAAAAGTGGAGATGGATGCTTATTGGTGCTGGGATTGCTCTAGGTAGCTTAGGTTACTCGGGTTTTCAAGCATTTTTTGTACATTAAATTTAGAGAAATCTAGATTATGGAGGGGTCGCAAGACCCTTCCTTTTTATTTGAATCTTTCGACTAGATAATCTATTAACATTCTACTCATTAGATATTGACTTTCTATAGTAGTATGATATCCCGGATCTTTGACGCCTACCGGCAAATCATTTGCCTTATCTAATAACGTAAACTTCTCATCGATAAAAGGGCAATATTCTAAGATTTCGTTTTCTGGGAAGTTATACACGTAAGGTATTTTAGATTCATGTAATTTGTGGATTGATGCATAAAGACACATCATATCCTTTATCCTCTCCCAGCCGAAATCATATATAGTTTCAAAATATTTTTTTATTCCTTCTGTTTTATAATCTATATCTGGAATATCATCGTATAAATTATATGTTAATATGCTGTACATGCTATCTGATATTAGGTTAGGTCCTTTCTTACCTGTTATTCCGGAATATGTACTAAATGAATTTCTTTCCCTGTATATAATGTCTTGCATAGTATAATCATAACATTCTTCTGAAGGCGGTTTAAGAGGTATTTCAGTTCTGTCATAACTAGTAGTGTTAAATAAAATCAAATCAGGTTTGTTAGATACAGCTTCTTCTATTTGAAGACATATTCCTAGATTACTCATGCCTCCGCGGGAGTATACTATTAATTCATAGTCTAATACTTTAGCAGTTAATTCAGCAAAATGTGTGTTTGGATGAGCAACCGCTGGAGTCATGTAGCTATCTCCACACACTATCATTTTCTTTGTCATTCAGTCAAGGCTCTCATTTTTTCTGTGACTGTTTCTATATTGATTGTAGAATACAATCCGGGGTGCAGGGGTTTTGGATACATGTGATTACCAACCCAAGCATAACCTATATGTTCATGATTTAATTGAGGTATGAATTCTTCCTCTACGATGCAAAAGAAAGTATGATATGCAAATGTTTTATTGACAAATTTTTGTATAGGAATTAGTTTAAAGTCATCGCTCCAGTGTTTCATTTCTTCTAAACACTCTCGTTTCAATCCAGCTAAAAGAGTTTCATTCTTTTCTATCTTACCACCGGGGATAGACCATGTTGGGTTCTTCGGCTCATTTCTAAGAAGATAAAGATACCGTTTTGTGGTCTTGTTATAAAAGAATATCCCTGCGGACTGATTGAGGATGATCATAAAATTATTTAGCGGATATAAACTACCCCTTAAATAACTATGCTGTAATCACCTTCGTTATAATATCCTTCATAAGACTTCATCCACTGTGCTTCTTGTGCAGGTTGCACATTGCCGGGTTCTTGGGGAGTGGGAGCCCATCTGTATTGTATTTGAGTAGTCAAATTCAATACGTATTGTACATCGTCTGGATATTCGCTAGAATCAAATGCGATAAACCAAGCTCCGATATCAGCGTTATATTGAATGATATCATTAGCTGACGCATCTTCAATCTTATATACTGTACCGGTACCTGCAGGTTCTACATTATTTAAAGTAAAGATAGTACCTGCTGTATTTGCTCCGGCGCCTAATGCCGTGAAGTCAGTGCTACCGGGATTTGCAATCATGTAATAGCCGCCAGGTACTCCAGCAGTGATAGGCATCGTCTCGGGGGTAGCTGATATACCAGAAACACTACCTAACATAAGTCCCCATGATGACGTATCAGTACCGATGTCTTCTACTAGAAGATAACGTTTGTTTGGTGTAGGGCCAGGCAATCCTGAGTTTGGCCCTGTCAATTGGGGATTGATTACACTATCTACTGGTTCTAGTGTATTAGTGGGTAACGTATCAGGATCGATATCATAAATTAGATACCTTTCGTCCAGAGGATCTACTACAATCGTACCTACAATCTCATTATCCATATATGGATTTTCTAACCAAATTTGTGACAATCCCGGTTTATATGCTCCATATAAGTTAAGTAGAGACGGCCAGAAAATGTCAGTGTCGGGGTTTGTAGGTCTATCTAAGCTACTATTGGAAGGATAGAAAGGTTCCTTCTGTGGTAATAACTGTAATGAGTTTCCTATCAATAATAATTTGTACCCGTATGGAGAAATCTTTTGACGGGTACCAAGCAATAGATCATCATCTTGCATATCTTGGATAGTTCTGCCTTCGTAGATAGAAGTGATGATCTTGTGAATGACTCCAAATTTTCTTAGTTTGGCTGATGTAGTCAACCAGATAGGAATATAAAATTTCCAAGACATCACATCGATAGGGTTGCCTGTTCCCTGAGGAATACTACGTGACGAGAATGTCAAACCGTCTTGATATACGACACTCAACGAAGTCCAATCGATAAAGTTATCAGTGCTTTGAATCTCTAAACTTGGGTTGAAAAGCGTACCTAATTGTTCTACTAACTCTAACTTTTGCTGATAGTTAGTAGTCCAGAAGTCAACTTGAATACGCAATGTATAAGGCACTGGCATCAACTTCTCAACAGTGAAGGCCTGCCCCTGTGTAGTGTCATAAGACTGTGTTTCAGGATTGTATGTACGTTGTCTAATGTTTTGCTTTTCAACGAAGTACGGCTCTTGTGTGCGTCTCTGATCGTATTCTAAACCGTTGATGAAATAAGTTATCAGAGGAGCAGAAGGCATGTTACTAGCAGAGTTGTTGGCTATGATAGTAGATGCTTGTCTACTTGCATCACCATACATGATTGGTACTCTAACTAAGATTGGGTTGCCGTTAGGATCGTTACCTTTGGTAACATACCAATTGCTGAAAATTTTTGCAAACTGTAACAAGAATCTGCGTATCTGATTGTCGTAAAAATACTGTGCCATAAATTACTCTTCTGGTGGAATAGGATCAGGTGCCAACTGCAACATCGATGATAGAGGTTGTGCTGACGGAACTTCAGTCCCTTCATTATTTACAAAGATTTCATCTTGGTTATTAATAAATCCTGATTGCAATGATGTATCTCCAGCAGTGTAACCTGTATCTGTTCTGACATTCTCACCTACTCTTAACCACAATTGCCCGTCCCATCTGAACAAGACGTTTGGTGTATAGTCTATACGTAAGAAGTAGTCGCCTACTTGCGGGTCTTGAGGGAACGCTAAGCCTGCACCAGTTGGTAAACCGTTTGGTGCAGCCCCCTCGCCTGTCAAGTACCCTGTTGTATAACCGAAATCTCTTGGTGTTGATCTTGCAATATACTGGAATCTAGGATCACAGTCTGCACGATAGTTCATTGTGTTAGGACCATAGGGTTCTGTACCTGTGAATCCTGCCGCAGTTGGGTCTTGGTCTGCCGTTGCATAAGTGTTATCAGCAGTACCGTATGGTCCTATAACAGGACCAGCAATTTGAACAGAAAGTATCTTTGTACCTTCTAATGCCCCTGATCCCGACTTCATCATCTCAGGTGCTTCAGTTAATATCTGTAAGTTGGCTTGTACGAACTTATCGATAATATTTTCTAGATCAATCTTGCCGCCCAATCTCTGTTGAATAGCATTCATTGTTTCTTTAGATACTTTGATACCTGAAGAAGAATATTTGTATTGACTGCTACGCATTGTGATAACTTGACCAGTACTAGTCAAAGCAGAGTTGCCGGGCATCCAGCTACGAATATCGACAGGCGGTGCAGGTTGATTTAATTTATTAGACAGAACGCCATTGGCTTCCCAGAGTCCATATCCAGGAACAACATACAAATCTGTTGTGTCGTAACCTGCTTTTGGTAGAATGCGTTTTGCTTCTTCTAAGTTCTTGTCGTTGATTTCTAAATTCTTATTGTAACGACCTAGAATATCTTTTAGTGAATCAGTTGTGTCTAATTTCCAATATGGATCAGGATCTGTTGCTCCTGGTATTGTACCAGCGGGTACTTCTTGTAATGAGATATAATTTTTATCACCGTATGAAACTACATAGCCCGGTGGGTAAACTTTTAGTTTGTCCCAATCACCTAGATAGTTGTCTTTGTTGACTGGCTCTTTGAGAATGTTACTGAATTCTTGGCTATCAACTAGAGGCTCGCACTTGATGCGCCATAGATGCGGGAACCAAGTTTGGCTAAAACCTTCACTTGCATAGTTCGTATCTGTGATCTGGTAAAAGCGTTTCAGTGCTGTAGGGAACGTTTCATTCAATGGGTTGTAGTCCATTAAGTGAGGTAGTTCTAAAACGTCCCCAACCATTAATTTTCTGCCTATAACATCTATCATATCATTGTAATGAACAGTGACAAAGATAGTATCATTACTTAAGAATAACCCAAACTGACTTAGATCGAAATCTAAGTTTTGGACATTATAATGACCTCTTAAACGATAGATATCCTTAGCATACTTACGATCTCTGTTTTCCAGAAATAACAAGTCTTGGATATTTAATGGATCCAGCTTATCATATTGGGGTTGAGTAAAGTCTGCTGAAGGCCCGTTGTCTTGGGGACCCAGATACTTGTGGATATATAGGTCGGTGCCCCCTACCGTTAATTGTTCAGAGATAGTTCTGTCCAAAAAACGATAGTCGTTTTGCTTTTCGGGTCTGTATAATGATAGTCTTGGCATATATATATTTATCGTAGGGCTTCCCGTGCTTTAATTTGGGTAAAATAGGCCTTGCAATTTTTTTTCGTATCGCTTACAATACGCTATAAGTAGTTTCTATCTTACTATCACTCGGAGAAAAAATGGCAAAGCGCAAAGTCAAAGTCAGTCGTAAACGTGCGAGTATGCGTGATCCTGATGCGTTGAACCTTACTATGGAAGACATCCAATGGTACGGAGATGAACCCGATTTCCGTGAAGATACTATTACGGACGAAAACCGCAACTCTAAATTGGGCAATGCACTAAACTGGTACAGTAAAATCTTTGATCAAAAGATGACGAAAAACTACGTGTCTCAATGGCTACATGCTAATGATCGGGTAGAAGACGCAAAGTTGTTGTCGAAAGTACCTGATACCCATATTACTCAAACCGTAGGGGCAATGTGTCGGCTAGCTCAATATCGGGGCTGGCCCCTCTCAGAAAAAGAAATTAACTTCATCAATGATAAAGTAATGACCCCTGTAAATCGCTGGTATGAAGAAAATAAAAAAGATGAAGAAGCATTAGATACAGAAAAAGAAAAGAAGCCAGAACGCAAGTCTGTTCAAGACATAATGCGTGAGCGCACACATGAAGTTGGTGGAGAGATTGATGGTCTGATTGATGAGTTTATCTATAATCTCAAAGCCAAATCTGGGGTAGATCATTCATCTGAAGTTATCAAGCTATTGAATGATCAAAATATCTTACCACAACATACAAGTATTTTGGTAAACTATTACGAAAAAGAGAAATCGGAATTCGTAGAAGTTCTATCAGGTAAAGATGAGCAACTAAATGAAGGTTACTCTCATTTTACTAAAACACAAATGAAAAACTTGATTGCTTATTATGATAAGTTGATCGGGGCAATCAATTCATACAATGTCCTAAAGATTAAAACAAGGGCAAAAAGGGCACGTAAGCCAGTATCAATTGACAAACTTGTTTCTAAATTAAAATATATGCGAAAATTTGAAGATGAAGCAAACAACTTAAAGTTGGAAAGTGTTCATCCTAAAGACTTGCATCTTAAAAAAGAAGCCTGGGTCTATGACACGGCAAAGCGTAAGTTGCATCACTATGTTGCAGACTCACTAGGCGGAGAACTGTTTATCAAAGGTAACACACTGTGTGGTTTTGACAAGTCTGCTAGTCAGATCAAAACACTCAGAAAACCGGGCGAACAAATCAAAGAGGTCATGGGTAGTAAGCCTGCGGCACGACAGTATTTCGACAAGATCAAAGCAGTAGCAGTGCAACCAAACGGTCGTTTCAACGACAAAATGATTATTTTGAAGGCATTTTAACATGAAAAATTATATGGTGATTGCAGGTTGCTCTCACTCATCTGGGTCTGAGATCGATGGTACACTAGACAGCAAATACAACCGAGAACATAGTTTCGGTAATCTGTTTGCTCAAAAGATGGGATATATTCCTATCAATATTGCAACACCGGGCGCTACTAATCAGTTAGTAGCTAGACATATCTTAAGATGGTTTGCTGAAAACAAAGATATCGTTAACAACAAAACTAACAACGTAGCACTGTTAGTAAACTGGACTGAGAGTATCAGAGTCGAAGCTCCGTTTGAGTTTCCAGCCGATACTTCATTTCCTTCTGCTGACTGGCAAGTAGATCAAGAACAATTTATTCAGATCAATCCTGGTTACACAGGATATTCTGCTAGGGAAAAAGAAAAGCAAGAACGTTATCATAGGTTCATTGCACATGAAGTACCCTTCTGCGAGATATTGAGTCTACAAATGATATTGATGATTCAATATTTTTGTCAAGCAAATAATTATAGGTATTTTATGTCCAGTGCTGGATACGTTTTCACAGAAGAAAACTTGCCTTGGACTAGGCATTATATGAGATTGGTGAACGACAAACATTATTATAATTTCCGCACCAAAGAAGATGCTTTCTACGAGAAATTTAAATTACGTGGACACGTGAACCACAAAGCAAAATATGGTCATCATGATGAGGCTGCACACAAAGCACACGCAGATGATCTTTACAACTACTTTAAGAGGAAAGGGGTATGAACTTTGATCATCTGAAAGAACAACGAATACCATATGGTACTCATCTAGCAAGAGTATTTAAAGCATCAGCTAAACTACTTTGGTTAGCGGTAGCAGGATTTATTCACGGTCTTTTTCCTTTTGTGTTTGTAAACACAGTAACAACGGGAATCAAAGAAGTACAACGTGATCTTTTTAGGAGACCCCGTCCGACGGGCCGTCCCCGTAAACAGACTAAATAACTATATGATATTAGAAAAATTTTTTAACAAAACTACAAAAAAGAAGGGTGAGTTCTGGGCCAAATTGTATGTAAAATGCGGTTTGGGTGAACCTACAGAAAAATTTAAAAAGAAACTAAAGAAGCAAGTCGATTCAGTTCCTGATAAATAGACTTATTAAGGAAAACTTTTATGGCTTCTGATATTCTTGCAGTACCTAACAATCTGAATCTAGAACAACTCAAAGAAGAAATGTTTGATAACATTCGTTTCAGATTGGGCGACGGTATTATCGATCTAGAACTAGACCCTGAGCATTACGAACAGGCTTATATCTACACGATAAAGACCTATAGGCAACGTGCTGAGAATGCAGTCCAAGAAACTTATACTCTGTTGACTATCGACAAAAACGTAGACACTTACACCCTACCTAGTGAGTTTATTAACGTAAGACAAGTATTCAGAAGAACAATCGGCTTAGAGACAGGTCCAGCCGCAAGTTCGTTTGATCCATTCTCAAGTGCGATCTTAAACACTTATTTGTTAAACTACAACTATGCAGGTGGCATGGCGACATATGATTTCTATGCAGGATACGTAGAGCTAGCCGCTAGAATGTTTGGTGGCTTTGTTATCTATACGTTTGATCCAGTCACTAAACAGATTAGATTCGTAAGAGACTTTAAAGGCTCAGGCGAACAAGTTCTAATCTGGGCAGATATTCAACGTCCAGAAACTTCATTGTTACAAGATCCGGGTATCTCTCCCTGGCTATATGATTTTTGTCTAGCAGTCTTAAAAGGCATCATGGGTGAAGCACGTGAAAAATTCTCAACTATTGCAGGACCCGGCGGCGGTACTGCACTTAACGGCGCGGCAATGAAGGCAGAATCTAAAGCAGAGCAAGAACGATTGCTGACAGACTTGAAGAACTACGTAGATTACTCACAACCTCTGACTTGGATCCAAGGTTAATTCTTAATGATAGATATCAGAAGTATCTGGTTTCACGACAATATCTGGGCTTTAGCAATCGAATGTTCTACACCCGGAGACAAGTTGCCGTTTTTTAGAGGTCATATCGATACAGAGATCGATAATAATGTACTAAATCAAATAGAACATTTGATCATAGGAATCGCTCTCTATGAGCCTCAACTTAAGGGTGATTATACACCTTGGTTAGAAGACTGTTTAAAGTTCTGTAAAGAAAGTAACATGTTTCCTAATCTAAAATCAGTTCATGTGTTATATGAAACTGCATCTATAAAATTCTCAAAGCTAACAGATTACTATCCTATATATGGATCTAGGGTAAGATTTTTCTTATTAAGATCAGACGACACTGAGAAAAAATCTATAGGTATAGATCATTCAAAACAGTGGAGTTTTAATAGGAATAAAAAAGCACTTTGGATGCTAGGAGATATTACTAATAGACCTCATAAATTTCCTCTGCTGTATAAATTTTTCGTTGAAGACGAGATGGACCGTCTTGATTATTCGTTAACTTATGTCTTGAATGCATGTCAACCTAATCAATTTCAAGAAGAAACTTACAGCATGTTACTAGATTGGATGAACGGATTATATGATCTAGATTTAGACTTAGCTAAGATGAAAGAATTATATTTTAAATTTGCTAGATCATTCGAGGGCGACCAGTTTGGAGAAATGGCTTTAAAAAAATTACATGCGTTTGATCTTGCTAATTATGTTTTCCCTCCTCAATACAATAATGCAAGTCTTATCATAAATCCAGAAACATGGTGGAGACATCCAGCTCAAGGTGTTTATCCAGAAGATAATATGGTCTTTCCGGTAACTGAAAAAACTTGGAAACCTATCGCAGTGAAAAAACCATTCATAGGTATAAGTGTGCAGGATACGTTCGAAAAGACATTAGAATCACTAGGATTCAGAACCTTTAGAAAGTACACTTGTCACCCTGAATTAGTAGATTTTGGTGAGGGTTATATCGCAGAAGATTTAGAAAAATACATCAATGTTGCATATGAGCGGGTGACCAGTTTCTTAGACTGTTGCGATGAACATCAAGATGAAATATGGCAAGACATTGAACATAATCACAACCAATGGAAAATAGTGCTAGAACGTGAATGGGATTTATTATTTCAAGGGTGTCCCCCTCTCAAACATGTACCTAAAATAAAGATATTGAGACTATTCACAGTTCCCTTTCTAACCACTATTAATTCTGAAGAAGCCCGAAATCACTTGATATTCGGTTACTAATATACTATAATATACTTAAATCATTATCAGGAGACCCTCATATGATCGTAGGCATCACAGGCTTGATCGGTAGCGGTAAGGATACTGTAGCAGACTACCTTATTAGATTTCATGGATTCAAAAAACTAAGTTATGCAACACCACTTAAAGATGCTGTTGCCGCTATATTCGGCTGGGACCGAGAGTTACTAGAAGGCACTACACTATCTAGTAGACAATGGCGTGAAGAAGTTGACGAGTGGTGGGCAAAACGATTAAATGTTCCTCATCTTACTCCTAGATGGGTGTTACAGCACTGGGGTACTGAAGTTTGCAGGAGAAACTTTCATAACGATATCTGGGTAGCATCGATAGAAAATACTCTACGCAAGATCAAAGACAATGTAGTTATTACTGATTGTAGATTTCCAAATGAAGTTGACGCTATCAAGAATTCAGGTGGTACAGTTATTAGAGTAGTCAGGGGAGAAAATCCAGACTGGTTTGGTTATGCTGAAGAATATACTCTGACACAAAACCCACAAGCACTCGCAAAATTGATGGATTATAATGTTCATGCAAGCGAGTATAGTAGCGTGGGATTGAAATATGATTATGTGATAGATAATAACGGGTCGATTGACGATCTACATTATCTAGTAGAATCAGTAATCGACTTGTAAATCTCCTCGCTTCCAGCGAACTTCTTTCTTTTTTACAACTTCTACGCAGTTTAAGCAGATAGTACGTAGATTAGAAAACTCAGTGTTAGTCAACTCACCGTCTATATGAAACACAGTCATCTGTGTATGATATAGTGCGGTGAACCCGCACACATCACATATATTCTTTTTTTGATAACCTGCTTTCTCCCAAGAGAATGTTTTTCTAGTCTTCTTTCTATCTTTACCGCAAGAGTCACAGATGCTTCGGTAATGCCGCACACCATCACGTATGTAATTTACTGCACATACGTTCTTGTTGCAATTCTTACAAATAGGTCTTTTTGTAGGCATAATAATATTTATAAAAAACCTTCGAAGGCCCCGTAATAAGCGTTTTTTCTCACCAGAAGATAAATAATAGTATGAATTAACTCAGGGGGTAACCCTCACAATCATACAAAAGGAATAATACTATGGCACTTACATCACCAGGCGTAGAAGTAACGATCATTGACGAGAGTCAATACTTACCAGGCGCACCAGCATCAGTACCCTTCTTCTTGCTAGCAACAGCGCAAGATAAGGCAGATCCAACAGGTACAGGCATTGCCGCAGCCACTACTGCCGCAAATGCTAATAAATTATATCGCATTACAAGTCAGCGTGATCTTGTCACTCTGTACGGTAATCCATTCTTCTATACTACAACAAACGGTACACCTATTCAGGGTTACGAATTGAACGAGTATGGATTGTTAACGGCTTATTCAGCCCTTGGTGTATCTAACCAAGTCTTCTGTTTAAGAGCAGACATTGACTTAGCAAGTCTAGTAGGTTCAACAGGTCGTCCAACTGGAGCTCCAGAAGATGATTCTTATTGGTTAGATTCAACTACTTCTACATGGGGTATCAATGAATTTAATGCAACTACTGGTTCTTTCACTCCTAAGAATCCTATCGTAATCACTGACAGTGATCTATTGTCAGCAGGCGCACCACTAGGATCAGTTGGTAATATCGGTGACTATGCTGTAGTTGCTATCGCTAACTACAATTATCCAAGTGCATCGACTGCACCAGTCTACTTCTACAAAGCTCCAACTAATACTTGGGTAGCTCTTGGAAGTGAAGAATGGTTCAAAGCATGGCCTGCACTTTTAGGTAATAACTCTAACCCAACGTTAACAGCAGGTGACACATTTGATCTTGCTTTAAACGGCACAAACATAGCAACTATCACTGTTCAGGCTGCACCAAATAACACTATTAGCCAGGTTGCCGCAGATATCAATGCTCTTAACTGGAAATATCTATTTGCCGCAGTGCAGGATAACAAACTTGCTATCTACTCAGCACAGACAGGTGGTGATAACCCATCAACCTACTTTGTACGAGTACTAAACGGTACAGGAACAGTTCTTGCAGATTTAGGTTTTGCGGCAACAACTACTGGATTCCAGCCAAAAGTGTTCTACGGAACATCTGCTCAACAGCCACTATGGCAAGCCGGACAATCTAACCCAGCACCAACTGGTTCTATCTGGGTTAAGGTAGGTACAGCAGGTAACGGCTTAAATCCAGCAATCTCTCAATACGATTCATTGTCTGCATCGTTTGTGCCTAAAATACAAACATTTGCTTCTTCTGACTGGGCACAGATCGTTACTGTTGATTCAACAGGTGGACAAGCTATCCCAGCTGGCTCTGTGTATACTCAGTACGGATATGACGGCGAATATAATGCAAGTCCTCTATACTACTGGTATCGTTCAGGTACAGGTCCAACAGCAATCAAGGGTACTAACACTGCTCCTGACTTTACAAATGGTCCTTACTCTGCTAGAATTCAAGTATCAACTCCAGGATCAGCATCTTTGAGTTCTGCATACAACTTCTTCTTAGCAGATAACTCTGACGCTACAGACTTTGTGACTGCATGGTCGGCTGCAAACGTTCCTTATACTTCTGCTCAAGTTAATGATGATGGTTCTATCACTATCACTCATACAGCAGGTGGTGTAATTGTACTTGACGATTTCGATACATCAACCGGTCTTTCACAAGATTTGTGGAGTGAAGCAGGTTTCGTAGCTAATACAACAGCAGGTGCCAAATATGGTCCTGCAAAAAATGATGTTGTATTTCAGCCTATCCAAAGCTCAACAACAGGCGCAGGTATCAATTTACAGGTTTCTGTAACTAATGATTATCAGAACTATGATTTCAGCGCAGGTGTTGTAGTAGCAGGTGGTTCAGGTCACGCTGTAGGTGATAGAGTTGTGTTCTCAGGTACTGATCTAGGTGGATCAAGCCCAGCAAATGACTTAACTGTAACAGTTACTTCAGTTGATGGCGCAGGATCTGTAACATCATGGACATGGTTCTCAGGAGAAGGTGCTCCTTCTTACACAGTTCAGTTGTCTAACTGGAGAGCGTTCTCACTAACAACTACAGGTGCTAACTCACTAATTTCAAACGAAGGTGAGCCAACATCTATCCCTGATAACTTAACTAACTGGTTCTACTCAACAGTAGACCAAGTTGATATCATGATCAACTTCAACGGTGCTTGGAAAGGTTACAAAAATCAAGGTTACGATGCTAATGGTCTACCATCACCCAGCATCTTAAACTCAACTGACCCTGCAGGTCCTATCGTAAGCGCATCTGAGCCAACAGTTCAATCTGATGGTACATCACTTGCATACGGTGATCTCTGGATCGACACAACTGATCTTGAAAACTACCCAGTAATCAATCGCTGGCAGCAAGTTGAAGGTGTTGATAAGTGGGTAAGAATCGATAACACTGATCAGATTAATCCTTCTGGTATCGTGTTTGCTGATGCACGTTGGGCTACAAACGGCACAACTAACCCAGCTAATGATCCTATCCCAAGTATCACTGCTCTACTAGCAAGCGATTACTTAGATATCGATGCTCCAAATGATGCACTATATCCGGTAGGTATGTTGTTATTCAACACAAGACGTTCTGGTTATAACGTCAAGCAGTATCGTGTTAACTGGTTCAATGCTGATAGATTCCCTAACAGCGGATCATTACCAACACAGAAAGATGCTTGGGTAAGTGCTTCTGGCTTACAATCAAACGGTGCTCCTTACATGGGTCGTAAGGCTCAAAGAGCAATGGTTGTACAGGCAATGAGAGCCGCACTTGATACTAATACAGCTATCAGAGATGAAGATAACTTCTTCAACTTACAGGCAGCTCCTAACTATCCTGAGTTACAACCTAACATGGTTGTTCTAAACTCTGATAGAGGTGAGACATCTTACATCGTTGGTGATACACCAATGAGACTTGCTGATTCTGCAACTGAGATTCAGGCTTGGGCAACTAACGCCGCAGGCGCAACATCAACAGGTGAAGATGGATGTGTAACAAGAAATACATACTTGGGTCTATTCTATCCAAGTGGTATCACAACTGACTTGTCAGGAAACTTAGTAGCAGTTCCATCATCACACATGATGATAAGAACAATGCTACGCAATGACCAAATCGCTTACCCTTGGTTAGCCCCAGCAGGTACAAGACGCGGTATCATTGACAATGCTACAAACATCGGTTACATTGATGCACAGTCTGGCGAATTCCAGACAATCAGAACACGTGTTGGCATCAGAGATGTTCTTTACACTAACTTCATCAACCCACTAGTATTCTTTACTGGTAACGGTTTATTGAACTATGGTAACAAAACATCATTTGATTCACAGTCAGCACTTGACAGAATCAACGTAGCACGTTTAGTTGCATATATCCGTAGACAATTAACGATTGCCGCAAGACCGTTCGTGTTTGAACCTAACGATACTGCAACAAGAACCTCAATCAAAGCAGTTATTGAGACATTGTTCCAGGATCTAGTATCTAAGCGCGGTCTATACGACTATTCTGTTGTTTGTGATTCTTCTAATAACACACCAGCAAGAATTGATAGAAACGAACTTTGGATTGACATCGCTGTAGAGCCAGTCAAAGCCGCTGAGTTCATCTACATTCCTGTTAGAATCTTTAACACTGGTGAGTTGTCAGGTGGCGGAGCATAATAGAGAAAAGTTAGAAAGTGGCTTCGGCCACTTTCTAAGAATTTAGATAAATAAATAATATAACAGGAGATTTACAATGCCTTCAGCATCAGCAACATTACAAAACCTTTCAGTAGTTCCTGAAGGTACCGGTAATGAAAAGTTATTAATGCCAAAATTACAGTACAGATTCCGTGTCATGTTCAGTAATTTCGGTTTCCCAAGTGCAGATCAAACTGTACTAACAAGGCAAGTTATCGATTGTGCGAGACCTCAGGTACAGTTTGATGAGATTACACTTAACGTGTACAACTCACGTGTATATCTTGCAGGTAAACACACATGGCAGACACTTGCTCTAAACGTCAGAGATGACGCAACAGGCGCTATTTCCGCGGCTGTAGGCGCACAATTACAGAAACAATTAGACTTCTTTAATCAATCGTCTGCAACTGCTGGTGGCAACTATAAGTTCGATATGGACATTCAGATTCTAGACGGTGGTAACGGTTCTAACGAGCCACAAGTATTAGAAGACTGGTCACTATCAGGATGTTTCTTACAACAAGCTAACTACCAGACTCTTAACTACGGCACATCAGATGCGGTTACAATCGCTATGACGATTCGTTATGATAACGCTGTACAGACAGACGGTCTAGGTGGTGCAAACAATGGCGTAGGTGGTCCTACCCCAACTGGTGCAAACTTAGAAACTGTATAATAGTTTTTAAGTATCGTTCTAGACTGAAAAGGCCAGGTATTAATACCTGGTCTTTTTTTGGATGATAAATACATTATATAAATTGGAGACGGCTTGATGGCAATTAAGGATTACGTAAACAATATCGTCGGAGACGTATTCGGTGGGCTGGGAAATCGTGTAACTTTACGTGACTGGCAACACGCCTCTAGAGTATTTGTTCCGGGCGGCATGGGCAATGCTCCAAAAGTCAAGTTCATGTTTCACACATACTTCAATATCAATGAAGATGCGTGGCAACCTCCAACTGGCAAGAACTATGGTATTTTAGTTAGAGAAATTAAATTACCTTCATTTAAATTTGATACTAGCGAATTAAACCAGTATAATAGAAAAAGAATCGTTCAGACAAAGATTAAATACGATCCTATCAATGTGACTTTTCACGATGATAACATGAGTCAAGTTACTGCAATGTGGCATGCATATTATCAATACTACTATGCAGATTCATGGAACCCAAGTGTAAATCCTTTTGCTACTCAACCAGCCTTAAAGAACTATAACAGAAGAAATATATATGACCCTTCTATAACCGGTGATCAAGAATACGGTTATAGGGGAGGGTCCACTAATGCAGGACAGAATCCAGACTATCCAAACTTCGGATCTAAGATTCCTTTCTTTAAAGATATTACTGTATATGGATTATGGGCTAATAATTTTATTGCTTATACTCTGATTAATCCTATAATTACTAATTTCTCGCACGATACCTACAATTACAATGAGGGTAACGGTACGATGACTAATCAGATGACTATCGATTACGAGACAGTTATATATAATACTGGACAGATTGATCCTGAAAATCCAGATGAGTTTGTGACTGGTTTTGGTGAGAGCGCACATTTCGATAAAGCAGAAAGTCCATTAGCTCAAGGTGCGCCAAATGACATCTTTTCAATCCAACAAAGAATGGAAGAAATTATCAATAGTGAGTTGACCCCGGCTCAAAAAGCCGCAGAATTAGCCAAACTAGCTAAAGAATTCGATTTAGATGCTATTAAAGATAATGCTATTACTGCGATACAGAACGGTATTTCAGATGCTATTAAAAATGCTATATTCGGTGGGCCCGAAACTAACACTACAGCTAATTCCCCTACTAACGGTGCTACTCCTACGATTATAAATATTGCAAACCAAGGTGTAGTAACAGGCGCGGCATCAAGAACTACTGTAGGGGGAACACCTACAGCAGGTGGTCAAGTAAACAGCATCCAAGATGCGGCAAGAAAAGCAACTGGTGCAGTGATAGATTCTATTTTCGGTGGATAATATATGGCTTTAGAAATTCAACAAGGTGACAGAACAGTAGAGATTTTTGATAATTTCTACAACCAAGAATTAATAGTACCTGCTGATCAGTGGGACATTGTGAATTCATTTTTTCTTGGTGCACAAAACAAAAAAACTGAATCTGCTAAAAGAACCGCGGCGCAATTTGCTACAGTACTGTTTAGAATAGCGCAGGAGTCAGGTACAGATGTAATGGTATTTTTAGATTACATGAAAGGTTTAGGAAACAATAAACTAAAATTAAATGCAGAGATGGCCTTTTATCTAAATTTACTAAGAACTAAAACAGCATTATATGGAGTAGCAAATCAACCTGCACCAAATCAGACAGTGCAACGAAATGTAATATTATAGGTTGATCCATGGCGAGACAAAAATACGCACAGGGTATATTCACTCCGAAAAATCCACAAAAATATATAGGTAAACACAAGCCCAAATATCGTTCAGGTTGGGAACTCACTTTCATGATGTTCTGCGACAACAATGACAAAGTACTTAAATGGGCCAGCGAAGCAATAGTAATCCCTTATATACACCCTATCACTAAAAGACGAACTAACTACGTACCTGATTTCTTTTTACAATACCAAGACAAGTTTGGCAGAGTCAGAGCAGAGATCGTAGAGATAAAACCAAAAAAAGAAAGCATTATAGAAAGCAAAGTAGTTTCTGCTAGAACAGCGGCAACTGTTGCTATCAATCATGCTAAATGGAAATCAGCACAAGCATATTGTAAAGCACAGGGCTTGACGTTTCGTGTAGTGACTGAAGATGACCTTTTCTACAACGGAAGAGGAAAGTAACTAAATAGAGATATGACTAAGAAACTTGAAGAATTATTCGACATCGCTTCTCAAGAGGACAATCCACTTGAAGAACCTATTCCTGGTATTGTACAAGAAATAACACAGGAAGCAATCAACAATCTAGAAAAGATAGAAAATGCATTGCCGCAGGTGAGGGGATTAGAATCTTCTGATCAAGAATTAGATGAGTTAGCAGATTTAGCAACTAACAGTTTTAAAGATTTACAAGACTTAGGTATGCAAGTAGATTCTAGATTTGCTAGTGACATTTTCGCAGCCGCTGGTAACATGCTAGGACATGCGATCACTGCAAAAACTGCCAAGTTAAATAAGAAGTTAAAGATGATTGATTTGCAACTGAAAAAAGCTCAGTTAGATGAGCGAATCAGCAGGCAAACTAAAGAAGTAGACAACATTCCGTTAGGAGACGGTACGGGTAAAGCACTGGACCGCAACGAATTGCTTAGAATGTTAACGTCAAAAAACTCGGATGAATGATAAATATATTATAAGGGATTCACATATGAAAAGTTTGAAACACTATATTGCTGAAAGTCTTCACACCTATGACTGTACTATTAAAGTTGCAGGTGATGTTGACAAGAAATTTTTAGAGTTATTTAAATATAACTTGGATAAGTTTGAGCCTATAGAAATTAAAGGCCCGACTTCTACACCTGTACAAAAATCCCCATATGGATTCCCAAATCTCTCAAATGAACCTGTTCATATCTTTAAATGTAAGTTTGCTTATCCTGCAACAGAGCCAATGATTCAGCAGATTGCTCAGTTGCTAGGTCACAATGTCAACTATGTTAGAATGGTAAATACTGCGTTTGATGACAGTGTTGACGGTGAACTACATCAGTATGAAAATCAGATGTCCCATACTCCTGTTCTAGATCATGAAGATTTAGAAGATAATGGAAAAGAAGCTAGCAAAGCGTATGGTGATAAGTATCTTAAAGATGTACACGATTATGTTAAAGAACGTGAACAAGAAAAGATCGGCATTCCAGAAGAACAGAAAAACACTCAAACTTCTTTTGACCCCTGGAAGCCTTGGACAGATGACTCTATCAAAGGTAACAAGAGTCCAATGACAGATATTAAACGGCCTGCTAAGCCAAAGACAGGCGCAGGCAACTAAAGGATAAGAACTATGGACCTAAAAAACATTTTAAACAAATTCGATCAGTTAAAGGCTGATAAACCAGTCCTTGAGCGAGTCGAAGCAGAACCACGCAAAGTACTCAAAGAGTCAGCACAGCCTAAGGTAGCTGATACCAGTGCTGTAAAGATTCCTTCTCTTGCTAACATGTTTAAAGAACTCATGGAAAATGATATTTCTATGGAGCCAGTAAAGACTGGTGCTCAAGTTATCAAGAAAAACGGTGACACTTTAGGTACTGTACACAATCCTCAAGTTGCTAATCAGTTAAAAACTGCTATGGATAAAGGTGAATTAAGTTTCGGTGACACTGAGATCAAAGAAGCCGAAGAATGGATCAAGGGTGCAATCAAAGATCCAGGCGCCTTTTCTGCAAAAGCAAAAAGACATGGTATGTCTACAAAAGAATTCGCAAGACATGTATTAGCACACAAAGATGATTTTCCTGCTAAGACTGAAAAGCAAGCAAATCTTGCTAAGACTCTAGGTAAGATGAAAGAAGGTGAGATGCCTCCACAAGGTCCAGGACAAGCATCACCTCTTACATTTGAATCAAAGAAAAAAGATGCAAAACGTGATGACAACGCAGAAAAAGCAGGTAAAAAAGTCACTAAAGACTTAGAATACGATATGAAACATAAAGGTAAAGACGACAACAAAGCCGAGAAAGCCGGCAAAGAAGTCACAAAAGATATTGAATATGATGAGTGGAAAAAGTCTCATCTACCATCTATGTCACGTATCAAGAAAATGTGCAAAGACGGCATGTCACAAGCACAGATTCTAAAATTACACCCTAAGTGTGACAAAGATGATCTTAAAGATTTAATCAAGAAATGCAAAAAAACTCTTAATGAGGGTGTAGAGCATATTCTTAAAGCCGCAAGACACATGGGTAAAGCTCATGGCTTGAACAAACATTCATATGCTAACCCACACGATCAAGGCAGTAACGAAGCACGTGCTTATCACGAAGGCTACGTAGAAGGACTTGATGAGTGCATGGGCATTCGTAACGAACCTATCGTTGGTATCGTTAGCGAAGAAGATCCTAAAGAAGTTGTTGATACAATGGCTTCATACGGTGCTATGGGCGAAGCAGAAAATTCACCAGACGGTAACGTAGGTGCAGACGATGATGGTACTTTTGACAAGTACGACTGGAATGCAGAAACAGTTGCCCGCAAAGGAATCGATGAGGACGACATGGAAGAAGGTAATGCATTCACAGGTAAACTAGCGTCAACACCAAAAGGCGGTTCTTTTGAATTAGACGGTAAGAAGTACAAAGATACTTCAGCACTTGAAGAAGAAGCCTGGACTTTTGAAAGTCTACAACAAGAACTTGACAACCTTTTAAACGAAGGCAAAGAAGCTCCAGTAGCAGAAGGTTTGAATATCTCAGTATCAACAGGCAATGAACATGGTCCAGACTCAGTTTCAGTAAGTGCTACTGATGCTGAAGCAGACAAATTATTACAGTTCGTTAAATCAGTAGGCTTAGGTGTATACGGTGATGAACCCGCACCAGCAGATGCAGTAGATGTTACAGAACCCGGTGTAGTTTCTTTCTATGGTGCTCCAGAAGTCAGTGACGAGCCTCAAGGTTCACACGATGACATGCTTAAACTATTAGGCATGATGGACGATCCAGAAATGATTGACGGTGACGACTTCAAAGACGAAGGCCCAGAAGATCATGATCACGAAGAAAAAATGTGCAATGAGTGCGGCATGATTGAATCCAAGTGTGGATGCAACGAAAGTGCATGTGGTGACATGGACGAAGGTGCACAAAATCCACCAGATGATGGTTCCGCAAACTCCATGAACGATGAGAAAGGAAATGCAGATGCTAACATGGCACTTGCAACTCAACAGTCTGGCACACAGCAACTTGTTAAAGAAAAAGATCAAGGCTACGATGACAAAGAAGATGAGTCATTAGGTATGCGTGATGGTAAAGAATCTAGCAAAGAACAGTCAGAAAAAGATCGTAGAGATGACTCTTACGGTAAATGGGGTGATAGAGCAGACGAAGATGACATGACTAAACTTAAAGAGATGATGAAAAGAATGTTAGGTGAAGTTGGTGACGAAGCCAGCGAACAGCCCGAACAACCATTATCTCAGAAAGATGATCCTTCTCTTTTAACTGCTGAAAGTGCAGAAGACGCACCATCAGATGAAAATCAAGGTCACGAAGAAGAATTAGTTGAAACCGAATCAGAAGATCAGATGGAATTCAAAGTTGCTGAATCTGAAGATGAAGATGTTGATATTAACGATTTAGATGATATCGAAGAAAAACTTGATGAGTGGGCAAACGATGCAGGCAAAAAAGGCACTGAAACATCATTTGAACAAGACATCGATTTTATGACTAAAGTTATTTCTGGTGGTCTTAACAAGCAGAAATCAACAGGTCAGACAACCGTTCCTGTCATTGCTGGTCAAAAAGATCGTATGGGCAAAGACGGTATTAATGAGGGGAAATCTTTCAAAGACATTCTCTCAGTCTTTGATTCCCTCACAAAATAACAATAATAATAGCAATGACTCTTAATGCCCGGTACTCCCGGGCATTTTTTTATGTATCCGGTTGTTCTGTTGAAAACGATAAATACTACTATTAGGGATTGAATCACTATGGCACAAAGAAATATAGATTTTGGTAGCTTTCCAGACGATCCAGATGCTGATGCTATTCGCTCTGCGTTTGAAAAAGTTCAATTAAACTTCACTGAAGTATTCGCAGGGTTAGGAGATCAAGCAGTTGTTAGCGTTAACAGAACTGCAGGCCCGGGCATATACTTAGTTAACGGATCACCAGTAGGCAACGTTGTCTTAGGTGCTAATATTTCGTGCGTACAAGTTACTTCATCTACACTACAAGTAACTAGAGATGCTCCCGGTAATGGTTCAGCAGGTGGTTCTGCAACTATAACTGATTCTACTCAAACTCTTTATGTCGATCTCCCTACAAGTTTAGCAAACATTACAGACGTTACAATCTCTGGAAATCTTACTGCCGCAAACGTAATAGCAAACTCTAATATAACTACAGCAAATCTTACAGTAACAACAAGTGCTACAATGACTGTGCCATTAACGGTTACATCTTTGACTGTAACTGGAAACGCTGTAGCCGGTAACTTATCTGTTACATCAGGTAACGTGTCAGGTGGCAATGCAATTTTTGGTA